>Ga0310697_10000246_pt1 | contig 77349 bp, 54 predicted proteins | sample 172DNAGHGlowgp2_FD_203883 | JGI IMG/M metagenome (GOLD analysis project Ga0310697, IMG submission 203883) | Sheep rumen microbial communities from Palmerston North, Manawatu-Wanganui, New Zealand - 1728 DNA GHGlow gp2 (v2) (version 2) | ecosystem: Host-associated > Mammals > Digestive system >...
GAGGATATGGTGACGGTTTGACATTTACGCAGATGTTTGTCTTTTGTTCTTTTACCGCCCCACACTGCGGCTGTCGCCTTGTGTGGGGTTATTAGCGCTTTGCGCGTCTTGCCCCTTCGGGGCTGCTCAAGGAATTATATTGATAATTAGGCTTTTAATTCTTCATTCTTAATTCTGCATTGAGGTAGAGCTTGTCCATGCCGGCGGTGATGACGGTGTCGCCGGGGTGAAGGCCGGAGGAGACGAGCACGCCGTTGGCCACGAATTCCGAAGAGGTGATGAGGCGGTGCTGGGAGCGGCCGTTTTCGACCACCCAGACGGAGAGGCCTTCGGGCCGGGTTTGCACGCATTTGGCGGGGATGACAAATCCTTGATTGTCAGATTGGTTGAGCAGCACCTTGCAGACCATGCCCGGCATCAGCGACTTGTCGGGGTTGGGGAAGGCGATCTTCACCTGGTAGCTGTGAGACACGCGGGAGGCACTGACGCTGCGGTCGGTGATGCGGCCGGTGAGGAGTCGGTTGTCGAGGGCAGGCACGCAGACGGTGGCCTCGTCGCCGATGTTTACGGTGCTGATTTCACTCTCGGGTACGGAAAAGGTGACGGAGACCTTGCCCATGTCAAGGAGGGTGACGGCGGGTTCGCCTGGCAGGAGGGAACCGCCGGTTTTCGCGTTGCAGGTGCTCACCATGCCGGAGATTGATGCTTTCAATGTGCAGTCTTCCAGCTGTTTACGTGCAATCTGTTCCATGGAACGCGCTTTTTCGAGATCCGTCTGTATCTCCACCCACTTCACTTCGGCAAGACTGCCCTGGTCATATACTTTCTTCAGTCTTTTATAGGCATCTTCGGCTTGGTCGAGTGTGGCTTTTGCGGAGTTGTAGGCATTCTGTGCGTTGGCGTTGTTGATGACAACCATTGTCTGCCCTTCGCGCACGCGATCACCCTCGCGTACGTAGACGCGCTCCACGTGGCCGCCCATGGGGAAACTCACCGCCACGGAAAGGTTCTCCTCCACCTCGCCCACGTATGTGTGGGTCATGCCGCCGGACACGGTGTCAACCACCATCACTTGAACGGGAATGGCAGTGCGCTCCTGCGGAAGAACTTTCTTTTTGCATGCTGCCAACGCGAGGATCAGCGATGCGGCTGTCAAGATTGTCACACAACGTTTCATACGCTAATTCTTTTCCGCTATGATGGTCATTTCGTTCCCGCGGAGCGTGGCACCCGGGTTCCCACTCTGATTCCCTTTCCATATTTCCTTGATTATCAAGATGCCATCGTTTCGTTTTCCGTTCCCTGACGCGGTTATGCGATAGACGATGGAAGGTTCCTCATTGTCGAGGATGTCAATGTCGAGCATCCCGCTCGTGGAGAGGACGTTGGTGGCGAACTCATGCTGGCCGATTTGCAGGTTGTCGCCGTCCAGCGTGGCGTTCATCGTGTAGCATCCTCCGTTCATCTCGTTCATGGTGATGACATACCGGTTATTGTCCGATTTGTCGCGCATGATGTTCATCTGCCCGTTGCGGTGGAGGAGTCTGTAGGTGGTCTCGCCGTCGGAATCGGTCAGCCTCACTTCGCCGGAGAGCTTGTAACTGTAGTCGCCGGTGAAGGAGAGCTTGTCGCCGTTGCAGGAGGCCAGCAGTGTGGCTGCGAGAATCAGCAGGATCCACATTGCGGTTGCCGCCTTGCGCGTCCGTACCCCACACTGCGGCTTGGCCTTGTGTGGAGAGCCACACACTGCGCTTTGCTTGTGTGTGGTTAATTGCACTCCGTGCGTGTTGCCTCTTCGAGGCTGCTTAAGGAATATGGTTTTCATAATATGGGGGCTTCTCGGTGGATTTGGTGTTTGATTTTACAGTCGCGCCCGTGTTTCCGCATCCAATGCCACGTACTCCTCGATGGTCGTCGGCTTTACGCTCGGCGCAGTGGCCAACGCATTCTCGATGATGCGCGGGATGTCGGTGAATTTGATCTGTTCCTGCATGAAACGCTTGACAGCGACCTCGTTGGCGGCGTTCATCACGCAGGGCATGCCACCGCCCTGCGCCGAAGCTTTGTAGGCCATATCCAAACACGGGAACACCTCTCTGTCGGGTTTTTCGAACGTGAGATTGCTGTATTTGGTGAAGTCGAGGCGCTCGTAGGGCAGGGATAGCCGGAGAGGGTAGGAGAGGGCGTACTGGATGGGCAGCCGCATGTCCGGAACGCCAAGCTGCGCCTTCACGGAACCGTCTTCGAATTGCACCATAGAGTGGATGACTGACTGTGGGTGTACCACCACGTCTATTTTCTCCAATGGCATGTTGAACAGCCATTTGGCTTCGATGACTTCCAGTCCTTTGTTCATCAGGCTCGCACTGTCGATAGTCACTTTCGGCCCCATGCTCCAGTTGGGGTGCTTCAGGGCATTCTTCAGGGTGACAGTCTCCAACTGCTCTTTCGTGTAGCCCCGGAACGCGCCACCGGATGCGGTGATGATGATCTTCTCGACGGGATTGTAATGCTCGCCTGCCAAGCATTGGAAGATGGCCGAGTGCTCGGAATCGACAGGCAGCACGGGCGCGTTGTGCTCCTTGGCGGTGCGCATGATGAGCTCGCCGGCGACCACGAGGGTCTCCTTGTTGGCGATGGCTAAGGGTGTGCCGCAAGCCACTGTCCGATACGCCGGCCGCAAGCCCGCGATGCCCACGATGCACGACAACACCATGTCTATGCAGTCCATCTCGCATACGTCGCACAGGGATTCCTCGCCGCAGAAGACCTTGATGTCTTCATCGGCAAGCGCCTCTTTTACCGTGCGGTAGGCCTCCTCCTGTACCACCACCACGATGTTGGGATGGTACTTTTTCGCCTGCTCGATCAGCAGGTCTGCGCTGGAGTTGGCCGCGATGACCTCCAGCTGCAGCACATCAGGGTGGAGCGCGATGACCTCCAGTGCCTGTGTGCCCATGGACCCCGTGGAGCCGAGGACGGCGATGCGGCGGGGGTGTTTCTCTCGTTGATTATCCATATACTATTGTTTCTCTTGCGAAGCCCCACATTGCGGCTTCGCCTTTTCATAGGGGATTCTTTGTTATGCCCCACATTGCGGCTTCGCCTTATGTGGGGTTAATTGCGCTATCGCGCGTGTCGCCTCTCCGAGGCTGCTCAAGGAAGCAGTTTCTTTTATATGGGGTGAGTTCGTCAACTGCTAACTGTTACAGCGTTTCGACGACTTTGCAGATGTCGGCAAACACGTGCTCGATGTCCTGCATGCCGTTGATTTCCACCAACTTGCCTTGGTTGCGGTAGTAGTCCACGAGAGGCATCGTTTGGGCGAAGAAGTTTTCCACGCGGGCCTTGACGGTGGCGGGGGTGTCGTCGGCGCGTTGCTCGATTTCGGCGCGTTTGAGGATGCGGCGTTGTACCTCCTCCATCTCCACCTTCAGGTAGATGACCTTGGTGATGTCGAGGTTGGTGAAGAAGGTCGGGTCGTCGAGCATCTCGGCCTGCTTGATGGTGCGCGGAACGCCGTCGAAGATGAAGCCCTTGCCGTCGGCGTGCTTCTCAATATGGTTGCGCAGCATGCCGAGGGTGATGTCGTCCGGGCAGAGGTCGCCGCGGTTGATGATCTCCTGCGCCTTGAGCCCCAGCGGGGTCTTGTGGGAGATTTCGTAACGGAACAGGTCGCCGGTGGAGACGTGTTCGAGCTGGAATTTTTCGGCCATCTGTTTGGCCTGGGTGCCTTTGCCGCTGCCGGGGGCACCGAACATGACGATGTTGATTTGTTTCATATTGTGGGGTTAATAAAAGGTTGCTCTTTCTGTCCCAGGGGTGGCGGCGTTCGCTCCTCACGCCTTACCCCTGGCTACCGAGCTTTTGCCACTTCGGGGTTGCTTAAGGAATATAGTTACTGTTCACTGACCACCTGGTAGATGTCAGGAAGGTTGCGACCGTAGCCGTCGTAGTCGAGGCCCCGGCCGACGACGAACTTGTTGGGAATGCGAAGGCCGACGTAATGGACGGGCAGGTCGGCCTTGTATGCGTCGGGTTTCATCGTCATAGTGGCGATGCGCACGTCCTTCGCGCCGGCATCCATAAGCATCCGATTCAGGTGGACGTAAGTATTGCCCGTGTCGACGATGTCCTCCAAGATGAGGATGCGCTTGCCGCGCACGTCCTCGTTGAGGCCGATGAGACTGTTGATGTTGCCGGTCGGTTCGGTGCCACAGTAGGAGGAAATCTTCACGCAGGAGATGCGGCAGGGGAAGTCCAGCTGTTTCAGCAAGTCCACGGCGAAAACGATGGCCCCGTTCAGTGTGATCAGCATAATGGGGTCGTCGTAGCGGTATTCCAGCATGATTTCCTTGGCCACCTTGGTGATGGCTTCGTCGATTTCGTCCGAGGGAATGTATTTGACGAATGTCTTGTCCAGAAGGGTTACTGTTTCGCTCATATTCTTGAAAATTTGGCGGCGCAAAGATACGATTTTTTAGGGAATAGGAATTCCCTACGTCATTCTACAATATTCTGTATTCTTCATTCCTCCCGGTACCACTTCACCTTCTGCGACGCGTACATCAACATGGCGAGGATCACGAAGATGCCGAGACTGCCGAACAGCAGTGCGTAGGTTTCCATCTGAAGCAGCACATATAAGAAAATGTAGAGTGCGAGCAACAGCGCACCTACCATCAGTGCGGTTTTGCGGATTTTCAGGATGCCCGCTAAATAGCCCGTGATCAGCGCGACTGTCATGAACATGGCGATGACGTAGGACCAGAGGAACGGGATGTGCTCGCAGAAGGAGAGCAGCAGGGAGTAGAACACCAACAGTGCGGTGCCGATAAGCAGGTACTGTACGGGATGGATCGGCGTCTGACGACGGTATTCTACGAAAAAGACCGTGGCGAAGGTGAGAAAGATGAACAGGTAAGCGTATTTGACGGTGCGCGTGGTCTGCTGGTATTGCAGGACCGGCACCTTCATCATCATCCCGAACTCGTTTTCGTGCATGCTCACGCTGTGCGAAACCGCGTCGCCGTACTCGCACCAGCGGGTCACCGACTGCCCGAAGTCGCGGTTGAGGGCCAGCACCTTCCATGTGGCCGTGAAGCCGCTGTCTGCCACCGTCCGCTCATCCGGCAGGAAGTTGCCTTGGAAGCTCGGCGTGGTGCAGTTGGAGGTCAGCTGCACCGAGGTGCTGTTGCCCACCGGCAGGAACATCAGCGACTCCGACCCTTTCAAGGACAGCCGCACCGAATAGGCCGCCGATGCCGAATCCTGAAGCTCCTCCACAGGGATGCGGCAGCAGAGCACCGAGCCCAACTCCTCATCCTTGTCGGACCGCATCGGATAATCCTTCCCGTTCAGCCGCAGCACGACGTTCTCCGACAGCCCCCGGAAGTCGCTCAGTGAAAGCAACACCTCCGCCTTCGTGAGATCATAGACGGAATCCACATATTCTGAGAGGCTCGGTATCTGCAGACTGCCGTCAAGCGTCAGGTCTGCCGTATAGACGGTCACGTCGAAGTTGCCGCGGTGCCGGTTTTCGGTCCGCACGTCGCCTTTCACCTTCAGCTCTTCGGGCAGAAGATAGACTTCTCTGAAGTTGTTTTTGCCCGGAATGCGCACTACCGGGCCGATCACCCGTTGCGAGGCACTCCACATCTGCTCCACTTCTTCTTCGGCCTCCCGTGAGGTTGCGTTGCGCTCGCTCACCATGTGCAGTATGAGTTGTTGCGGGATGAGCAAGATTACGCTTAGTAACCCTATCAGCATGAGTTTCAGCAGCATACGGTCGCTGCGTTTCATTTTTGATCTGTCCTGCGTGGCAGGTTTCTTTTGTTCTGCTTGCGGTGTCGTCACCGCGTTTGTCGTTTCTGTTGTCATATTTTTGATATTTTTGGTGATAGTTTCTGTTGGATGCCACACATTGCGGCTTCGCCTTATGTGGGGTTAATTGTGCTTCGCGCGTTTTGCCTCTTCGAGGCTGCTTAATGAACGTGTTTCTTCTATAATATAAAGTACTTTGAATTACAAAGTATATAAACAAAAAAAAATCAGCTGCGGCACTCCTTGAGGAAGCGTTCGAGGGCGTCGATGTGAGCGGCGAAAGCGGCGCGGCCGGCATCGGTGATGAGGTAGGTGGTGTTGGGCTTGCGGCCGATGAACTTCTTCTCGCTGCGGATGTAGCCGGCCTCCTCCAAACTGCGCGTATGGCTTGCCAGGTTTCCGTCGGTGAGGTCGAGCAGCGACTTCAACGCGGCGAAGTCGGCGGACCCGTTGGCGGCCAGCACCGACATGATGCCTAATCGCACCTTGTTCTCGAAAATCTTGTTCAGTCCTTCAAGGATGGCCATGGCTAAGCGTTTTTACGGTCGAACATAAGGACGTAGATAATGCCGAAGAGAATGTGCGCCACGCTGAAGCCGAGGAACCAGAAGAAGAGCGCATGCGACATTGTGAAGCAGTCGATGATACCGATGAGGAGTTCGGTGTAGCCGAGCCAGCGGAGGATAGGGTAGGTGTAGTGACTGCAGTTGATAAGCGCGAGGCCGTAGAACATCAGCATGATGGACGAGGTGAGACCATAGTGGTGCTGCATCACCATGGCCATACTGAAGAGGCCGCCGGCGATGAGCGGGATGAAGAAGTCGAGGAGCATCTGCCGCATCCGTTTGTCAAAGGAGAAGGGGAGGTTGTGCCGTTTCGACTTCACGATGGCGAAAACGAAGACGATGAGCAGGCACACGATGAAAAGGATGAGTGCGATGAGCGCCGCGATTCGGATCTTCAAGGGGGTGTTCAGCGTGGAATATCGCTGGAGATTGTCGAAAAAGGGCACATCCGCGACACCGATGACGGCCGCCGCCATGAAGGATGCTATCCCTGCCAATAGTCCTATCACGATGATTGACCATCCGCTAATCGCTTGGAAACGAGACGATTTGTTCATCATGTCGCGGATGTCGTCCAATGTCTGTTTGACCTCGTTCTCTTTCATAATCCTAAAAGTGCTTTGCGCTGCAAAGGTATAATTTTTTTGATATGGTGTGCCGGGTGTTGAAAAAAATTATTTTTCGTCCTTGCCCCATTTGATTTCCGGCCAGGGACCGCCGATGACGAGGATCTCGGAGATGCAGAGGTCGTCGTATTTCTGTCCGTGCTCCACGGACCCGATGGCGAAATGTACCTCCGTGACATGGGAGCTGTATTCATGGGGGATTCCCACCACCACGGCGTTGTCGGCCAGCGATTGCCAGTCGAACGCTCGGGGCTGGTCGGCGCAGCGGCGATGTGCCCATTTCCGGTTCGGCCCATAGTCTGAATACAGGGTTGATATGTAGTTCATGTTGTCCCATCTTGCGGTTGCCATAAGGCTGCCGATGCGGCTGTTGTTGCGCCACGCCGTCAGATTTTTGCAGTAGCCGTTGAGGAGCAGAATGCCCTGTGGCATTAAGGTGGTGTCGGTGAAGCGGATGGTGATGTAGAGGGAGTCGTTTGCATCGGGTCGCAGCACCATGGTGGTGGCCGGGTCTCCATCGAAGGCGTTCTTCACGGGGTATTTCGGGTCAACGCCCGAGACGATGATTTGGAACCGGTTCGACGGGATGCGGTGATTGAGGATTTGCGCCACCGGCTGCGAGATGCGCTTGGGGTAGAAATCCACCATGAACGGTTTGGCGGCCGCCAGGTCAAAGTCTTGTGTCTCGTAATGCCAGACGTTTCCCCGTTTGGTCATCGGAAGTCCCTTTAAGCCTACGGGTTTCCGGTATTCGTGCATTTTCAGGATCCCGGACGTATCCATAATGTCAATGGCTGTGGCATCCAGTTCGGCGAGGAAATGTGATGCCTTCCCGTTGCCCCAGTAGGCGGCCGGTGTGAAGTCGTATTGGAAGGTGCAGTCGTGGAAGTAGTCCCACTGTGGATTTTCGAAATAGTCGGCATGAAAGTGATACAGACCTTCGGCGTAGGTGTGTTCAAGCATGTAGCTGACCTCTAAGGTGACCACCTGCCCCGCCGGAATCTCTAAGTAGGTGTAGAACCAGCGGCGCGAGACGGGGAGCGTGTAACCATAGATGTCGTCACCGTATTTGGCGAGTAGCTTCTGTTCCAGTTTCTTGGAGTAGAATCCCGCGCTGTCGGGCTCTTCGTCAATCTCGAACTCCAGGATATAGCGCTCCTTGGGTCGGATGACCGTGTCTTTGGAACATTGCCATGTCAGCTGCCGCCCGTCGAGTTCGAATACCACATTCCGTACGTAGTCGTCGCGCCAGCCGGCTTCGTAGATGCTCTCGGTCCAACCGTCCGGCGTCCAACGGCTCGTCCCGCTGCCGTAGTAGTCGATGGGGAAGCCGTAGGGCAGCTGGTGAAAGTCCTTGCGGGAGGTGTTGCGCAGGAGGTAGCGGACGGTGACGCGCGTGTGGCGGCCGTCAGGCACGAAGGTGACGTGTTCGTCGAGGAGTTGCACCTCGGGGATATGCACAGCCACGGGGGTGCGCGCGAGGGTGATGGCCGAGTGGACGGCAACAGGGTCGCCGTTGGCGGAAACCGTCATGACTGACAAGAGACAGAAGGCAAGTGCCACGAGAAGGGTGATGCTCTGCGGTGTTGTGGAAAGGGTGTGCTTTTTCATTTGTCGGTGATTTTTTTGCGCGGCGAAAATACGATTTTTCAGATAGTAACGACAAACGCCCGCGATAGATAGTCTCAACAAGTGCATGGCGCTTCGGCGATCCTCAGAACTTTTCATGATTCTGTCAGTTCGTCAACGCCGCCGTCAAACTCCTTCCGGTACAGGTAGAATGCGGCGATAAAAAACGCGAAGTCGCAGAAATAGGTGACCGTGGCGAAAAAATGGAAATGGTAGCCGGCTTCGTCGTACGGAATAGTGTACAGATCGGGATGGTAGTGCAACAGCAGAGTGTTCAGGAATTTCCCGCAAAACCAGCTCGCCACGATGAGAGCGACCAAAAAACCTAACGAGAACGTCGGGTGAATTTTCTTGAAAAGCATGTAGATAAACGCGCCGCCGACCAGCAGCAGGAGCGGATATATGAAGAGGCTGAGCGCGACGTAGTGACTGGTGAACAACCAAAGCGTGCTGCCCAAGTCATTCACTGCGTACAGCAGCAGGCGGAACGTCATGGAGAACAGCATGCCGCCGTAAAAACTGCGCACAATCCCAGCCGGCCCGGCTACGGACCCGGACCCGTCGTCGCTGCTGTAGTACCACCAGAGGAAGGAGCCGACGGCTGTGGAGACGAGAATCTCGCTGTAAAGCCGGACCTTTCGCATGGTCACCATCGTGATGTCGTGGTCCATCCTGTTGTCTGCGTAACTATGGTTCCAGTAAAAGTCTGACAACAGGTATTGTATCAGATAAGTAAGACCAAAAGCGGCCGCGATGACAAGCAGATGCCACCATTTGATATTCCACAGGAACGGTTTTCGGAACAGCCAGAAAAAGAGCGCAACCTTCAGGAATTTCGAGACAATGACGACGGGTGCGGGATTCACCACCAACTCTAACAGATTGAAAAATTGACCCACCAAGCCACACATCATCCAGAAAAGCCAGTACGCCACAATCCCGAAGAGGAAATATTGGCTGTCGGTTATTTTATCATCTATCGAAAGATTCATAAGCGTTGAAATTTGTTCGGCAAAAATATAAAATTCGGGGCTTCCTTCCCCTTGCATGAATAAAGACGCAAAATTTCCCGATGGTTGCAGTTTGTTCTTTTTTATTTGGGCGTTCCGCCGCGTAGGAGGCGACGCTTCCTTGCGTAGCAAAAACGCCGACGCTTCCAAACATTGTGTTTTACCCAACAACGTGGAAGCGTCGCCTCCTACGCGCCGTCGGGCTTTCCGCTGCAATGTTTTTGGCTACGGGGGTGTCTGCGACCCCGAAAATGTAATCTGGTATTCTGTTATGTCTGCGTAATACGGTCATCCCCACAGGCCAAAAACATTTCCGCTTCAATCCCTAACGCGCCGCCCGCATCGTATTGGTGTCCGAACTTGTCAAAACCACCACCGCAGAACCTTGCCTCGTCCATCGTTGTCCCGTGTAGTCGGAAATCCCAAACGGCCGCAGGGATGCGGTTGTCTCCTATTCTGCCGCAGGAATGCGGCGGCTCCTACCGCACGCCTCCCACAGTACGATTCCCGTCGCAACCGCCACGTTCAGCGAATGTTTCGTGCCGAATTGGGGGATTTCGACCGCCGCGTCACACAACGGTAGCAGCCCGTCGGAGATGCCGAAGACCTCGTTGCCGACGAACAGCGCTATTTTCCCGTACTGTGCGAAATCGAAGTCTTGGAGCATCGCCGAACCGTCGGTCTGCTCCACGAGGATGATAGCGTAACCCTCCGCCTTGAGTCGTTTCGCAAGAGCCACCACATCCTCGGCGTATTCCCAGTCCACGCTTTCGGTGGCCCCGAGTGCCGTCTTGGCGATCTCCTTCTGCGGCGGCGTGGCCGTGATGCCGCACAGGTAGAGCCGCTCCACGTTGAAGGCGTCGCATGTCCGGAACGCCGACCCCACATTGTGCATGCTGCGGATGTTGTCCAGCACCAACGCGACAGGCGCCTTTTCCTGTTTTTTGTATTCTTCTGGGGTTACACGACCCAGTTCGTCCATGGATAGTTTCTTCATGTTAGTTTCAGGATTCAGGATTCAAGATCACAAATCACAATAACCATTAACTATTAAAATGCGAAATCGTCCTCATACCCTTGCTGCGACGGGTCATTGCTGTCGCCTCCGTCGTGGTTGGCCGCGCTGTCGAAGTAGGCCGCGCCTTGCGAGAAGTTCTCGTTCGGGGTGATGCCGGCGGACGGGGAGACGTAGCTGCCGCCCTCGCCGAAGCTGCCCTCGCTGACATCGCAGAACTTCGTGAACTGACTTTGGAAGCGGACTTTCACGTTGCCGGTGCTGCCGTGACGGTTCTTTTCGAACATGATTTCCGCCATTCCGTCCGACGGGGTGTTGTCCTCGAAGGTGTCCAAATGGTAGTATTCCGGGCGGTAGATGAAGAGCACCATGTCGGCGTCCTGCTCGATGGAGCCCGACTCACGAAGGTCGGACAGTTGCGGGCGTTTGGAGCCGCCTCGGGTCTCCACGGCACGGCTCAGCTGCGAAAGCGCGATGACGGGAATGTTCAGCTCCTTGGCCAAAGCCTTGAGGGAACGGGAGATATAACTGATTTCCTGCTCTCGGTTGCCGCCGTGTTTGGAGTTGTCGCCGCCCGCCTGCATCAGCTGCAGGTAGTCGATGATAACCATCTGGATGTTGTACTTGTGTTTCAGACGGCGGCACTTGGCGCGGAGGTCGAACACCGACAGCGCGGGTGTGTCGTCGATGATGAGGTTCGCGCTGTTCAGCTTGCTGACGTTCTCCCACAGTTTCGACCACTCCACGTCCGAGAGCGTACCTTTGGAGATGTGGTCGGACGGGATGCCCGACTCAATGGAGAAGAGTCTGTGAACCAGCTGTGTGGCCGACATTTCCAAGGAGAAAAACGCTATCGGCTGGTCGAAGTCAATGGCGGCGTTGCGAGCCACGGAGAGCACGAAGGAGGTCTTACCCATACCCGGACGGGCGGCCAGAATCACCAGGTCGGACTTCTGCCAGCCGCCGGTTTTCTCGTCGATGGCGCGGATGCCGCACGGCACGCCCTGCAGCTCCTCCTGAGACTCGCGAATTTCCGTCAGCTCGTTGAGGGCGGTGCTCACCACATCCCCCAGCTCCTTGCTGTCGCGGTGCAGGTTGCTTTCCACGATGGAGAAAATCTTCGTTTCCGCCTCGTCAAGCAGTTCCAGCACGTCCCGGCTCTCGTCGTAGGAGTCGGTGACGATGGTGTTGCACTGCCGGATAAGCTCGCGAAGGATGTGCTTCTCCATCACGATGCGGGCATGGTATTCCACGTTTGCGGCCGAGTTCAGCCGGCTTGTCAGTCCTGCCACGTAGGAGGCGCCGCCGCAGAGTTCCAGCTGTTTGTTCTTCTTCAGCTGGTTGGTGACGGTGAGCACGTCGATGGGCTGCGAGGCGGAGAAAAGCTGCCGTATCGCGGTGAATATCTGTTGGTTGGCTTCCACATAGAACATCTCGGGCCGCAGCATGGCGAGCACCTCGTTCACGGCGTTGTCGTCGATCATCAGGGCACCGAGCACCGCCTCCTCGAACTCCACGGCCTGCGGGGTGAGCTTGCCGGTGGTGCCTAAAAGCGTGTCGATGCGGTTGTATGACATTGTCCGGCCAGGCCGGTTAGTAGTAATCGTTTCACTTTCCATATCTTACACAATATCGTTAATCGTTCTTTTCGGGGCGGCAAATATCCGAAATTTTGCAAGGCCTTTTCGGGTGAATTATCAACATTTCATCACAAGCGTTTGTGAACAATTGTTGATAACTTGTGTTTAGTGGTCAGTGAATTGTGAATTGTGATTGGTGATTGGTGATTGGTGATTGGTGATTAGTGATTAGTGATTAGTGATTGGTGCTCTTGCTAAACTTTGATGTCTTCGCCGTGTCAGCGGAAAGTGTATTTTTGCCGACGGAATATTATTAGAATACTTCCTTAAACAGCCTCGAAGAGGCAACACGCGCGATAGCGCAATTAACCCCACACAAGGCGAAGCCGCAGTGTGGGGTCAGAAAGACACCACCGCAATGTGGGGTCACCAACCAACCGTAGGGGCGTATCGTTTACGCCCGAGTATCAATAAGGGCAGTAAGCCCGAAGTAAACCAACCCAGGGAGAACGATAGTGAGCCCTGGGATCTAAACCCTACCGATTATGAAACGAATCATCACCGCCACCATGGTCATCACCACCCTCATCGCCGCCTCCGGACAGTCCCAGTCCCCGGCGGCAATCGCCAAGAAATGGGACGAGATCCGCCACCTCTGCGAAAAGTACGATGACGGCGCGGACTCCGCCTACCGCATCCTCAACGAGCAGATCGCCGCCACGCAGAAGGACCCCGTGGCCAACGCAATATGGCACAGCTGCATGGGACAGTTCCTCGCGGAGTACTGCGACGGGAACCGCTACCGTATCAGTGAGCGCACCCAACTCGCCGAGGAGACCCCCGCCGATTTCAAGGAGTGGGATGAAAAGACGTTCGGAAGACGCGTGCGAGAGGAGTATATCCAATCCCTGACTTACACTTCCGAAACGTGGCCGCTTCTGACCGGTAAGCCGGCATCCGAATACAGGGCTCTGTTGAAAAATGCTAAAACCGTCCGTCCTGAGCTCACCCTTTACGACATTCTTGCCTACCGCTACCTTGACTACGTCTGTCCGCAGCTGCCTCGGATTCCCGAATCTGAGCCCGACTTGCGCGGAAACGAAGACCTTTGGAATGAGGAGCAATTCCTCAATATGCCACTTTCCGTCGCAGAGTCAAATAGTGATGTCCGAAATGTCTTGGCTGTCTATCAGTCTCTTACAAAACTGCATAAGTCTCGTGGGCATCATTCGGAAACGGTGCGGTTGAACATTGTCCGTGCTGATTTCCTTCGGGAGCATGGACTTGCCCCCGACAATTCCGAAACTTGGTACATCAATTGGCTCACGGATTATGGGAAAGCCTACGAAGGAACGGATACATACGGTTTTGTCGCTTACAGACTTGCCCGGTTATATGTGGAACGAGGCGAATTATATAATGAGGCCGAGCATCCGGAATACCGTAACGACTTGGCAACCGCCCTTGTGCTGTTCAAACAGTCGCTCAAGACGCCTTCCGCCAATGTCCTCAACCAAAGTGCCAATTATATCCAAGAGGCCAAGGAATGTATTAAAACCCTTGAGTTGAAGTATGTTGGGATAGATCTGGAAGAGGAACCCGTTGCTGTGGGAGCGCCGCACCTTTGTCGTATTCACTACAAGAACCTCAAGCGCGCATACGTCCGTCTTGTTCCAGTTTCCTACGCGCAGAGCAAGCTGACGATGCGGGATCTGAACGAGCAGCAGTTCGCCACACTGCTCGCCATCAAACCCGCCTTTCAGCAAAGCATAGACCTGCCGGACATGCAGGATTATCGGCAACATGAAGGTTATTACGGCATTCCAGGACAGCCGGTCGGTGACTACATGCTGATGATTTCTGACAAGCCGTTCCCTTGTTCGGTGAAGGAGTGCAGCGAAATCGTCACCTATCAGGTGACCGACATCGCGCTGTATCAGCGACAAACGATTACCGGATGGGAGTTCCTGGTGGTGGACCGCACCACTGGCGAACCTTTGGAGAACGCCCGGATTACCGGCACCGATAAGAAGAACAGGAAAGTGTCATGTGAGACGGATAAAAACGGATTGGCCCAGATGCACTTTGCCGAAAACAACTATACGGACGGTTTTACGGTGGAGTATCGCAACCAACGGCTGCACACCAAGCGGACGAGCTATTGGTGGGGCATCGACACGAACCGGCACGTGACGAAAGATTGCCAATTGCTGACGGATAGGATGCTCTATCGTCCAGGGCAGACGCTCTACTTCAAAGGCGTTTGCAGTGAGAAAATCAGTGAAAATGGCAACACACAGGATATCAAGTTGTTGAAAGGACTGACTGTGACCGTTAAGCTGGAAGACGCCAACTGGCAGCCGGTTGGTGAGATGTCGCTGAAAACCAACGAGTTTGGATCTGTTGACAGTTTCTTCGTCCTCCCCGAAAATGGATTGACGGGTCTTTATCATTTAAGAGTGGTATGCGACGAATATGTACTTGGAAGTAAGGATTTTTCTGTAGAGGAGTACAAACGTCCGACTTTCGAAGTGACCTTGAATGTTCCTGATGTGGCGGTCAAGCTTGGACAAACGGTTGAGGTGGAAGGCGTTGCGGAAGCGTTGGCGGGCTATCCCATTGCGGAAGCAGAGGTAAGCTACAAAGTCCAGCGGCAGTCCTCCCCTATTTGGGGAAGGACTTGGAAGTGGTGGAACCAGTCTCCTGCGTATGATGTGGTGGCTGGCAGCGCAACAACCGATGCCGATGGCCGTTTTCACATCTCCTTTTCTACGGAGGACGGAGGCTCTTCTCAGAAAGAACCGTCAATCTATCGTTATCTTGTCTCGGCCACCGTCACCGACATCACGGGCGAGACGCACACCTCCACTACACAGGTCTTCGTGAGTCGTCGTAGCTTGGTGCTCTCTGTGGATATTCCCGAGGAAGTTGCCGTAAACCAAAGCGATAACCAGTTCCCCATTTCGCTGACCAACATCTCGGACGTGCCGCAGGAGGGCGTTATGGAGTACGAGATCTTCAAGTTGACTCTGCCCGACCATTTTCTCTATTCGATGGGTGATGTGGACGTAGCTATCGCCGATGATGCTGAATTGCAGAAGATGTTTCCCACACGGGCTTTCCATAAGGGGGATGCTCCCGAGAACTGGTCGTCGGCAATGGTCGCCAAAGGAAGCGTGAATGTCCGTAAAGACGGAAACCGTTATTTTGCGATTCCTCGGATTGCGAAACTCTCCAGCGGCTATTATCGCATTTGTTTCAAGGTGCAAGATCCTGACGGTGAATGGGTGGAGGAGACTAAAATAGTGCATCTTTATCGTACGGATGAGTCGGAATGTAACGCCTACAAGGCTTTGTGGTGCGATATTCCCGACACAGTAGCGGCTGGAGGCATGCTGGACATCCGTTTAGGCAGCTATCTTGAACATGCATTGGTTTTCTGCGAAATTATCTTTGACGATGGACTTTCCACGCGGCAATGGGTTGAATTACACCATAATGTCACGGAAAGTCATTTACCGATTCGCGAAGACATGGAGGGCTCAATCAGGGTGCGGCTGTTCTTGATGTCTGACAACAGGAAGTTTGATTTCAGTCGGAATGTTAAAATTGTCAATCACCGGAAAGACATCCGTTTCGAGTTCCTGCGCTTCCGCGACAAGACCCTGCCCGGTAGTCCCGAGGAGTATCAGATTCGTCTGAAAGACAAGGACGGCAAGCCGCTTTCTGCTGAGATGCTCTGCACCATGTACGATTTTTCGCTCGACGTCCTCGGAGGAAGTAATCCTCTAAGCATCGGATTTCCATTTACGCACAATAATTATCCCAGATCTTTTCAACGCGATAACACCACATCGACAGTGATTTGTCATTATTATCGCGATTATATCGGTTACTATCACCAAGGTTTTGGTCTGCCATTCAATGATTTCAAGTATAATTTCTCGTGCTATCAAATGCCTAGAATGAAGTATGGGGCGAGATATAATCAAGAGGTGGTGTTGAATGTAGTGGAAGACAATATAAGTGTGAACACAGACCTCGCATACGAGTGGGAAGAGGCGGCGGAAGAACCCGCCATGGCATTCGTCGATGAGGCGGCGGCGGGCATGTCGAAGGCACCGGCAGTGACGGACAACAGCGCCGAACAGCTCCGCACCAACTTCGCCGAGACCGCCTTCTTCTATCCGCAGCTGCGCACCGACGAACGCGGCGACGTCTATATCAGCTTCACCATGCCCGACGCGCTCACCAAGTGGAAGATGCAAGGCGTGGCCCACAATCCCGACCTGATGACCGGCCGTTTCGAGAAGTTCGTGCAGACCGCCAAGGACGTGATGATCGTGCCCAACGCGCCGCGCTTCCTCCGCGAGGGCGACACCATGGACTTCTCCGCCAAGGTGGTGAACATGAGCGGCCGGAACATTTGCGGCTACGTGACGCTGCAGATGTTCAACGCCGTGAACAACCAACCGGTTTCGATGATCATTACGGATTCGGACCGTAGAGACGTGCCATGGCGCGTCTCTACAGAGGGAAATCAACAATACGAGATTCCCGCCAACTCCTCCTCCGAAATCCATTTCCGCATCGTCGTCTCCGAGGACGTGCCCGCCGTCACCTACCGCATCGTCGCGCACAACACGGATCCGAAGGATGTGGCCGGCGACGGCGAGGAGAAGACCCTCCCCGTGCTCACCAACCGCATGATGGTGACAGAAACGATGCCGTTCTACATTTCGGGAAAGGGGACGAAATCGTTTACGTTCAACAAATTGCGGGAATCATTCGGTATATCCGACGCTAGAGACGCGGTGCACCACGTCTCTACAACCCTCAAACATTACCGTTTGACGGTGGAATGCACGCCCAATCCCGTGTGGTACGCCATTCAAGCGATGCCCTACATGATGGAATACCCGCACGAATGCAACGAACAGCGCTTCAGCCGCTACTATGCCAACGCCCTCGCCACGCACATCCTGAAGGCCAACCCCGTCATCGAAGAGGTCTTCAACCGCTGGCAGGTGGAGAGTCCCGACGCCTTCTGTTCCGCCTTGGAGAAGAACCAGGAACTCAAGCAGGTGATACTGGAGGAGACCCCGTGGGTGCTCGACGCGCAGCGCGAAGGGGCCAACAAGCAGGCACTTGCCGCGATGTTCGACTTCAAACGGATGTCCAAGGAGGAGGCTGCCACGCTTAAGAAACTGCAGCAGGCGCAGAACGGCGACGGCGGCTGGCCGTGGTTCTCCGGCGGCAAGAGCAGCGACTTCATCACGCGGCACATTGTGGCGGGCTTCGGTCACCTCAAAGCCCTCGGCGTGAGCACCGACGTGGCCAACAGCACCCTCCGCAATGCCGTCTCCTACATGGACGGGCAGATGTACCAACGCTACCTCGACCGCAAGAAATACCACTACACTTACGTTGATGAAACGCACTACCTCTACGCCCGCAGTTTCTACAAAGACAAAATTTCCGCTAAGCACAAAGTCGCTTACGACACCTGCTACAAGGCTTTGTTGAAGGGTTGGAAAGACGAAACCTTCTACACCCAGGCGATGATCGCGCTCACTGCTTGGCGCAACGGCGACCAAAAGGTGGCGAAGGAAATTGTTGCCTACCTCAAGAGCATGGCCCAGCATGACGAGGAGATGGGCATGTTCTGGAAGAAGCAGGGTGGGGGATGGTTCTGGTACGAGCAGCCCGTGGAGCGGCAGGCGATGCTGATCGAGGCGTTCCACACCATCACACCGGAGGACGAAGAGTCGCTGGCGCAGATGCAGTTGTGGCTCCTCAAACAGAAGCAGACCCAGCACTGGGGCACCACCAAATCGACCACCGAGGCCGTCTATTCGCTGCTGCTGAACAAGACGTTAGTGGCCGACGACAAGACCGTGGCGGTCACCGTGGGGAACGTGCGTCTGCCCGACGAGACTGTCCAGACCGAGGCGGGCACTGGCTACTTCAAGAAGGCCTGGACAGGCGAGGAAATCACCGCCGACAAGGCCAACGTGCGCATCGAGAAGGGCACCGACGGTCCCGCGTGGGGTGGCCTCTACTGGCAGTATTTCGAGAATCTGGACAAGATCACCCGCAGCGACGACAAGAATCTGGTCATCGAGAAGCAGCTCTACAAGGTGGGGAACACCGACAAGGGCGAGGTGCTGAATGCCATCTCAGAGAATCAGCCGTTGCAGAAAGGCGACAAGGTGCGCGTGCGGGTGGTCATCACCGCCGACCGCGACATGGAGTTCGTGCATCTCAAAGACATGCGCGCCGCCACCTTCGAGCCCGTCAACGTCTTTTCGCAGTACAAATACCAGGATGGATTGTGGTACTATGAGGCCACCAAAGATGCGGCCACCCACTTCTTCATCGACTGGATGCCGAAGGGCAAATACGTTTTCGAATACACTCTATTCGCCACGCAGTCGGGCGATTTCAGCAACGGCATCACCCACATCGAGTGCATGTACGCGCCAGAGTTCCAATCACATTCGGCTGGAATCCGGGTGAAGGTACGTTAGGGACCGGTGCTTCCCAGCGTCGTGAATAGCAACGCTTGGAAGCGTCGCCTCCTACAGTGTTCCCAACAAGAACTCCGCCACCGTCTTCCCTTGATGTTTAAACGTTTCCAACGACGTCAACGCATGCCGTTTCACCGCATCGTCCTCGTTCTCAGCATGGTTGAGGATGAGGTGCCGTTCGTAGTCCACCGTGAACTCCGGATGACCTTGGAACGTGAGGATGCGGCGGCCGATACGGAAGCCCTCGTAACGGCAGAAGTCACTGGTGGCGAGAGGGATGGCACCCTCCGGCAGGCGCGTCACCTGGTCGTGGTGGTTGACGATGAGGCGCATTTTCTTGTCAGGGAACCAGGCGAGCAAGTCCGTGTCCAAAACCTCCATTTCGCGGATGCCCACACCCCAGCCGCCGGGGAAACGCTCCACCTGTCCGCCCAACGCCTGCGCGATAACCTGGTGTCCGAAACAGATGCCGACAAGGGGTATTTGCAGTTTCGCTGCCTTCCGAATCCACTCCTGCAAAGATAAGATCCACGGCAGGGCGTCGTAGGCGGCGTTGTTGGACCCCGTGATGAGGTGAATTTCATCAGGAACGGGATGTTCCGGCAATTCGTCGTCCAGCGCACGAAACACCTTGAAGATGATGTTTGGGTTTACGGAATGGAACCGCTTCTCGTACAGATATTCGTGGCTCGGGATGCACTCCGGCAGCAGTCCGGGGAACGTGTCGCAAAGCAGGATGTTGATGACGGGTTGGCGCATGGGTCTGTCGATTTTACTAATAAAAATATGATGAGTGATTCCCTAAAATAGTTTTCGTATATCCAAAGAGAGAAACTCTTCCACCGGGAATCCGCCTTCCCCGACGACAAGGGCTTCCGTCGGGTGGAACATCTCCTTGAATTTTGATAGTCCTGCCGTGTTCTTCTCCGCATTGCTTTTCACTTCAATGGCTACTACGGTCCCTTTTTTCTTAAGGATGAAGTCCACTTCGTCGTTGCGCTCACGCCAGTAATATACCTCAAACCGATGGGCAAAAGATTGGCTGACAATATAGGCGCCGATGCCGGATTCAAAAAGGTGCCCCCACGCCTTACGGTCGAGGAGTGCCTGCTCAAAAGTGAGCGGATTCAAAACCGTTTTCAACGCATTGTTGTAAACCTGAAATTTCGGGATGCTGGCTTTTCTGCGGGCGGTATCCATACTGAATTTCTGAAGCCCGCAAAGCAAAGCACTTTCATTCAGAAGGTTGATGTAACCGGCCAAAGTGGTGGTGTTGCCGGCATCCTGCAGGGAACCCAGCATTTTGTTTAGGGAAAGAATTTGGCCCGAGTAGGCTGCAGCCAGCTCGAATGTTTGACGTAGCAAGGCGGGTTTCCCGATGGGCGTGTCCATCAGTATGTCTTTGTTGATGGTAGCGTCAATAATGGAAGACTGGATGTACTGCTGGTAGCGGTCTTCGTCCTTTATCAGCGGTGCCGCCCCGGGATAGCTTCCGAAAAACAGATATTGGTCAAGTGTGAAGCCGAAACATTCCCTCATTTCAGGATAGCTCCAATGTGTCATCCGGATTTCCTCGAAACGCCCGGATAAGGACTCTGACAAACCTTTTTCCAACAATACCCGGCTACTTCCTAAAAGCAACACTTTGACTCCTATATCGTGGAAGCTGTCGTGGTCCCACTCCTTTTTCACCACTTCGCTCCAATTGGCGATTTTCTGAATTTCGTCAATTACTAATACCATGGATTTCAGCTCTTTGGCAATCATTAGTCGGCGCACTGACGACCAACAATCAGAAATCCACGCGCTGTTGGTTGCGGGCACATTGTCTGCGGAGAAGAACAAATACTCCCCTTCATAGTCGAGAAGCACCTGTTTCACCACCGTTGATTTTCCCACCTGCCGCGGCCCCATCAACACTTGGATGAAACGTCTTGGTTCTTCTAACCTGGATTTGATAATTTGATATTCAGCTCTTTTATACATATACAAACATTTTACTCAACGCAATGAGTATTTTTACGCGATGCGAAAATACATTTTTTTTATTAAACTGCAACCTTTTGAATTTTTTGTGTTCTATGAATAGATAAAAGAATTAGTTTTGCAGCGTTGTTTGCTTATCTTGATGTTTAACGGACTTCGCACCAAGGTCGGCGGCAGCGCAACGAAATAAAAAACAGAAGTCCTCTTAAAGATATTACTTTTGCATCGTAATTAGTTCGTTTAAAACCTCGAGATGAATAAAATCCTTTTCGCAACAACATGTGCGTTACTGATAGTTTTAGCAGCCACCTCCCTGACGGCTCAAAACAGCAGGGACCGTTGGAAATACGACGACTACTTCCCGAATGATTATTTCTCAAAGGACCCTGCTGATTATCGACTGCATGTTCATGTTGGGGAGGTCGTTTATTATATGCGCCTCGCCGATATCACGCCTTTGTTTGAAGAAAAACAGGGAGCGGGGGATACATTGCTGCGGCTGAACTATATCCCGGAGTTTGCACACCCCCTCTTTATCCAAGTGCGTCGTCATCATAACCAAATCCGCATGGAGTGGCAAAAGGGAACCGCTTTCAGGGGTCATATCTCATCTTCCATGCACATGGAACCGAGTGATTCGGGCTACGTGGATGCGACGGAGAAGCAATATTACGGAAATTCTTGGGAGAAAGGGATTTTGGACTCGGGCGGCAGAGAACTGACCTGGGAGGAGTGGGACAACATACAGCAAATCCTGACGGAAATTGATTTTGTTCATTACAAACACGCAAACGGATGTTGGGGCTTCCGTACCCCTTTCATTTTGGAGTATGCGGATCAGAAGAAAACTGTTGCACACTATACGGAGTGCCCGGACGAAGCGAAAGAGGAACGTCTGGCGAAACTGTTAGTGTCGCTCGTGGATCCACAATACGAGGATATGGTGGTATATTCTGTCAATGAGAAAAATGGAATAATCAAACCCGAATACCCCGGCGGAGAGACCGCTTGCAAGCAGTTTGTCGAGACATCTGTCCGCTATCCTGATGATGCCTTGCGGGATATGGTGGAATTCACCGCCTATCTTGATGTGATTATTGAGAAAGACGGTTCTGTCGGCTACGTGCGGGATGATTCCTGGCCGAAATCCCCGTACGGTTTTTCCGACGAGTTGATCCGCGTGGTGAAATCGATGCCGAAATGGAAACCCGCTATCCGCAAAGGAGATACAGTGAGATGTTACGCCCATATCACCCACAAGTTCACCCTTCCTGAAAAGATACGCCCCAAATACGGGAATCCAGTTCTGGAAACGCAACGCGACAAAAATGTGTGGGATAGAATTGAGGAATGCCATCGCCAATTGCTGCTTAATCCGAGCGACAAAGGGGCGGCGGTACGTATGGGATGCTTTTATTACGGGGAATTTCTGCTGGAAAACGCTCCTGTTACCGTACTCGATGCAACGGATTCAATGTTCTATCAAGCGGCTATGCCCATCGAAAATGATTGGTCCACTTTCCATGACCGGACGCCGGTGGTCTCGCATCCCGGCGACAGCGCCTTAAAGTATCTCTATCAAGCTTTGCAATTGAATCCTGATACAGAAACCCTTATAAACCTATATCTGCCGATCCTGCAATTGGAATATAACCTGAAAAAAACGCATAACCCTTTGGCTGAGCTTCCCTACGACACCGTTGACGGGGTCCATTTCCCCTATTCCTACTTCTTGAACAGACCCGAAGGCGACACGTTTGACAACAGCACTGACTACTTGGGTGAAACCTCAAGTTCATTCTTTTGGGTGGACGCTTTTTCCAAGGATTTGACGAAGATGCAGGAGCCAGTCCTCTATAACAACAACTTGCAAGAAGACGAGGCCATTTTCCGCTTTTCCTTTTTCCCCTCCTTTCACCCGCCAGTTTCGTTCCGTGTTGTAAAGAACAATCGAAAGATGACGCTGTATTGGAAAATTCTTCTTACAAAATACGATCCGAATACTTGGAAAGAGATTTCCACAACCGTGAAGACTGGGCATCGGGAAATGACCGCCGCGCAGTATGAGAAATTGTTGCAATATATGGAAGCGATACGTCTCGACGAACTCCCACGCAGTGAGTATGTAATGATGTTTGACGGTGCGCAATGGGTGATGGAACGGGTGACCGACCAAGGATTCAAAGCCCACTTTACCAACGTTGCTGGGAATGACATCCAGCAGGTTTACAGCTTCTTAGCTAAACTCAGCGGTGAGAAGTTGAAATATATTGAAGAGTATTATTGATTCTAAAACATTTCAAAAACGTCAAAATATGAATACCACTATCGAAAAACCGTTGGATTACCGCTGCTTTCTGCTCGGAATCATCCTATACTGGATGTTTGACGCTGTTTGGGGATCTTTCGCTTCGTTTTTCTTCGCGCTGGAAGCCGTGCTGCATCCGATAGCCATAGTCGTCGGGAAATCCCTGCTGTTCTTGCTGGTTTTTTATCTCCTGTTCCGCAAACCGAGGCTCTTCGATGTCAAATGGGGACATCTCGCGATATTGGTCGGATTCGTTGTTTTGATGACAGCGCTGGATTATTTTTTGCTTGACCGCTTCTTTGACGTTCATTCTGTTGCGGACAACCGGATGGATAAGGATGTGACCATGTACACCATGCGAAACGTCCGGAAGTGGGCGAATCTGGCCGGTTCGCTCCTCCTCATCGGTTTCTTGTGGTGGCGTTATGATTCCGAGAATACGGAGGCCGATCCAACTATTTGGGTGTCATCCTGTTTGAACACTGCACGCCTAACACAGTCACCACCCAAAACGGGATGTTATTCGACAATGTCGCCAATTGCTGTAATTGGGTGTTGTTTTTGGTGGCCTTTGTCTTCTGCCGCCGGGAATTGAAAACACAAAACGAGTAGAGACGTGCCATGGCGCGTCTCTACTATCGTCTGTTTTTAAAGCGTTTCAAGTAATTTCACGGAGTTGAAAATGGTCTTCTCGCGCGCCTCGTTGCCGTATTTATCGACATCCACGATGTTGCGCGGACTGTGGGTGATGCAGACGGGGCCGTTGAGGCAGCCGCCGTCGCAGGCCATCCCTTCGAAGAAGTTTTCCGCCGCTTTGCCCATCTTGAGGCGCATCAGGTTGGCCTTGCATTCCGCGATGCCGTTCATGGCAATCGGTTTCACGCCTTCCACGCCCATCGCTTTCGCCACATCGGCGACGCCGTGGGCGATACCACCCGATTTGGCGAAGATACGGCCGTAGTAGGAGGCGTTGTTCAGTTCCGAGTCCTCCATCTGCGTGGTGTCGATGCCGCGTGCGTCCAAAAAGGCTTGCAACTCCTCGAACGACATCACACTGTCGATGGCACCGCCGGTCTTCTCCAACCTGTATTCCAACTTCTTAGAGGTACACGGTCCGATGAAGACGATCTTCGCCGTGGGGTCGGAACGTTTAATCAGACGTGCCGTTTCCACCATGGGCGACACCGAACTGGAGATGTACTGGGTCAGTTCGGGGAAGTTTTTCTCCACGAAGGAGACGAACGAGGGACAGCAGGAGGTGGTGAGCAGCTTCTTCTCTTCCCACTCTTTGGCTTCACGGTAAAGTGTGATGTCCGCACCGAGGGCGGCCTCCACCACGTGATGGAAACCTAATTTGCGGATGGCCGTGACCACCTGCGTGACCCGTCCGAAGCGGCATTGGCTCACAATGGCGGGCGCGATGACTGCATAGACTTTGTATTTCGTGTTGTTCTCCGATTTTTTCAGAATGTCGATGATGTCCAACACCAGCGACTTGTCGGAGATGGCGCCGAACGGGCACTTGTAGACGCAAGCCCCGCAAGAAATGCACTTCTCGTTGTCAATGGTGGCCTTGTGGTTTTCGTCCATCGAAATGGCCTTCACCTTGCAGCTCACCATGCAGGGGCGATGTTGGAGAATAATAGCCGAATAGGGACATGCTTGTGTGCATTTGCCGCATTCGATGCATTTTTCCTTGTCAACTGTGGCCTTGTGATTCACGATGGTGATGGCGCCTTTCGGACAAACCTCCTTACAGCTGTGAACCATACATCCGCGGCAGGCGGGTGTCACGTAAATACCGTCGATAGGGCACTCGTCGCACGCACTGTCAATGACCTCGATCACGTTGGGGTTCTCTTTGTCACCGCCCAACGCCAGCTGAATCCGGTCTTGAAGGATGGCGCGCTCCTTGTAGATACAACAGCGGGTCTCCGCCTTCGGGCCGGGACTGAGCAGCTTGGGGATTTCCATGTAGGCGTTGTCCAGACCGCCTTCATACGCACGGCGGATAACCTCTTTCAGGACTTTGTATTTTACAAGTTGGACATCGGTATCAAATATCCGATTTGAATTCATATTGATTGTTGTTTTGTTGAGGATTAATAATAATTCAGTTCGACGGTTTTACCCATCTTGCGCAAATTTTCGGTGAGCTTTTCCACCAGCTTCAGTTTCATTGTGGTGTCGATGGGAAGGCCTTGATGCGCCACGTTGACACTTTGCCCGACGAAGAAGGTGATGTGGGTGGCCTTTTCGAAGAGAAAGTCCGCCAAAAGCGACGCTCCGTCCTGCTTGGTGAAGGTTTTTGGGGTAAGGTCGTCGATGGAGACGTATTTCTCCGACAGCTGCAGCAGTTTGCGCAGGGTGAGCACGCCTTCGGTAGTCAGGTCAATGCCTTTGATGTATCCGATGGGCGGAACCTCCTTGTCGGGGAAGTCGAAGCTGGTTTTAAGCTCCGTTTTCAGGTACCTCGCCACAATCGTGGAGCTGGTGCCGCCGCAGACAATCTTCTTGGAATGTCCCTCCAAAAAGTGCTTGATGTAATAGTCGTCTTTCTCCTTATCCACGGGCGGTCCCACCATAATGTTGACATCCATGCGTTGACGGATTCTGACGGCGGCCACGGTGGTGTCATCGCCGGGCTTGTCGGCATAGAGGTCGTTGCAGGCGGCGGCAAGCATGCAGGCTACCGCGCGGGCGGACATCTCGGGCTTGATGTTGTTGTCGAGATGCTCCATGATCTGGGGCCGTTCCCATCCGAAGTTCAGAATCATGCCGATGCCGGCGTGGATGGTGCCGTCGGACATGACGATGATGATGTCGTTCTCCTCGAGATTGAGCTCGGAGCGATATACCCGCTTGCCGCAGACATCCAGCTCTTCGCGCTCGAAGTTCTGGCATTTGCCGTTATGGTAATAGATGGCTTCCGGATTGTCAAACTCGAACAGTTCCCCCTTGCCCTCTTTGTTGACGTGGATGATGGAGAACGTGGAATAGGCCACTCCGCGCTCCGCGCACACGGGCAGCGTTTGGATGATGGTTTCCACGCATTCGTAGATGTCGATTTCGTTGGCTGCCATCGTACACAAAATCTTGGAGGTGAGGGTGGAAAGGATATTCGCCTTCACACCGCTTCCTAATCCGTCGGCCAGCACCAGGGTAGTATAGTCGCCGTTCACCGTGCAGGCCACATTGTCGCCGCACAGTTCTTCGCCGTAATGGTTCAGCGAAGTGCATCCTGTTTCTAAGCAAAGTTCCATCACTCAGAGACTTTTTCTTCGGTTAACGTTTTCTTCAGCTTCAACAGGGCCACCTTGGTCTCGGCGGTTGTCTCGCCCAACAGCGACGCAATTTCCTGAGCCACACGCATTTGCTTCTTAATCACATCGTCGGTTGTGGTCAACGTCTCCATCTTCACCTTCATAATCCGCTTCTCATAGTCAACGGTGTCCGTGACATCTTTGAGAATGCCGAAGATGAGGTTCTGGTTGGCTAAATAGTTGATGGACAAGTCCACGTATTTGCCTGTGCTCGTGACAAGTTCCTTCTTCAGTTCGATGTTCTTCTTCTGGGCGTAGGCGTTGCAGAAGTCGATGGGGTTGAAGTAGTCGATGGCGGGATGCCCTTTGGCGTTGGGGTCTTGGATGCCCAACAACTCGCGTCCGCGGCGGTTGATTTCCAGAATGTTCATGTCCGGGTCGAGCACCACGATGCCTTCGGGACTGTTCTGAATCACCTCCACGGAGAAAGACTCGGCACGTTGGCGCATATAGGGCAGGCAGATGTCGATGTCGGCATAGCCGTTATAGACCGCCCAAGCCTTCTCGCGACAAGTGGCATAGCCGCAGGAGCCGCAGTCGAGCTCGTCCTCCGGTTTGAACTTGCCGGTTTTGTGCAGAATGGCTTCAATCTCGCGCTCGGGGGCGGGCATGCTGTGGCTCCGGATTCGGGCATGGGCTGTGGCGAGCGGGACATCCACTTGCACAGGTGTCTGCGTGGCAGTGAACTGGCGTTTCTCGGCAGTGACATACTTGCGGATGTCCGACATGGCCTTGACGGAGCCCCCGTCCTTTTCCAACGAACACGGTCCATTCACGCAGGCATCCTCACACAGGTTCATTTCCAGTACCACGTGGTCCATGTGCTCGATGTTCTGCAGTGCCTTGACACACTTCATCGGACCGTCGATGGCGATATAGTCATATCCTTCCGGCAGTTCCGGGAAAGAATGGATGATACCTTGGGGGATGGGATATTCTTTGGCCAAGTTCGGCATCCCGTTCCGCTTCTGCAAAACGATATTGGTGATTTCGTCAATTTGTACCCCTTTTTCCTTGAAAAGCTCCACCACATCCTCGAAGGTCAGGACATTGTCGATGAGGTGGCATTCCTCCGCCTCGCGCTTCTTTGCGATACAGGGTCCGATGAAAACAATCTTGGCCTCGGGATGCTGTTTCTTGAGGATTTTGGCGTGGGCCACCATCGGGGAATCCACGGGGGCCAGGTATTTGAGGGCCATCGGATAGTATTCCTGAATCATGCGGCAAACTGCCGGGCAGGCGGAGGTGATGAAGTTTTTGAACTGACCGGATTTCAGCAGGTTAGCGTATTCTTGGGTCACGGCTTGGGCACCCACCGCTGTCTCCTCGGCATCAAGGAAGCCCAGTTTGGCTAACGCCAGCTTCATCACGCCGAAGTCGGAAAGTCCGAAACTGGAGATGAAGGAGGGGGCGACACTGGCGATCACCTTGTCGGGACCCGCCAGCAGGGTGCGCACCTCGTTGATTTCGCTGTGCACCACCTTCGCGTTCTGCGGGCACACAAGCGTGCAGTGGCCGCACAAAATGCATCTGTCTTCGATAATTTCCGCCTGATGTCCCTTGATGTCGATGGCTTTCACCGGACATTCACGCAGGCATTTGTAGCAATCTTTACATTTCGCATTGCGAAACTCCAAATATAATGACATCTCCCCGGTTTATAATTCAATTAAAGGATAAACTTCTTTCACGAAAATCTCTTCCACATTCTCCTTGGTGACGTTGTGAAGAATGATGCTACCGTCTTCGGCAAGCGAGGTGGCTTTCTGCTTCATGCTGTCGGAAAGGCCGTCGGCTCTGACATTTACGCCTTTGGCACAATGACCCAAACAGAAACTGGCTTGCAATTCCACCAGATCTTCCACGTCGTATTTTTTCAGGATGTCTTTTAAGGCTTGAATGACATCGTAAGAACCTTTCAGGTGGCAGGAGCTGCCAACACAAACTTTAATATTCATCATTGTTTTTGTTTTAATATATTTCTAAAATTGATTGTTTCCCTTTCTGTCGGCCCTGCCTGCAGGCGCCCCGTTTTCAAGGGGCGGCCTGCTGCAAAACCTTGTCCTCTCAATATTAACCTTTTATAACGAAAAAAACCTTGTTTTATTGTTCGCCATAGTAAGCTTGTTTGTATATGTCAATGATCTCACTGACGAGCGGATATTTCGGGTTGGCGCCGGTGCATTGGTCGTCGTGAGCCTTTTCAGACAGTGCGGCGACATTTTCCATGAACAATTTCTCATCCACACCCTCTTCCCGGATGCTCATCGGCATGTTCATGTCCTTCATCAGCTGGCGGATGGCCTTGATGAGGTTGTCGATGCTCTCCTCGTTGTCTTTGCCGCCGAAACCGAGGAAGCGTGCCGCCTTGGCCAGTTTCTCGTCCGCAATGAAATGTTCATATTTCGGGAAAGGAACGAATTTGTTAGGTTTCAATGAGTTATACTTCACAACGTAGGGCAGCAGGATGGCGTTGGCGCGGCCGTGCGGGATATGGTAGTCGCCGCCTAACTTGTGAGCCATACTGTGGTTGAGGCCGAGGAAGGCGTTGGTGAAGGCCATGCCGGCGATACAGGAGGCGTTGTGCATCTTCTCGCGAGCCTTCAGGTCGAACTGGCCGTTCTCGTAAGCGCGTTTCAGATAGGAGAATACGAGATCCATGGCCTGCAGTGCCAGACCGTCGGTGTAATCGTTGGCCATGTTGGAGATGTAGGCTTCGATGGCGTGGGTCAGCACGTCCATGCCGGTGTCCGCGGTGGCGCGTTTCGGCAGTGAAACCACGAACTGCGGGTCGATGATGGCCACGTTGGGGGTCACGGCATAGTCGGCCAGCGGATATTTGATGCCCCGCTTCTTGTCGGTGATGACCGTGAAGGCCGTCACCTCGCTGCCGGTGCCGGAAGTGGTCGGGATGGCGACCATCTTGCACTGGTTGCCCAAGTGCGGGAATTTCACCACACGTTTGCGGATGTCCATGAACTTCTGGCGCAGACCGTCGAAAGAGGTTTCAGGGTGCTCGTAGAAGAGCCACATACCCTTGGCGGCGTCCATGGCGGAACCGCCGCCCAACGCGATGATGACGTCAGGTTGGAATGACCGCATCTCGGCCACCCCGCGCATGATGGTCTCCACATCCGGATCCGGCTCCACGTCGGAGAAAATCCGGTAGTGGCAAGGCTCGCTGCGCTTGTTGAGATAATAGGTGACCTTATCGACATAGCCGAGTTGCACCATCATCGGGTCACTCACGATGAAAGCCTTGCTGAAGCCTTCCATGTGCTCCAGATATTGCACTGAACCGTACTCGAAATAGACTTTCGGCGGAATCTTGAACCATTGCATATTGACTCTTCTTTTTGCGATTTTCTTTTTGTTGATAAGATTGACGGTGGAGACATTCGCCGTGGTGCTGTTGTGACCGTAGGAGCCGCAGCCGAGGGTCAGCGACGGGGTGTTGGTGTTGTAGATGTCTCCGATGGCGCCTTGCGATGACGGGGAGTTGACGATGATACGGCCCACTTTCATGGCTTTGCCGAACTTTTCGATCAAGTCGCTGTTGGTGCTGTGGATGATGGCCGTGTGACCGAGGCCGCCCATATCGAGCATCTTGCGGCACATCTCGAAACCTTCCACATGGTTGTTCACCACGTAGTAAGCCAGCACCGGCGACAGTTTCTCGCGGGACAGCGGGTATTCCGGACCCACATCCTTCAGCCGCGCAATGAGAATCTTGGTTCTCTCGGGAACCGTCACACCCGATTGTTGCGCAATCCAGTAGGGCGATTTGCCCACCACGTCGGGATTGACCGCACCTTTCTCGGAATTGATGACGAAAGCAGACACCTTCTTGATCTCCTCGTCGTTGAGGAAATAGCATCCGTTTTCCTTCATGTAGGATTCGAAGAGGTTGGAAATCACTTTGTCCACTATGACCGCCTGTTCGGAGGCGCAGATCATGCCGTTGTCGAAGGTCTTGGACATCATAAGGTCCGTGCAGGCGCGTTTCACGTTGGCGGAAGTTTCAATGTAGCAGGGCGCGTTGCCGGGTCCGACGCCGAGGGCGGGTTTTCCGCAGCTGTAGGCGGAGCGCACCATGCCGGCACCGCCCGTGGCCAGGATCAGCGACACTTTCGGGTGATTCATCAAAGCCATGGTGGCATCCACAGAAGGGTGCTCGATCCATTGGATACATGCCGCGGGAGCTCCGGCAGCGACCGCCGCGTCACGCAGAATCTTGGCTGCGGCCAATGACGACTGCTGCGCCGACGGGTGGAATCCGAAAATGATGGGGTTGCGGGCCTTCGCGCAAATCAGCGACTTGAACATGGTGGTGGATGTCGGATTCGTCACCGGGGTCACGCCGGCCACAATGCCGACAGGCTCGGCCACTTCCACATAACCCTCCATCTCATTGTTCTCCACGATTCCGACCGTTTTCTCATTCTTGATGGAGTTCCAAATATATTCGGTGGCGAAAATATTCTTGATGATCTTGTCCTCATAGACCCCGCGATGCGTCTCGTCCACGGCCAGGCGTGCAAGCTCGCGATGGTGCTCTAACCCGGCTAAAGCCATCGCATAGACAATCTTGTCCACTTGCTCCTGGTTGAAGTCAACGTATGTCTTCAATGCCTCTTCCGCGTTCCGGACCAAGGCGTCTATCTCACTTTCTATCGATAACTTTTTATCGACTTTTTCATCTGATTTTATACTTTCTTTTTTCATATTATAAAAAATATAGGTATTGTTTAATTATCTTCTAATGTGTTGATTTTGCTGGTCGTGGAGGACTTCACTGCCAGATTGTGAGCAAGAACAGCTAAAGAAGAAGGCAGATTTTCGTTTTTCACGAGTACGTCTTCGGGTACTTTCAGTGGTACGAAAGCGAAGTTCCAGATGGCCTTGATGCCGCACTTCACCATTTGGTCGCACACGTCCTGCGCTTGGTCGTCGGGCACAGTGATGATGCCGATGCGGATCCCCATCCGCTGCACGAGGCTTTCCATCTTCTCCATAGGGAGGATGTGTTTCCCCTCTAACTGGAGTCCGCACAAATAGGGGTCTTTGTCAAAACCCACCACGATGTTCAAACCGAATTTGGCGAATTTGGAGTTGGTGAGGAGAATGCGCCCCATGCTGCCGACCCCAACCAAGATGGCTTCATCCAGTTTGTTGTAACCCATGTAGTTATCGATATCGACAAGCAGTTGTTTCACTTCAAAGCCGGTTCTGGGATGCCCGGCCACGCTGCTCACCTGCGCCAGATCTTTGCGCACCAATACGGGGTTGAGGTTCAAATGTTGGGCAAGCAATACAGAAGAGACAGACTCCACCCCCTCAGCCTTCAGCCGGCTAATGTAGCTGTAGTACAGCGGGAGCCGGCTCAAAGTCGATTTCATGACCACCAAAGAGGGTGTATTCTGTCTGGACATATCGATAATTTTTTATCTATTTAATTCGGCTGCAAAAATACATTTTTTTTGAAACAAAAAAGGACAAGGGTCAATTTTTTTTCATACCACCCAAATGCCCTTATTTCAGCAGTTGCGCCGTGTGCGCCTTGGTGTTCACCTTGCCGATGGCGTCGATGATAACACCTTGTTCGTCAATGACGTAGGTAGTGCGCAGCGTGCCTTCGGTCACCTTGCCGTACATCTTTTTCTCGCCCCAGGCCTCGTAGGCTTTCAGGATGGTGAGGTCGGTATCGGCGATGAGGTGGAAGGGCAGCTCGTACTTGGCGATGAACCGCTGATGCGAGGCGGCGGAATCGCGGCTCACGCCCAAGACCTCGTAGCCCATGGCGAGGAAGCGCTGGTAGTTGTCGCGCAGGTCGCAGGCCTCGGCGGTGCAGCCCGGAGTGCTGTCTTTGGGATAGAAATAGAGCACGAGCTTCTTGCCGGCGAAGTCGCTCAGTTTCACGGGATTCCCGTTTTCGTCAATGCCCTCGAAAAGGGGGGCTTCTGTTCCGATTTGCAGCATAGTATTGGTGTTTTTTATGAATGGGCAAAGGTACAATTTTATTATTTACTTTTTGTCTCCCATTCGTTCTGCTTTGATAAATGTTGTATTTTTGCCGCCAAAATCAAAAAATCAACGCCCAATGTCCATTAAAAAGGCTCGAAGTCTCCGTTTTGTCATTATCAAAGTGATTTATGTTCTGGCCTTTGCGGTCGGGTTGCTCGCGTACAGAAGTCTTTCCGATACAGGCTGGAGCTTCCTCTGGCAGCTGTTCTTCGACAATGCGGCGGCCACGGTCGTGGTGTTCTTCATCGGCCCGCCGATCTGCTTCATCGGTGTCTCGCTAATGGAGAAAAGGCAACTGTGGAACAGGCCTGGGCATGCGAACGTCAGAAACGTAAGAAGATGTTCATCTGAAAACGCAAAGTGTTAACTCAAAAATCAGGAAAAATATGACTGTTACAGAGATTGTTATTTTGGTCGCCGTTATTCTGCTCTATGTTGCGTGGGCACTGGTGAACGGTTTTATTGCCAGCAGCCGCAATCACTCCTTTGCCGTGTGGGTAGGCATCTCGCTATGCATAATGCCTCCGATAGCGATGATTGCGATGCTGGTGCTCTGTAAACCAGATAACAACCACTTGATTCCATGATAGATATGTTAATTGATAAGTCGACCTCTCCATGCTGATAAAAACAACGATGAATATTCGGTTGGTCATCTTCGACTTTGACGGTACAATGGCGGACACGCGCCATAACATCGTCATCACCATGCAGCGGGTGATGCGGGAGTTGGGGATGCCCGTGGCCGATGAGGAGACCTGCGCCTCCACCATCGGGCTGCCGCTCAAGGATTGCTTCCGAAAGATTTTCCCGGAGTTGACCGACGACGGTGCCGAACACTGCGCCGAGACTTACCGTCAAATCTTCTTTTTAAATGCCAAATCGTTGGTCCCCAGTATGTTCCCGCACGTTCAGGAAACCATAGACTTGTTGCACGCTCATCGAATCAGGATGGCAATTGCCTCGTCGCGCACTTCAGCCTCGCTGCACGGTTTTATCCGCGAGATGCGGCTGACCGGCAAAATCGCCATGGTGATCGGCTCCGACGAGGTAAGTCATCACAAACCGCATCCGGAGCCTGTGAATGTCATCCTGTCGGAGTTGGGCGTGCCCGCTTCAGAAACGCTCGTGGTGGGCGACATGCCCGTGGATATCCTCATGGGCTCAGCCGCCGGCACGCATACATGTGCGGTGACCTACGGGAATGCCTCCGCTGAGGAGTTGTCTGCAGCGGGCGCGGATTTCCTCATTGGAGATATGGCGGAATTGGCGACAATCGTTCTGTGAGATTCGGTAAGGACATATTAGAGGAGATGCATTTGTAGAGACGTGGGATTTTATGTTTCTACGCCTCTTTTATCGGTTCCGTATGCAACGTCACGTGCGTGTCTGAACCATAGCGGTCCTTCAGCTTTCGTTCGATGTCGGTTGCGCGGGCGTGTACCTCATTCAGCGACAGGTTGCCGTCCATGCGGATGTGCGCCTCGATGGCGATGCGGTTGCCGATGCGCCGCGTGCGCAGGTTGTGAGGGTCTGACACATCGGGGAAGGCGGTGATGATTTCCTCGATTTCGCGCTCCGTTTCCTCAGGCAACGAACACTCCGTGAGCTCGTTAACACTCCCTTTGAGCAGATCGACGGCCACTTTCACCAACATGGCCCCCACCACGATGGAGGCTATCGGGTCGAGCACCGTCCAGCGGTCACCGAGCAGGATAGCCCCGCCGATACCGATGGCCGCCCCTATGGACGAGAGGGCATCGCTGCGATGATGCCAGGCGTTGGCTACAACCGCTTGGGAGTCGAGAGCTTTCCCCTTTCGCATGGTGTATTGGTAGAGTACTTCTTTGACGAGAATGGAGATTAACGCCGCCCATAAGGCAAACTGACCCGGAGCTTCCAATTGCGCACCCTTCAGCCAGTCAGCCAGCTTCACGGAACCAGAAACGATAATGCCCGTGGCGGCGGCCACCAAGGCCAGCCCGACAAAGAAGGTGGCCAGCGTCTCGAACTTTCCGTGTCCATATTCGTGCGACTTGTCCTGGGGTTTCGCGCTGATATTGACGAAGACAATCACCATAAGGTCGGTGATAAAGTCGGACATCGAGTGTACGGCATCGGCTATCATTGCCGCACTGTTCCCGAGCACGCCGGCGATGAACTTGAACGTCATCAGGGCGATGTTGCCTGCCGAACCCACCAACGTGACTTTGTAAATTTCTTTTTCCCGTGACATCTTTCGGATTGTATGAATGAGGGTGTTTTAAAAAAGCTGCAAAAATACATTTTTTGCGCGCAACAAGTGTAACTTTATTCGTCTGGAATCTTCACAACTGTCCCTCCTCTGCGAAACTGTAATAGTCGTCGTGGTGGATGATGATGTGATCCAAGAGCACAATGTCCATGATTTCCGTGGCTTTGCGAAGCTGTTCGGTCAGCTGGATGTCGCTGCGGCTGGGACGGACGCTGCCCGACGGATGGTTATGGCAGAGCACGATCTGCGTGGCCTTGTTCAACACGGCCTGCTGCATCACGATGCGGGTGTCCACAGGTGTGGAGCTGATGCCGCCCTTGCTGATTTGGACGGTGTTCAGGATGCGGTTCGCCTGATTCAGGAATATAGCCCAGAACTCCTCGTGGTCAAGTGTGGCGATCTTGTCCTGCATAAGGTTGACCACGTCGGTGCTGCTGCGGATTTGGAGGCATTCCTCCACTTTTTCGGCGCGGACGCGCTTGCCGATTTCGAAAGCACTCAGCAGGGAGATCGCCTTGGCCTGCCCGATGCCCTTGATGTTCGACAACTCGTGCAAGGACTTCTCCGAAAGTTTGTTCAGGCTGTTCCCGGCTTGAAGAAGGAGCTTCTTGGCCAGCTCTACGGCCGAATCGTTAGGATTGCCAGTGCGCAGCAGGATGGCGATGAGTTCCGCGTCCGACAATGCGATGGCACCGTTTTTGGCATATTTCTCGCGCGGTCTGTCCTGGACGCTCCATTGTTTGATGGTCAGTTTCTTGTCTTCGTAGTTTACAGGTTGGCTCATGGGGTTTGGTTAATACATCTGTGATCGTTTCAGAAGGTAGGGTAGTAGTATCTGTTCGAATCCCTGCGTGATGTCGGCGGGGATGACGTCAATCTGGTATTGTCCGCATTTGACCTTGATTTCCTGAAAGTAGTCACGCACGGTTTGCTGGTAGTATTCGCGGATGTTGTTGGCGTGTACTTTCACCTCGTGGCCGGTTTCCATATCAACGAACCGATACAGACGGTTGTCGAAGGCGAAGTCGTATTCCAGTGCCTTGTCGAAGGTGTGGAAGAGGACGACCTCATGCTTGTTGTGGCGCAGGTGACCGAGGGCAAGCAATAGTTCGTCGAGGTTGTGGCTGCTCTCCAGCATGTCGCTGAAGATGATGACCAGGGAGCGGCGGTGAATCTGCTCGGCAATTTGGTGTAGCGTGTCGGTGACCATGGACTGCCGTTGCACATCGTCGGCAATGGGCTGCAGCACCTTCTCCAGCTCGCGGTAGATCATCTTGTGGTGGGCATCGCCGCCGCGCGCATGCGTGTGTAATTCCAGTTTGTCGGAGAATAGGCTTAACCCGACGGCATCTCGCTGGCTTTTGAAGACTTGCATCAACACGGCGGCGGCATACACGGCGAAGAAGATCTTGTTCGGCTGCGCCAGGGTGTATTTCTGTCGTTTCGGGAAGTACATCGACGAAGAGTTGTCAATGACCAGATGGCAGCGCAGGTTGGTTTCCTCCTCATATTGCTTGACGAAAAGCTTGTCGGTGCGGGCGTAGAGTTTCCAGTCGATATGGCGGATTGGCTCGCCGGTGTTGTAGGGCCGGTGTTCGGCGAACTCCACCGAAAACCCGTGCATCGGGCTCTTGTGGATGCCGGTGATGAATCCTTCCACAACCTGCTTGGCCACGAACTCCACGTGGTCGAACTGCGTGATCTGCGTCAAGTCAATCGTATATGCCATATTCTTTTTTTTTCGGGGCGCAAAAGTACAAAAAATTGGGTTAGCAGTTGACGGTAAACAGTCAAAGGTCAAATAGTCAACGGTTAGCGATCAGCGGTCATCGGTCAGAAAAGAACGCCATTCGTCGAGAAAGGTCTCTCTGAATTCGGTGACGCTGTAATTCGGGGTGAAAAGGTCGGAGTTGCGGTAAGTTGCAGGCTGTTCTCCTTTTCGCAAAAGGATCACGCAAGGGAAGTCGGACTCATTGAACGGCAGGGTGGGGGAGAATTGCCGGTAGTGGGCCGTAGTGTCATAGTAGAGGGCGAACGGTTTGTCGAGTTGCTGGCGGATCCGATTGTCGAGTTCATGGGCGGACAGTCCGCTTAGGGGCTGAGGGTAGACTTGTCCGATGTGAACCCCCTCCATGGGAGATTGCGACAGCAGCGTATACACGGCCTTCACGCAACCGGAACATTCCAGTCCTTGGTGCAGCACGAATACGCTTTTGCCCATCGGCAGGGAGTCGGGATGGACAATTCGTCCTCCGGGTGCGAACAGGTGGATGTTGGCGGATGTGGTTCCCTGACTGTTGCCCAAGTTGGAACTTGGCTCGTCGTTCGGAGGATTGCCCGGCGAGGTGTATCGCATGACCTTGTAGGCCAAAGCAGGACTGTTCTCGGCAAAGTGTTGGTTCACGTCGGCCATGTATTCGGCGTGTCTTTTGCCTTGCCAAGGCACGTTTGTCTTATAGGTGAGCTGTACGATTTTGCCATTGCCGTCGGCATGCCCCTTGTCGAGGCCGCCTTGGAAAAGGGTAAATGGGAATCGGCGTGCGGTGTAGACGCTGTCTTCATGATTCGTTCGCGCGTGACGGGTGATCAGGCCGTTAGGTGTGCGGATGGCGTATTGCAGCGCCGATTTCCCAGTGGTAGAGTCGATTTGCATGTAGAGTAGCAGGAGATCCCCGCACAGCGGCATGACGACTTTCGGGTACGAATAGTCGTACAGTTCGTCCTTGACGGCGTAGATTCGTTCGATGCCGTAGGGGTAGGAGAGCGTTTTCCGGATGTAGTCCTCGTCGAACGCCTTCCAAAGGGGCAGATCGAAGCGGATGCTGTCGCGGAAGGTCCCGTCCAGGTCGTAAACCTCCACGCGGGGGTATCTCGTGCTTAGGAAGAATACAGATTGTTGGGTGTGGAAAAGGTAGCGGTTCGGCTGGATCTGCACGATGTGTGGGGCCTCGTAAGGGAGATTCCGCACCCGCACTGCCGAGTCGCTTTCCAAGTCCTGCTGAAACCACTTGAACCCCTTGTCATGGTCTTCCTCGAAAAAGTTGACCTTGTTCTGGTGGAGATAGCCCATGAAAAGGTTCTGGTGACGATTCGTTGACTCCACTTGGTAGATTTGGTTATGGGCTTGTTTATAAAGGATTAGTTCGTCTTGTGTCGTCAACAGGATGCGGTCGCCTTCGAGACTGAAGTCGTAGATCCAGAGACTGCGGGCGTACCGTTCTTTGTTGCGGTCGCTCTCGGGTAGCGGAAGCACGATTTCAGACTGTTCATAATTCTCTGTCGATAGCGTGTGGATGACCGCTTGATAGCCGTTTTCCTTGTACTGAAATCCCTGTTGTTCAACGAAATAGAACGTTCCGTCAAACATTCTGCATTGGATGGAATTCAAGTTTCCTGGTGCGTGGGCACCTTGGAACTCGACGATGGTGTCCAACGTGAAATAGTTACCGATCCAGTCTTGTCCGCAGACACCCAGAGATGTCAGCATTGCGCTAACGAAGATAATTATTCGTGTTTTCATCAGGGCTTGGTTTGGGAAGTGAGGGATTAATTACTGCTTACGGAAGGGAGGAGGTTCGCCTTTTCGATGTAGATTTTCATCGAGGAGGATGTTGCATCGCTGGCTGTCACCACCCCACGTACCACGTAGGTCTCCGCTTTCTTTGCGTTCGGACTGCCGGGACTATTGGGGAAGGCAATAGTCTTGGTGTAAACGTTTGGAACGGAGGCTCCTTTGATCGAACTGTGTTTCGAGGTGGCGTCCATGGCTTGTTCTTGCGCTTCTTCATGCTGGGTGATGATGTTGTTGATGGCAGCCATCAGGGCATTCACTTTTCCGTATTCTGTAACGGTGCCCACTGCGTTGCCTTCGTTGACGGTCAGGTGTGCGCAGTTTGGAACCCTGCATGCGGTGAAGCCTCCGCCAGAGCAGTCCAACTGGCCGATACCGGTGGGGCTGAGCTCAGCTGGCGTGAAGGTGACGTAGTTGTACAAGTTGAGGATGGCCGTCCAGCCGCCATTGTACTTGTTCACAACAACCGCAGGAACTTTCTCGGCGAAAGCGCCGAACGATAAGACAGTTAATCCGATGAATAATACTAATTTTTTCATAGTTTTTTGTTTTTAAGTTTTTGATGAAATTGTTTTTTTTTAGGTTGCTTCCTTTTCGCGGAAGCGGCAGATACCTGCCTACGTTAATCGACTTTGTTCTCACATAGGTGGATTAAGGTTTTGTTTCTTCATTGCGGCGAGTCAAGAGTTTTTAGGTTTAACAATGTCTGTTTTCACAGGCTTCATCTGCTCTCACAGCTTTTGTCCAGCAGGGGTCGCCAACCCTTTTTTGAACATGACAAAGATACAACGCGAAAACGCGTTTGTCAAGAGTTTTGAAAATTTTTTTTTTCGTTGATTGACAGGATGTTATCAAAAATGCGTTAACTAATCGAGCCCGAATAGTTAAATTTTCGGGCTCGATTTCGCAGATTTTCGGGATTCGGCTGCAAAAACCGAATCGGAGATGGCTACAAAGCGACCTGGTGTTTGGCCATGATTTTGCGCAGGTTGATGAGGGCGTAACGCATCCGGCCCAGGGCGGTGTTGATGCTGACGTTGGTCATCTCGGCGATCTCCTTGAAACTGTAGTCGCTGTAGATGCGCATCTTCAGCACCTCTTTTTGCTCCTCCGGCAAGTACTCCACATAGTGGTTGAGGTCAGAGTAGGTCTGCTCGCGGATCATCTTCTCCTCCACGGTCTCGTCTTTCGAGCCGATGATGGTGAAAATGTCGAAATCCTCGCCCCCGTCCACGGTGGGCATGCGCTGCGTCTGTCGATAGTAATCGATTTTCAGGTTGTTGGCAATACGCATAATCCATTGGAAGAATTTCCCTTCCTCGTGGTAGTTCCCGGAACGAATGGTGTTGATCACCTTGATAAAGGTGTCTTGGAATATGTCCTCCGCCAACTCCTTGTTTTTGACGGAAACAAGGATGTAGGAGAACAACCTCCGTTGGTAGCGGAGGATGATGGTTTTCAACGCATTCTCTTCACCGGCTTGATAACGCGCTATCAACTCGTCATCGGACAAGGCATTCCAATTCATGATATGCTCCTTTCTTTTAGGGGTTTATAACTTCAGAAAGTAGATGTCTTTTCGATAGCAGGTCTCCTTTTTTGTTTAAAATTGTTAACGCCTTGATTGTTTTAATTGAGCGGCAAAGATATAATTTTTTTGAATATGCCGCGCATCCGCGAAAAAAATTATCTTTGCACTCGAATTTTTGAATGTATAGTCATGAGGAAGAATCTCTTTGCTTTGTTGTTGGTAGCATGGTTCGCGATTACGGCGACATCTGCGCAACCGTATGATATTCAGTTTGATAATAAGGTGTATGTGGATGGAATTGCCAGCGTGCAGCTCTTCACTGGCGAGGATCAGCTGGGCGAACCCGTTGGTGCGCTGGGCGAGGCGACGTTCCATCTTTTCTTCGATGACTTGAATCTTGAGGTCCGACACCTCAAATACACCTTCATCCACTGCACGCACGATTGGCAGCCCACGCAGGCGAATCAGATTGAGTATATTGAAGGCTTTATGGAGGATGACATTACGGTGTATGACCATTCCTTCAACACCATCGAACCCTATCTGCATTATCAGGCTTCTTTTCCAAATGAGAATATATCATTCAATAAATCAGGGAATTATATTCTGTTTGTCTATGATGATTCCCCCGATAACCCCATCTTGACCCGCCGTTTTATGGTGACGGAGCCAGCCCCTGTCAAGATTGTCTGCGATGTACACTCGTCCGCTGATGTGAGCAACCGTTATACCCATCAAGATATTGATTTTACAGTCTTTACAGGCGCTTACCGCATCCGTAATCCCCAGTTGACGGTTCACGCCACTATTCAACAAAATAACCGTTGGGACAATGCCAAATATGGGCTGCTCTACCATTCAGGCACTGCGGGGGAGTTGCACTTCACCTATATGGACGGCACTAACACCTTCCCCGGGGGGGCTGAATTCCGTACGTTTGACATTTCCACACTGCGTTCCAATGCCGACCGAGTGGTGGGTGTCTCCTTCGAGAACAAGCACACCCACGTGTATGTGTTGCAGGATGATGCACGACCGTATTCCGCCTACGAGAGCCGCGGCAACATAAATGGACGTTGTTACTATCGGAACCGGGACTTAAGAAACGATTATTCAGAGGATTACGTCTTTACCCATTTCACGTTGAAGAGCAGTTTCCCTTTTAATGAAGGCAGCGTGTATGTCTTTGGAGAATTGACCGATTGGCAGCTGATGGATGAGGCCAAGTTGCATTATAACAAGGAATTCGACTTCTGGGAGACTGAACTTTTTCTCAAACAGGGTGTGTATAATTACCAGTATGTCTATCTTCCTTACGGCAGCAGCGTGATTGACGCCACCTACATAGAAGGGTCACATTACGAAACTAATAATATATACAATATATACCTCTATTTTCAGGAGGAAGGAACGACTTACGATCTGCTAATTGGTCACCATTCGTGTTCCATCACGGATCCGAAATAAGAGCAGCGGCATTCCTGCCACAAATAAAAGCCGTCAGGAATGTCGGCGTTATTACTTGTTTTTGATGCATCTGACCGAATAGTATGCCTCTTTCGGGGTGCAGTTTATCTCCACCGTGGCGTTGGTGTAGTAGAAGTAGTGGATTGGGGACGTGTCGGGGCTGCCGTCGGAGCAGGTCCAGAATCCGGCCATCGTACCGAATCCTTTTGACTGCATGTTCCATACGTTGCCTGCTGGAAGTATGGAAAACCCTGTCTTGTTGTTTGTTGCGACATCTTCGATGATGCAGCAGGTTGCCCCTTGCGTCAGGAAATCAAACTGCCAACCTACTGACGAGGCCATAGATTTGGCCACGTTGTTCACGTCCGTGCCGCAACGGTAGTAGTCTTTGTAGCCCACGAAATCCTCCACCCCCATCCATTCGAAATTCGAGGGTACATGCCATCCGTCAGGGCAGGGACCTTGCACGCGACCGTCGGTTTCCTCCGTCGGTTCGGCACCGTTGAGCGTTGAAAACCAAGTGTATAGCCGTCCATACTGGCTGACATTCTGCGGGTCGTTGTTCGGTGATTGCGGTGACGGGGAGATCTCTTTCCCGTCGGCATAGCGCGTTACCCGGAGGTTCTCGCGAAGCCAGCAGTCGTCGCCCATCAAGATGGTTTGGTAGGAGTTGCCGTCAATGTCGGTGACGGTGCCGCAATCGCGGACGGGCGGCTGAGCCGTTACAAAAATGGCGACGCAACAAAGAATTGCGGTCGCCAGTATTCTGATTTGGAGATTGTTCATGACAATGTTTGAAGTCAATAAATCGTGTATGTAGAGACGCACGGCCTTGCGTCTCTCAGAGATTATTCAATCCGGTCGGCAATCAGGTATTTGTTGCGGTCGGAGCCGTTGCGGACTACCAATTCGGCAAGGTATCCGGCGAGGAAGAGCATCAGACCGAAAACCATGGCCAGCAGTGCGAGGTAGAACAGTGGCTGGTCGGTGACCTGACGGAAACCAGGCACCTGATGGTTCATGCGGTACAACTTCTGTGCTATCAGCACGATCGTGATGACAATTCCGATGAGGAACGATAGCGAGCCAAGGCTTCCGAAGAAGTGCATCGGCTTTTTGCCAAACTTTGACATGAAGGTGACGGTTAGCAGGTCGAGGTAACCGTTGATGAAGCGGTCCCAGCCGAACTTGGAGACCCCGTGCTTACGTTTCTGGTGTATGACCACCTTCTCGCCGATTTTGTTGAAACCCGCCCATTTGGCGAGAACCGGGATATAGCGGTGCATCTCGCTATAGACTTCGATAGATTTCACCACGTCCTTTTTGTACGCCTTGAGACCGCAGTTGAAGTCGTGGAGCTGGATGCCCGACTTCCGACGGGTCGTCCAATTGAAGAACTTCGACGGGATGTTTTTGGCGAGTTTTGAGTCGTAACGGACTTTTTTCCAGCCTGATACGAGATCATAGCCGTCTTCCGTGATCATACGGTAGAGCTCTGGTATCTCGTCGGGGCTGTCCTGCAGATCAGCATCCATGGTGATGACCACGTCGCCCTCGCAGGCTTCGAAAGCCGTGTTCAGAGCAGCCGACTTGCCGTAGTTGCGGCGGAACTTGATGCCCTTGACGGCGGGATTCTTGGCATGCAGCTCTTGGATCACTGACCAGGATTCGTCGGTGGAGCCGTCGTCCACCATGATAATTTCATACGAGAAGTTGTGCTCAGTCATTACGCGCTCGATCCAGGCGGCCAGCTCGGGCAGGGATTCGGCTTCGTTTAACAGGGGTACTATTACGGATATGTCCATTTTTGTAAAGGTTATAGATAATGGTTTATAGGTTATTGAAGTAGTTAGTAGCAAATAAAAAACATTTTCCTTGAGCGGCCCCGTTAGGGGCAAGAGCTCGGTAGAGCATGATGTTACGGGTTAGTCGTTTCGGTCTCATCATTTTCCGACGGGACAAATTCCTCAATCGGTTTCTTCGAGGTGTAGTGGAACATGGCGACGAAGAGACCGAAGAACATGCCGTAGAGCAGGTACATCATGGCGCTGACGGCGGCGTATTGCCCGTTCTTGTCATAACGTGGCACGCGCGATTTCGTTTCTTCGAAGCGTTTCTCCAGCGGATCGATGCTCGCGAGTGTGTCGTTCGTCTGTAGGACGATGTTTTGTACGTAGGGAGTGGAGATCTTGCTTTCGTTCTGTCCGATGTAGCTTTCCAGTGTCTCGATGAGTACTTTCTTGGCGTAAGGCGTGAAGTTGCCGAGTTTGTACTGCTCTTTGTCGGCTTCAGGCTTGGAATACAGCTTGCTGGTGTAGTACTGTTGGAAAAGCCGGACACCGCTATTAATCTCGTCGCGGATCTGCTTTTGTTCTGTCTTATCCGTTAAATCACCTTCCACTTTGAAGACGACAGAAGAATCGTTGCAGATTCTGTCTTTTCTCTCGTTCAGCAAGGCACTGGCCGCATCGGTGTAAGCCATCAGTTCGGCGTTCGTCAGCGTGTCTTTGGCCAGGTTCTGTTTGTATTTGGTCAGGGCGGTGGTGTACTTCTGCTGAAGACCGTCCTTTTCGATGACAGAATAGTGCAGCATGTCGTAGCCGAAAAGCAGGACGACGCCTATGAAGGAGATTACGATGCAACTTAGGAAGGCCTTGGCGAACGAGAGCCGCTCGGTATAGACCTCCTTGAATTCCTTCACGCCGAGATGCAGCACGAGGATGAAGCCGACGATCATGGCCAGGTCAAGCAGTTGCGCCGCCTGATAATCCACCTTGCGGGAGAACATCTTGAGGATTTCGATGCCGGCCAGCATCACGCCCAGGATGATACCCCATTTGAGGTGGATTTTCCAGAAAGTTTTGTCCTTTAACATGTTGTTGGATTTGAGACTTGAGACCTTTGGATAGATACTTTCTACGTCCTCGATAATTAATAGTACGACTTACGTCACAAGTCTTACATCTTACGTCTTATTTCGGGCAGCAGAACTCGGTGAGGACGCTGCAGGTCGACTTCGGGTGGGCAAAGCCGATCATGAGGCCTTCGGCACCTGGACGGGCGCACTTGTCAATGAGTCGCACCTCTTTGGATGCCAGCTCGTTGAGGGCCTCGTTAGTGTCAGGCACCGCGAAGGCGATGTGGTGGATGCCCTCGCCGCGGTTCTCAATGAATTTGGCGATGGTGCTCTCCGGGCTCGTCGGCTCCAAGAGCTCGATTTTGGTCTGTCCGACCTTGAAGAAGGCGGTCTTGACCTTCTGGTCGGCGACCTCTTCGATGTTGTAGCATTTCATCCCGAGGATGTTCTCGTAATACGGGATGGCGGTTTCCAGACTTTTCACGGCGATGCCGAGATGTTCGATGTGGGTGATGTTCATATTTACGGTTTTATTTGTTAGTTACTTCGTGTTTGTTAGCCTTCGGCTGTTGATTAGCCTTCGGCTGTTGATTAGCCTTCGGCTGTTTGTTAGCCTTCGGCTGTTGGTTGGCCTTCGGCTGTTGTTTGGCCTTCGGCTGTTGTTTGGCCTTCGGCTGTTGGTTACTTCGGGGTTGCTCGAATAATAATTCTTAATTTTAAATTCTTATATTCTTATATTCTTATATTCTTATATTCTTAGGATTGTCAATCGCGGTCGGGGGTGGCATCGAGCCAGTGCGTTTTGTGTTTGATGAGTTTGATGAGGAGGGCGATGACGGTGTAAACGAGGGTGACGCAAAGGAAAACCCCGTTGTAGGCAGGATCATCGAGCTCGGGACGTTCGAGGTTTTGCATGACAATGCGTTCGAAGAGGGCGAAGTCGAGGACGGTGTAGGAAACGAGCACGGACATGAAAGTGGCGTATTCGCGGCGGATGAGCGTTTTCCAGGAGAACTGGAGCATTCCGGGCTCGTAGAGTGACCATTTCGGGAGGAATGCGGGTACTTTTGCCGCCCATGCCTCGAATTCGTCGCCGTACTTGGAGCGAAGGAAGGCTTCCTCTGCCATCATAATGCGCTCGTAGTAAATCCAATAGACCAGCGAGACAGTGACAAAGGCGAATATGTTCAGCGTATAGACGAGCAGTCCGGCCCAAATCAGGTAGTTGGCGAGGTAAAGCGGATGGCGCACCACGGAGTAGATGCCTTTGGTGTTGAGGTGGTCGGCGACCTGTTGGGCGGTGTTGCGGCCGGATGTGCCTTTTGGTGTCGTGCAGACTGTGTAGGCGCGCAAGGCGAGGCCAGCGAAGACCAGCAACAGCGATATGATGGTGCAGACGGTGTATAAGGGACCCCAACCCCATCCCCAGCGGGTGTAGATGAGGGAGTAGAGCTTGTCGTTGGTGAAGAAAAGGATGGGCAGCGACAACGCGAAAATGAGCACCGGGATTTGTCCCCGGTACTTGAAGAGCTTCGCGCCCGTTGCCTCCATTGTCTGGATTAGAGCCATTTTATCCGATAAATTTTTTCAGGCCGCAAAGGTACACAAATTACGAATACCGTGAACGAAAAAAAAGGACGACCGAAGCCATCCTTTTTCATTAACCATTAAAATCTTTACATTATGATTACCCTCTGCGCTCTTTAATACGGGCTTTCTTACCCGTCAAATTACGGAGATAGTAAATTCTCGCTCTGCGGACGACGCCGCGTTTCACGACCTTGATGTCGGAAATCATGGGGGTGGTGAAGGGGAACACTCTCTCGACGCCGATGCCGCCGGAGATTTTGCGCACGGTGAACGTCTTGTTCACGCCGTTGCCCTTGATTTGCAGTACCACGCCCTGGAACTGCTGGATACGCTCCTTGGAACCTTCAACGATTCTGTAGGAGACGTTGACGGTGTCGCCAGCTTTGAATTTCGGGAATTCCTGAGTCGTGATAAAGTTATCCTCTACGTATTGAATCAACTCGTTTTTCATTGCCTTATCGTTTTATTCTTCTGATATTTACTGCTAAAATTTGAGGCTGCAAAAATACACTTTTTTTCGAAACCCACAATCCGTTCGTGAATATTTTTCTTTAATCTTTATGTTTTTAATTATCAGTTGATTATGTTTTTGTGGTCGAGCCTTGATGTCCGTTTCGAGGCTTCTTCTTTCCTGTTTTTGGCATTTGGGTCGGATATTGTACCGCGGAATCGTTTCGGGTGAAAAAAAGAGATGCAAAGTCTTGCATCTCTTTCGGGCGGCAGGTCGGATTCGAACCGACGACCCACGGAACCACAATCCGGTACTCTAACCAACTGAGCTACAACCGCCATGTTTGGTGTCTCAAAAAGATGCGGCAAAAATACACTTTTTTTGGATATGCACAACACTGTTGAAAAAAATATTTTGTATGCACAAAATAGATGTCTTTATACATGCGGCCATCAAAGGAATTCTTGCTGTGTAAAAGGCTTTTAGCGCACCTCGCTCTCTTCTCGGTATTTTCGGGGTGTCATGCTGGTTTCTTTCTTGAAGAACTTGCAAAATGAGGATGAAGTCGAAAAGTGAAGTTGTTCGGCAATCTCGACAATAGGCATGTCGCTATACATTAAGAGAAGTTTGGCTTGCTGGATGATGCGGCGGTGAATCCAATCTTGCGCCGTCATCCCGCTGGCCTCCCGGATGGTGGTGCCCAAATGGTTGGGCGTCAGGCACAGCCTGTCAGCGTAGAATGCGATACTGTGTTCCTTGTCGGCATGCTGGTTGACTAAATTCGCGAACTGTTGGAAGATCGTCTCCTTCCTTCCCGCGGCTGTATGGTCGTTGTCCTCATTTCCCCTTTTGATGATGTTTTGAAGCTCGGACATCAGCGCGGTCTGCAGGAACCGGATGGATTTCAAAGAAAGCGGCTGGCGGTTGAGCGTATGTCGTAACAGTTGAAAGTATTCGCCCGTAAGTTCCCAGTCGTCCTCCGTCAGGTGAAAAATGGTGCACTCCTTGAAGTTGACCTCGTCGGGAAGGTCGCGGAAGGAGAAAATCTGGAAATCGAATGCCTCATCCTTTTTCTCGATTTCCATAATGGAATCAGGTGGGAAAACGAGCATTGCTCCTGCGGAAAGGCGGTAGGGTTTCATGTTGACGATTATTGTGGCGTTGCCTGAGATAATCCGTAGCACTCTTCCGTCTTCCACCCGGTAGGGCTGGCTGTCATGCATGAAATTCTTGCCGAATTGTATGGCACTCATGACCATCAGCAGCTGGTTCCCGAGGTATTCCCCGTGATCGTTTCCAGCCATCCGGCCCATTTCCTTCAGCGTGAGCTCTTTGATTGTTTTTGTCATAATCGTTGCTTTGGAACATTTTTGCAAGTCGAAGGATAACGTGACTAACGAAAAAAAATTGTTTATTTGCAAGTTTTTTAGAAGATTTATAGAAAGTTTGTTATTACATGTTTTTCAAATAGAGATATAGGAATATATTCTAATATTATTAATACAAAATTACGCTTATGAAAAGATTTTACATCATTGCAGTAATGTGTCTTGTCGCCCTGATGGGCCTCAAACCCGCGCTGCAAGCGCAGACCATTTGGGACGGCACTGCGGACATCTCTTGGTACGATGGCTCGCAGACCTCCTTTGACATCTCCACGCCGGAGCAGCTGGCCGGTTTGGCTCAGTTGGTGAACAACGGCACCTCCTTCAGCGGGGTGACGTTGAACCTGACCAACGACATCTGGCTGAATGCCGACAACGACTCCACCAACAACTGGACGCCCATCGGCGGCGGTTCCCCCTCCACTGCCGAGTCGCCGAGCACGGGCAACGCCTTCAAGGGCAACTTCAACGGCCACGGCCATTCCATCTACAACCTCTACTGCGACAAGGGAAGTACTTTCCACGCAGGCCTTTTCTGCGCGTTGGAAAACCCTTGTACCATCGACTCTTTAGTGATGGTCAACCCGGTGCTGAAGTCCCGGGGCATGATGGGTTGCATCACGGGCTTCCCGAGAGGCAGTAATTCCGTGTACATTCGTCACTGTTTGGTGATTAACGCCCGCATTGAGGGTGAGAACTCCAGTGGCAGCAACAACATCGGCGGCATCATGGGTGCAGGCTATCCGAACAGCGGCAGCACGTACATCCAGAACTGCGGTGTCACCGGCAGCATCACGGGTCACTATCCCGGCGGTATCGCGGGCAATGCCGAACGTACCTACATCACCAACGCCTATTTCGCAGGCACTCTTTATGCTTACAGCACGAACTATGGCGGCATGACCGCGCATGACGGCAACCGCACCAACTGCTATTCTTACGCGCAAGTGCTGAGTTCCACCTCCCAGTCTTCTGCTTCCAACGACGGCACGCCGGTCACGCAGGCTGAAATGCAGTCCGCGAACATGATCACCCTTTTGGGCGACGCCTTCACGATGGACATCGGCATCAACAACGGCTATCCCATCATGTCGTATATGGCCGGAATAACCCCTGCCGCGGCTGAAATCTGCGCTGGCGAGAGTGTCACGCTTACCGCCAACGGCTTGGACAACTACCTGTGGAACACGGGTGCGACCACTGAAAGCATCACGGTTTTCCCGACGACCACCACGACTTACACGGTGTCTGGCTCGTACCAAGGCATCTCTGCCACGCTTTCCTCCGTTATAACCGTTTATCCTCAGGCGGTCATCTCGGCTACCGTCATGGCTGGCTCCGACGGTCAGGTGCACGGCACCGTGACGCCCGAGACTTCGATGGTGGCTTGCGGCAGTGCTGACAACATCACAATCACGGTCACTCCCGACGCGGGATATCGTATCGAGCAGGTGACCTTGAACGGCGTTGAGGTCTATGGCGATGAGTTCGGTCCCGGCGAGCAGACCCTCACCATCAACCCCGGCGGCACGCTCGGCGAGGTGAAGATCTATCTGTCGAAGTGCGCCATTGTAACCCTGCCGTTTACCGACGATTTGGAGACGTACACTTCCTTCCAAGTGCCGGAGTGCTACACCAAGATCTCCACGAATAGCTATCCGTACGCATACAACAGCACGAGTTACTCCCATTCCGGTTCCAAGTGCATATATGCTTATATGTACAACACCACGGACAATTATATGATGGTGTTGCCCAAGATGTTCGACATGAACACGTATCCGATGGAGTCCCTGATGGTCAACTTCTGGGCTCGGACGTCCAACGCGAGCAACAGCGTGACGGTGGGTGTGATGAGCGACCCGACGGACGCCAGCACGTTCACCCCGATCCAGACGTTCACCTTCGCGGCCACGAACACTTACTATGAGTACACCGCCTATTTCGGAAACGCCGCTGCGGGCAAACCGTACATCGCCTTCAAATACAACTGCGGTTCCACCTATACACATATTTATATGGATGACATCACGGTGGATGTGGCGCCGACTTGCTCTCCTGTTATCAACCTCACGTTCGATAACGTCTATGGCACGAACGCCTCCCTGCACTGGCAGCCCAACACCGTTGGCGAGACGGTGGAGTACGTCATCACCGTGACGGACGCTTCCGGACTGACCAGCACCGAGATGACCACCGAGACCGACTACATCTTGGCCGGCCTGAGCGAGCAGACCGCTTACACCGTGACCGTGCAGCCTGACTGTGGTGGCGGTGACCTCGGCACTGCCGTGTCGGTCAACTTCACCACGCCGTGCTTGGCTCCGATCGAGGCTGTCAACAACAGCTACCCGACCTCGACCTACAGCACCGAGGGCAACCACTTCCCGATGTCCAACCATTACCTCAACTCCTTCACCGAGCAGATTTACCTGCCGGGCGACTTCAACAACGTGTCTGCCGAGTTCAGCGGCATGTCGTTCCAGTACAATGATGGTCAGGTGATCACCCGCACGCTGGACATCTACATGGCGCACACCGCCGACAACGAGTTTGTGCAGAACGTGTGGGCCACCCCGACGGACAGCTACGTGCACGTCTATTCCGGTCCGGTCACGTTCAACAACACCGGCACCGACCGTTGGGTCGATATCGCCTTCGACACGAACTTCTACTACAACGGTTCCGACAACCTGCTGTTGATCGTCAACGACATCACCGGCAGCGAGGTGAACAACAGCAATGCCAAGTTCTACACCATCAACACGAACGCCAACCGTTCGCAGTGCAAATATACCCATGAGGCAAGTGATAACTGGAGTATCAACAACATGCCGACCTCTGGCACGTTGCACACCCAGGTCAACAACATCCGTCTGACCGCCTGCGACGTGGTCTCCTGCATTGCCCCGAACACGGTGGCTGTGGGAACAACCGACGCCTCTTCTGCTGAGATTTCCTGGTACAATCCGAATGCTTCGCAGAACTGCGAGATCGAGTACAAGGGCAGCTCCGATGCGGACTGGAACTCCACGGGCACGATTTCCGGCACTTCCTACACGCTTACCGGTCTGGATGCCAACACGGTGTACCAGGTCCGCGTGCGCGCTTTGTGCGGTGCCAACAGCGAGAGCAACTGGTCGGAGACCGTCACCTTCCGCACGGAGTGCGAGGCCATCGTGACCTTGCCGTACGTGCAGAACTTCGACAGCGACACCTACGGCTCCGGTACCGAGGCTTACATCTATTGTTGGGATCGTTACACCACGGATCCGAGCAAGCCGGTCCAGATGTACCCGACTTCCGCGGCGCACACCACGCCCAACGCGATTCGTTTCTACGACGGCGCCAACGTCACCAACATCGCCATCATGCCGAAGGTGGATGAGAGCATCAGCCTGAACCAACTGCAGGTTGACTTCTGGGTGCGCAGCACTTCCTCCACCGCTCCGGTGATTCTGGAGTTGGGTGTGATGACCGACAAGAGCGACCCGACCACGTTTGAGATCTTGGATACGATTCCGGCTCCCTATTTGCCGAACAATGAATACACCCTTGTGGAATACTCTCTCGCGAACTACACGGGTTATGGTCAGTACATCGCTTTCCGCGCCAGCAACGGCAACGGCGGCAACAACCTCCGCTTGGACGACGTGACGCTGGATTACATCCCCGTGTGTCAGCACCCGTTTGACTTGGTGGTGGATATGGTGGCTTCCGATTGGGCAACTTTCCACTGGACTGAAGTGGGCGATGCATCCGCTTGGTATGTCGAGTACGGCCCTGCGGGTTTCACCCCCGGTGAAGGTACGACCGAAAACGCCTACGACACGAACTACACGATTTACGGTCTGAACCCGAACACCCAGTATGACGTTTATGTATGGTCCGATTGCGGTGGTATGGAGAGCACGTCCATCAATGCCACATTCCGCACCGACTGCGGCCCGATCGTGGAGTTGCCTTTCTTCGAGGACTTCGAGACGGGCGTTTACAACACGGGCATGTACAACTCCTCCGGTCAACAGGATTACATCGTTTGCTGGAACCGCTACGCTTCCGATCCGGCGCACCATTTCTACATCCCGACCGGCACCACCTATTCTCACAGCGGCTCGCATTATCTGGATGCCCACTGGACTTCCAACTGCTACAACATCGCCATTGCCCCCGCACTTGACCAGAGCTTCGACGTGAGCCAGCTGATGGTGCACTTCTGGGCTTGCAGAACGGGTGCTTCCGGTACGTTGGAGGTGGGTGTTATGGATGATCCCGCTGCGGACACCACCTTCTTCCCGATCGACACCATCGACCTCTCCAACATGGCCACGTATGCTTACGACGAGAAATATGTGAAGTTCAACAGCTACACGGGCACTGGCAAATACGTCGCCTTCCGCGTGGCGAATGCCTCCAGCTGCGGTTACTACATCGACGATGTGACGATTGACTACGCACCCGCTTGTTCTCCTGTGAACAACTTGGAGATTTCCGACATTACCGGCACTACCGCACAGGTGAACTGGACTCCCGGCTTCTTCGGCACGGTCGATGACTACACCCTCGAATATTCCGAAGCCGGTATGGAGAACTGGACGCCTGTGAACAGCATTACGGAAGCCACCTACCTGTTGAGTGGTTTGGACTTCTCCACCGATTACGATTTGCGCGTGAAGCCGAACTGCGACGACCTCTCTTCCGGCGATTGGGTGACCACCTCTTTCCGCACCCAATGCCTGACGGGCGGAGACTTCACCATCGGCGACGGCACGGCCACCAACAGCTACTTGCCTTCTTACAGCACGTACAACTATTCTTACACCCAACAGTTGTTCCTCGCTTCTGAGATTGGTTCGCCGAGAAGCATCGAGTCGGTGACGTTTGAAAAGGTCGCCGGGAATGTCAACCGTACCTTGAAGATTTATTTGATGCATACTTCCGCAACCTCAGGTGGCGAGTGGATTGACGCTACGAGTGCGCAACTTGTGTTTGACACTGCCCAAACACTGCAAAACGGACTCAACACCTTCAACTTCTCCACGCCGTTCGAATACAATGGCACGGACAATTTGCTGCTTGTTGTGGTTGACATGACAGGTTCGTGGTCATCGGGCAACATCTGGCGTACGCACACGGCTCCGTTCACGGCATCCCGCTATATCTATCAAGATGGCAGTGCCTACAGCACAGCCTCCATCCCTTCCGGCGGTACCGGCACCTCCAGCCGCAACAATGTCATCTTCGGTGCGGCTTGCGGTGCTTCCACTTGCGCTGCCCCGGTCGTTTCAGTCAGCAACATCACCAGCGACGGCGCGACTGTGAACTGGGTGCCCGGCTACATGGAATCCGCTTGGGAGATGGAGTACCGTCCGTTGTCTGACACCAACTGGGTCAGCATGGGCACGGTGACCTCCATGTCGGAAGTTATCGCCGGCTTGAACCCCAACACCGCTTACAAGGTGCGGATGCGCTCTGTCTGCGATGGCGGCGAATACAGTTTCTGGACCGAAGCCAACTTCACAACGGCCTGTGGCGCGTACACCGTTACCCAGGACAACCTGTGGACCGAGGACTTCGAGAACAACACGACGATGGCTTGCTTTGACACGCCTGTCACCTATACGAACAGTAACGGCAGCACTTATCCCAAAATGCTGTTGAATTACAGCTTGGCCGCTCATTCAGGAGGTAACTCTCTCGAATTCAAGGGCGATACCAATATGTTGTTGCTGCCCGAGTTCACCAACGACATTCACGATCTGCGCATGTCTTTCTGGGCCACCACCTGGGGCGTGACCACCACTGCTGTCGTCGGTGTGCTTTCCGATATGAATGACCCGACCTCCTTCGAGGCCCTTGGCGATGCCGGTACCCCCGGACCGCGCGGTCCTAATGGTTCCACGGGCAACGGCAATTTCATGGGACCGTTCGACTTCAACACGGTACAAGCCACGTCCGGTCGCATCGCCATCCTCTTCACCGGAACAACTGTCAGCGATGCCGGTTGGAACCTCGACGACTTCACCGTGGAGCTCATTCCGTCATGCGCTGCACCTGTGCACACCTCTATCACGGTCAGCAACGTGACGGCCAACAGCGCCGATATCTCCTTCACAGACGAGAATCCTTCCCACAGCACCTGGGTCATCTACTACGGTTCCACAGGCACTTCCACGGACACTTGGAGTTCCGTGAATGTTACCTCCACGTTCTACACCCTCACCGGCCTCAACTCCAACGCCAACTACTCTGTGTACGTGATGACGCTTTGCGGTGGTGTCGAGGGCGACGACCAGACCAACACGGTGACCTTCACCACGACTACTGTCCCGGCCACTCTGCCTTACACCACCGACTTCGAGGATGCCACCGACAACCTGGAATGGGGTATTCTCAACGGCACACAGACCAACAAATGGTACATCGGTGAACCTACTGACGGCGTCAGCGACGTGAACACCACCATCGGCGGTACCAACGGCCTCTACGTCTCCAAGGACGGAGGCACCTCCAACACCTACCAAAGCATGGAGAGCCGCGTGTATGCCTACAGAGACGTCTTCGTCCCCGACGGCACTACCGAACTGATTCTCTCCTTCGATTGGAAGGCACAAGGCGGTCTTTTCAATTATGAGTTCCTCCGCGTTTACTGGCTGGATCCCAGCGAAGTGACCCTTTCCGCAGGCAACAACCCGCCGACGGTCAACGGTGTCAACTACGATGCCGCCGGACAACCGGGCAACTATGGTCCCAGCGCCTCCGAACACTGGCTGTCACAACAAAGCACCTGGCAACACCAGGAAATGGTCATTTCCGCCGACCAGTTCATGGGTATGGGTACCGGTGACAAGACCTATCGTTTGGTGTTCCACTGGAGAAACACCAGCTATAACAGCCAGCCGCCTGCCGCAGTCGATAACATTGAGCTGCGCGCCATCACCTGCGCCACCCCGACGGGTCTCTATGTCAGCAATGTGGGTGAGAACGATGCCACGTTGTCCTGGATCGGCAACGCCGACTCCTACGGTGTCACCGTCATCTCCGCCATGGGTACCGATTATCAGACCACCACGACTAACTCCCTGACGTTGACGGGCTTGAACCCGAGCACCACTTATCAGGTGACGGTGAGAGCTTTCTGCGGCGGTGATTCCTCCATGATTTCACAGCCGGTGAGCTTCACCACCGCTTGCGGCCCGATCTCCGTGGCCACCACGCCGTGGACTAGTGGCTTCGAAGGCACCGACGCAGAGTTGCTCAACTGCTGGGTTTCTGCGGCCACAGGCTACTATAGTGGCAACACCTTCCCGCATATTACAAATGCTTCCATTATCGCCCACAGCGGTTCCAGCGCCTTGGAAGTGGCTTTCGGCGACATTGTGACTGCCCTGCCGCTCTTTGTGGAGAATCTCAGCGACCTGCAGGTCTCCTTCTGGGCCAAGACCAACAACTACAGCAGCGACAATCCCACAATGGAACTGGGTTATATGACAGATCCCTACGATATCACGACTTTCGTCTCATTAGAGACATTGTCAGGGTCGACTTACGCGCAGACGACGAGAGCTTTCGCAGACCTCGCTGGTCTGAGCCTGCCGAACACCACACGTATCGCTTTCCGTTATACTCGTCCGACCAGCTCGTCACTCAGTTCTTGGTATGTTGACGACATTGTAGTGGAGTATGTCGGCGGATCCGGCCCGGTCATCACCGACCCGACCGTCGCCACCAACGCCGCTTCAGCACTGGGTCAGACCACTGCCACTTTGAACGCCACCATCACGAATCCCGACAACGTGACCATCACCGCCAAGGGCTTCCAGTGGAAGGCCACACAAGGCGGCACGTACACCACGGTGAACGGCACGGGCACGGGCAACAACTTCACGGCTGCCCTCAGCAACCTCACGCCCAACACGCAATACACCTTCAAGGCGTTCATCACCTTCAACGGCCAAACGGTCGAAGGCAACGAGATGACCTTCACCACCCTGCCCGGGGACACGCCAGAGCCTTGCGAAACCCCGACGAACCTGCATGCCTCCGATGTCGATGCCCACAGCATCACCATCGGTTGGAACACGAACGGCAATGCCACCAGCTGGAACATCCACTATCGTGTTGAGAACGGCACCTGGAACAACGCCACCAGCAACACCAACACCTACGTGATCAATGGTTTGACTGCTGAAACCGTTTACGAAATTGAGGTGCAGGCCGACTGCGGTAACGGCAACTTGAGCGACTGGAGCGCACCCATCCATATCAGCACGACCATCGAAGTGGGCGTCAACAGCTGGTTGGAGAACAGCGTCAGCCTCTACCCGAACCCCGCGAAGGAAGTTGTCAATGTACAATGTACAATGAACAATGCACAAACGGCTGGTGAATTGCACTTGTTCGATGTGTATGGCAAATTGCTGCAAATCGTACCGATCACCTCTGAAATCACACCTGTCAACGTCTCCAACCTCGCCAACGGCATGTACTTCGTGCGTGTGGTCACCGAAGAAGGTATGGTGACGAAGACGTTCATTAAGAAATGATTCATGATTCATAACGCATAGTTTAGGGGATCCGGAAGGGTCCCCTTTTTTTTGACGTTTTTCCTTTTTTTCTTGTCATATCTATAAAAATGAAGTATAAAACGTGGTGTTATGGAGGTAAGGTGTTGTCTGATAGTGTTTTTGTGTGGGATTTTCAAAGGTTGCCAACAATTTGCCGTTGACAAAAATAGTGTATCTTTGCCGCTGCGTTTTCAGTAATGAAATGGATATTTTAAGTTAATCACAATAATTATTCACAAAATTAAAAAAAGTATGAAAAGATTATTACTATTGATGCTGACACTTGTGACGCTCGGCTTCGCGGCCGCGCCTGTGTCGGCGCAGAACACCTTGACGGTGGCAAACGGTACGGAGACGAACTCTTATGTGCCGTTTTATGGCTACTACATGGATGAAGTGGAACACACCCAGCTTATTTATCCAGCCAGTATGTTGAGCGACATGCAAGGGTATTCTATCACCCAGATGGAGTTCTATTTGAGCGGGAATCCGTCGTTCACTTCCTCCATTACAATTAGTCTGGGCATCTCCACCGATGCCACATTCTCCGGCACTTCCTTTGACAACACAACCTCTCTCACGCCGGTTTATACCGGGGCGATTGTCATCGCCAACAATGTGATGACGGTTGAGTTCGATTCCCCGTTCAGTTACACAGGCGGCAACCTTTTGTTCGACTTGACGAATACATCCGGCAATTATACATCAGCGACTTTTTACGGCATTACTGCAAGTGGTGCCAGTTTGAACGAGTATAACAGCTGGTCGGGTATTTCGCAAGAGAATTTCATCCCGAAGACTACGTTCTCTTACGGAACCCCCTCTTTGTGCAGCAAGCCTACCAATGTGACGGCCACGAACATTACCACTTCCAGTGCCACCATCACCTGGAACGGCGATGCGAACGCTTCTTCCTACAATATTGAATACATGTTGAGTTCCGAAACCGACTGGACGAATGCATTGACGGCCACCGTTGTTGGCGATACCGCTACCACGCTTACGGGTCTGCAACCCTCTTCCACCTACAAAGTCAGAGTTCAGGTGGAGTGCAGTGACAACACCCAGACGGTTTGGTCATCCGTGGCGACATTCCAGACGAATTGCGACGCCATCACCATTACCGATTCTTGGATTGAGGACTTTGAAGGCTATGTGGGTAACAATGAGCAACCGTTCCAATGCTGGGCTACACCGGTGACGTTCCCTGGCGGTGGTCCTTTCGTCTATTGTGGATATGCCCAATCTTGTCATTCCGGTGCGAATTCTGTTGAGATGAAGGGCTACAACAATGCAGTGAACATGATTGCCATGCCCGAATTCACGAATCCTTTGAACACGTTGCGCCTTACCTTCTGGGCCACTTCCACGAACGTGAGCCAAGGTATTTTGGAAGTGGGTGTCATGACGGATGCATCTGACACCTCCACCTTCGAGTTGGTGGGCGTTTGTGGCACTCCGGGAGCGCGCGGCGGTGCCGATGGCGTTGCTGGAAATGGAAACCTGATGGGACCTTTCGACTTTAACAACGTCAGTGCGACCAGTGGCAGAATAGCTCTTAGATTTACCGCTAATGGCGGCTCCAGTTACTCTCAATTGTCCTGGAATCTCGATGACTTCACGGTGTCGTTCATCCCCGCTTGTGCGGAACCCACCGGGCTGGCCAACGTGAACGTGGTCGCCACCTCTGCCGACATCACATGGAACGAGGTTTCCGGAAGCAGCTACGAATTGGTTTATTGGGAAAACGGTGGCTCCGACACCACGGTGGTTTCCAACGCCTCCCTTACCGACGGCGTTTACACACTGGACAACCTCAACCCCTCCTCCAGCTATACTTGGTATGTGCGCACCGACTGCGGCGACGGCACCTACGCTGTCTCTTTCGCGCAGGTCTCATTCAGCACGCCCGGTCTTCCGGTTACGTTGCCCTACGAGCGCACCTTTGAGGAAGACGCGGATGAGTATCCCGTGACCGAGTTTACGTTACAAGGCACTGGCGACAACCAGTGGGTGATTGGCACCGCCACCTATATGCCGGATCCGAATGATGCCACGGCGACCGGTCATTCCCTGTACATCTCGAATGACAACGGTGTCACAAACAATTACAATACCACGAGCACTTCTTACGCATACGCCATTCTCAACGCCTCCTTTAACGATCCCATGGAGTACCATCTTACTTTCGACTACAAGACGATGGGCGAGGGTTCGTCATACACTGTTTACGATTATCTGTCCGTCTATTTGGTGGATGCCGACGTTGCGGTCCCCACCGAAGCCAATCCGAGTGGTACTGCCCTGCTCTCGCAACAGTATAATGCAAGCGAGTGGACGCATGCCGATTATATTTTGGAGAATGTGGCTGGTACATCCAAACAGATTGTTTTTTTCTGGAAAAATGACTACTCGTCCGGTACCACCCCGCCTGCTGCCATTGACAACATCAGCATAGAGGGATTCGCCTGCGCCTCCCCCTCCAACCCGACTGCGAACGAGATTACCTCCTCTTCCGCCATGTTGCATTGGCAGGAGAACGGCACTGCCACTGCATGGACGGTCTATTATCGTCCTGTCGGCAGTGATACCTGGTTGGAGGAGACCGCTACGGAGGACTCTTTGGAACTCACCAACCTTGGCGGCAACACCAAATATGAGTTCTACGTGACGGCCGACTGCTCCGGTGAGGAATCCGGAGGCTCAAGCATTGCCACCTTCCGTACGGAATGCGGCAACGACGGTATCTCCGTGCTGCCTTTCAGTGAAGATTTCCAGGGTGAGCCTGTCAACGGTTATGTGGTCTGCTGGACTCGTTCTTCAAGCGATTCCACCGGCCAACACATCGTTTATCAGAATGTGAATGAAGATTGGGCTTGGGGTAGCCATGCGCTTGACTTTGGCTACACGCCGAACTGCTACACGCAGGCCGTTCTTCCGATGTTCGACAGCAGTATCCCGTTGAACACCCTCCAGGTGGAATTCGACGCTCGTAAAACCGGCGCGTCTGGTGCGTTTTTGATTGGTGTTATGACTGATCCCGAGGATGATGACACCTTCGAGGCGATTGACACGATTCTGCCGTCTTGTCTCGGTTCTTATTACAGCTGTGGATGGGAGCATTTCACCGTTTATCTGAGCAATTATCTCGGTAACGGTCAATACATCGCTTTCCGCGCCGACAACTGCGGCAACAGCGGCTGTTTGATCGACAACCTGGTGGTTGATCAGATTCCCTCCTGCGTGCCCGTCTCCAACGTGACTGTGAGCGCTGTCACCGACCAGTCGGCTTCGGTCTCGTTCACCAGCAATGACGCGGCGCAGACGGCCTGGACGATTTATTACCGTCCTGTTGGCTCCACCGACGACTACGCCACCGAAAATGCCACCGACGCAACGGGCACCACGATCAGCGGCCTTACCCCCAACACCGCGTACACGGTCTATGTGACGGCCGACTGTTCCGGTGAGGAGTCCGCCCAAAGTGACGCGGTGACCTTCACCACCACCACCGTCCCCGCCCAGCTTCCTTACACCGAGGACTTCGAGGATGAGAACGATATGATGTGGGTGTTCGTGAACGGTTCCCAGGTCAACAAGTGGTACGTGGGTACCCCCTCCGATTCCGCTTCTGATGTGAACACCACCGTTGACGGTACGAGAGGCCTCTATATCTCCAACGACGACGGAGCTTCCAATGCTTATACCTCCATCTCAAGCTGTGTCTACGCCTATCGTGACGTCTTTGTCCCGGCTGGTACCACCGAGTTGAACCTCTCCTTCGATTGGAAGGCCAACGGTCCCGCCCATGCCACCAATTTCCTCCGTGTTTACTGGATTGATCCCGAAATTGTGACGCTTACGGCCGGCAACAACCCGCCCACTGTGAACGGTGTGAACTATGACGCTGTGGCGCAGCCTGGCAACTATGGTCCTGGCGGTACCGAGCACTGGCTTGCTGAGGCGAGCACTTGGCAGCATGCCGAGATGAACATCAATTCAGCCCAGTTCCAGGGTATGGGTGCCACCGACAAGATCTACCGTCTTGTGTTCCACTGGAGAAATGTGTATTCAGGTCCCGCCAACCCGCCCGCCGCAGTCGACAATGTGGTATTGGAGACTGTGCAGTGCAACGCGCCTTCATCCATCGCGGTGACGAACGTCACGGAGAACTCGGCCACCGTTTCTTGGAACGGAGATGCCAGCGCCTATCTCGTCCGAGTGATACAAGGTTCGGACACCATCACCGAGACGGTGACGGCCACCACACTCGATCTCACCAGCCTGCAAAGCAGTACCGCGACGGCGGTTCTGTTGCAATCGATTTGTGGCAGCGACAGTTCTGTGGTGGTTTCTGCCAACTTCACCACATCCTGCGGTGCCATTACCGTGACGGAGACCTCCCCGTGGTTTGAGAACTTCGAGGGCTACAGCGGTGGCGGCGAGCGGCCGTTCGTCTGCTGGGAGACCCCTGTCACCGATGACACCTACCACGGTCCGTTCGTGTATGTGGGACATGCCCAGTCCTGTCACTCCGGCTCGAACTCAGCCGAGATGAAGGGCGCAAACAACATGCTCGTGCTTCCCGCTTTCACTAACGATGTGCAGGATCTGCGTCTCTCTTTCTGGGCTACGGCCACGTCCGTCTACAGCGGTACGCTTGAAGTGGGTGTGATGACCGATCCCACGAATCCCAACACGTTTGAGTTAGTGGGCACCTGCGGCGAACCTGGTCCGAGAGGAAACCAGGCTGGTGTGGCCGGAAACGGTAACTATATGGGCCCGTTCGACTTCACTGGAGTAACGGCCACGGGCGACAGCTTGCGTATCGCACTGCGTTACGGCAACACCAGCGCCAGCGCATCCTGGAACTTGGATGACTTCACCGTGCAACTCATTCCCAACTGTCCCTCGCCTGTGAAGACCAGTGTGCAGGCCTCTAATATTGACGCCCACAGCGCCACCATCACCTTCACGGACAATGACAGTGACCACAACTCCTGGACGGTCTTCTATCGTGAGCACAATGCTGACCCGAGCGATCCTTGGATGGATGTGACCATTTCTACCACGAGTACGGATCTCACCAACCTCGATCCCGAAACTGAGTACGACGTGTATGTTGTTACCAACTGCACCACGACCGACCTTGTGCCGGATGCCACGAACACCATCCAGTTCACCACCACGGTGGCCTGTCCGGCTCCCACGAATGTGACGATTACCAATATTGACCTCACCTCTGCCACCGTCAGCTGGGACGGCAATGCCGACAGCTACACGGTTACTTGTGGCGATTTCACCACCACGGTTACGGGCAACACGACCAATATTACCGGTTTGACCTCCGCCACCAACTACACGGTGAGCGTTGTGGCCGACTGCGGTGCGGATGGTAGCTCTTCTGCCACCACCGCCACCTTCGCCACCACTATCTGTGCTTTGGCTGACCAGTGCGCCTACACGTTCAACCTCACCGACTCTTGGGGTGACGGCTGGAACGGCGCTTCAATCACGGTTCAACAGAACGGTGTCGCTGTCGCTACGGTGGCCATGACTTCCGGCGGAACTGCGACAGAAGTTGTCAACTTGTGTGATAACATGCCCACCACTCTCGTTTGGAACAGTGGCTACTATGACGACGAGGCCAGCTTTACGGTGAACGGTCCCGACGGTACGGAAATTTATGCAACCTCTGGCACGCCTTCCGGCACGCTGACCACCTTCACGACCAACTGCGGCGGCTCCGGACCGGTTGTCACCGACCCGACGGTTTCCACCCAGTCTGCGTCGAACGTCGGCCAGACCACGGCCACACTGAACGCCAGTTTCACGAACCCCGACAACGTGACCATCACGGCGATGGGCTTCGAGTGGATGCCGCTCATGGGCGAGAACTACGTGCAAGTGACGGCCACCCCGACGGGCAACGGCTTCAGCTATGACCTTTCGAACCTCACCCCGGATGTAGAGTATATCTTCAAGGCGTTCATCACCTATAATGGCACAACCGTTTACGGTAATGAACTGATTTTCACTACCCTTGCGCAAGGTCAGGCCACTGAGCCTTCCGCCACCACATTGCCCGCCAGCGCGATTGCGCAGACCACGGCCACGCTGAACGGCACGATTGCCAACCCCGACAACGTGACTATCACGGCGCAGGGCTTTGAGTGGAAGCAGGCCTCCGCCACTTCCTACACCACCGTGAACGCCACTGGCACGACGATGGCCAGCCCGCTCACCGGTCTCACCGCCAACACGGACTACACTTACCGTGCATTTGTGACCACGGCCAACGGCACACACTACGGCACTGACGTGACCTTCACGACCCTTGAGGAACAAGTGGAGCCTTGTGAGACCCCGACGAACCTGCACGCCTCCGATGTCGATGCCCACAGCATCACCATCGGTTGGAACACGAACGGCAATGCCACCAGCTGGAACATCCACTATCGTGTTGAGAACGGCACCTGGAACAATGCCACCAGCAACACCAACACCTACGTGATCAATGGTTTGACTGCTGAAACCGTTTACGAAATTGAGGTGCAGGCCGACTGCGGTGGCGGCAACTTGAGCGACTGGAGCGCGCCCATCCATATCAGCACGACCATCGAAGTGGGCATCAACAGCTGGTTGGAGAACAGCGTCAGCCTCTACCCGAACCCCGCGAAGGAGATTGTCAATGTACAATGTACAATGAACAATGTACAAACGGCTGGTGAATTGCACTTGTTCGATGTGTATGGTAAATTACTGCAAATTGTACCGGTTACATCGGAAATCACAACTGTCAACGTCTCCAACCTCGCCAACGGCATGTACTTCGTGCGCGTGGTCACCGAAGAGGGCATGGTAACGAAGACGTTTGTGAAGAAGTAAGTTAGTTTCAGGATTCAAGTTTCAGGTATTCCCGACCACTTGAATCTTGAATCCTGAATCTTGAATCTTGAATCTATAAGGGGGATCCAGAAGGGTTCCCCTTTTTGCATGTCCAAAAAAAATGTACTTTTGCACCGTTTTTTGCTTCAGGCTTGCGCCGAAATTAAACTTTGGGCGCGGCAGCGGTCTAAAAAACATTCAGGTCGTGAAAGATTGGCCTTGACAAGTTGGAAATTTATTAGTTCAATAATCAAATGAAAAAGAGAATGAAAAGACTGATTGTATTGGCTTTAGTGAGCCTTATCACGCTTGGGATGAGTGCCCAGACAACCAAGTCCGCCTCCAAGGGCGAGCAGACCGTGACAATCCAAACCAACGGTGTTTGCCAGAAGTGCGCCGACAAATTCAAGGAGAATGTGCCTTATTTCAAGGGCGTGAAATCCTACAGCTATGACATGAAGACGGCAAAGCTGACCATTAATTACGATGCGAAGAAAACCAATCCTGACCAACTGCGTCAGGAAATCAGCAAGTTGGGTTACAATGCCGACAATGTGAAGGCTGATGCGGCTGCCCGTGCCAAACTGCCCGCATGTTGCCGTGTGGAGAAGAGCGGTTGCGGCGGCTGTGCCGGACATGGTAGCGGAGGTTGCGGCAACCACGGTAACGGTCAGGGTTGTGGGAATCATGGCAGCGGCCAAGGTTGTGGTAACCACGGTTCCTCCAAGTAAGGAGCGAACAATATCCCGATAACGTCTGCCAAGATGTTTGAAATCATGTAGAGACGCGCCATGGCACGTCTCTACGTTTTTTTGAAAATATCGTATCTTTGCGGCCGATATAGGGGTTTCGGCATTCCTGCCGCAAAATAACAGAAGAATAGTACAATGGATAGAACAGTGGTGATAATCGGAGGTGGCATCGGCGGACTCTTCACGGGTGCGCTTTTGGCCAAAGAGGGTTACAAAGTAACTGTCCTGGAGCGCAGTGCGCACATAGGCGGCGGTCTGCAGTCGTTCACCCGCAACGGGGTGGTGTTCGATGCCGGCATGCACGTGGTGGGCGGCCTCCAGCCCGGCGGCTCCCTCAACCGGATTTGCCGTCATCTCGGCATCCTCGACCAGCTTCATTTCCGCCAGGTGGATGCCGATTGTGGGGACGAAGTGGTCTGCTTTGAGGATGACACGACCTACCGCATTCCGCAGGGCAAGGTCTCGTTCACACAGTATTTCCAGCGGCTTTTTCCAGAGGAGAGAGAAAATATCCAACGTTATGTGGATCAACTCTTTGCGTTGGCCGATCAGGTTGATTTTTTCTTCCTGCGTCCGGGCAGCGTGTCGGAGGCTCATGGCGACGAGGCTTTTTACCAGTCGTCGGCGCAATTCATCGCCGATCATGTGCGGAATCCGAAGTTGCGAAGTCTGTTGGCCTATCTCAGTCCTTTGTGCGGGGGCGAGGCCGGATATACGCCCGCCTACATCTTTTCGCTTGTCAACTATCTGTATATCAGTGGACATTCCCGTTTCGAGGGACCGGCGGAGCAACTGGCGGAAGCTTTGGTGAATCGCATCGACGAACTGGGTGGTGAGGTGCTGACCAATGCGGAGGTTACAGATATCCGCATGGAGAGTGAGCGAGTGCGGTCGCTCTCCACCGCCGACGGCCGCGTGTTCGAAGCCGGCGTTTTTGTTTCCTCCATTCATCCGCAAGCCATGTTAAAAATCGTGAAAGACCCGTTGTTCACGAAAGCTACCCGCGCGCGGTTGTCAGCCGCCTCGAACAACTATTCGGCGTACTGCGTCTATGCGGTGCTCAAAGAGGGAACGTTCCCATATTTGAATCATCCGTGCTACTGCTGGGACAGTTACGACAAGGTTTGGAACTTCGGCAAGTATATAGAGCAGGATTGGCCGCAAAACTTCGTCTATTTCACACCGTGCGATAGAAATCAGGGGCCATACGCCAGAGCTTTGCAAGTGATTGTCTTCTCCCCGTTCTCCATGTGCGAACGTTGGACGGACACGACAGTCGGGAAGCGCGGAAGTGATTATGAGAAATGGAAGCAGCGGCATACAGAGATGATAATGAATAAGTTGGAGATGCGTCATCCGGGACTCCGCTCGTGCCTTGAGGCCGTTTATGATGCCACCCCGCTCACCGTCCGCGACTACTTCAACGAACCGGACGGGTCGCTCTACGGCTTGCGCAAGGACAGTCGCGACCCCTACGCCGGCTATCTGCCTATCCGCACCAAGGCTTCCAACCTCTTCATGACCGGCCAGAACGTCTATCTCCACGGCTGCTGCGGCGTTCCGCTCACGGCGGTGATGACGGCGGAAGCAGTGATGGGGGAGAAGGACGGAATCGTGAGACAGTTAGCAGTTAGTAGTTAGCAGTTAGTAGTTAGCAGTTAGTCCGCGTGTGGTTACGATCGAAAGCCCATATATTAAACTTTTTCCTTGGGAGGGCTGAAAGCCTGACACCATTTTAGCCCAGGGTGAGGCGAAGCCGAGCCCTGGAACCGAATAATGAATGAATGACGAATGAATGAATGACGAATAATGAATAATGAATGAATGGCGAATGAATGAATGGCGAATGAATGAATGACGAATGAATGAATGACGAATGAATGAATGACGAATGAATGAATGACGAATGAATGAATGACGAATGAATGAATGACGAATGAATGAATGACGAATGAATGAATGACGAATGAATGAATAATGAATAATGAATAATGAATGAATGACGAATGAATAATATACGAACAATAATGATGGTCGCGATTTGTGCAATGTTGTTGGTTGACAACGCATTCGCGCAGAAGATGACGGAGTTTTTGCCTGAGGGTAAAAAGTCCGACACCGCTGTGGTGGTCTGTCCTGGTGGAAGCTACTATTGGTTGGCGAAGAAGAGTGAGGGCAGCGAGGTTGCGCAGTGGCTGAATCAGAACGGCTATGCCGCCTACGTGCTGGAATATCCGGTTTCCGGCTGGTGGTCGTGGTTCACCCACATCCGCAGGAGTTGTTGCACGCAATATCCTGGACAGTTGAATGCACTGGAAGATGCGTTAAAAACCGTTAAATCGAAGGGCTATGCGACCGTCGGGGCAATGGGCTTCTCCGCTGGCGGGCATCTGGTGCTCAGTGGCGCGGAACTGCTGCCCGATGCTGTCGCACCGGACTTCGTGGCGGCCATCTATCCCGTGGTGACGATGCGCAAACCATACGTGCACAAACGTTCACGCCGGGGACTGCTGGGCGAGCGCCGCCGATTCGACCCCATGATGCAGGACTCTCTCTCCATGGAACTGCACGCCGACAGAGTGCGCTGTCCCGTCTTCCTGTTGAATTGCGAGGACGATCCGACGGTGGACTGGCACAATGCCAAGATGATGGCCGACTCGCTGATTACTTGCAAGAAAGCTGCAGATGCTTTGAGTGCGGACCCCGATGCGGCTGTCCTTGTTTACATAAATTTGGCCTGTGGAGGTCATGGCTTCGGGGTGAATCAGAAAAAGATGGCCAAATACAATAACGAAATGCTGTCCAAATGGCCGGATACTTTTTTAAGCTGGCTTAGAGGGACAATGAGAAAATGATTTTTTTTGCATTGATACAATATAATGACAAAAACCTCGTTTTGTCGAGGTTAAAATAGCGGGGATGCCGAAAACCGTGGTGATAGAGTAGGCGCGAAAACCTTAATCGTTATGGAAAGAAAATTCGTATTATCCATTTGTGTAGCAGTGTTGTTGGCTGTGCTGGGCAGCGCTTGCAACAACGATCCTGTCGACCCGACACCGACACCCCCCAACCCGGCTTCAAAAGAGGGCATCTATCTTGGTGTGATTGGGTTTAACGACCAACTGTATGTCAAGGATATCACGTACCTGAATAGTTCGTCATACCAGAGTTTCACGAATTTCGTGGACGATCTGACTCCGGGTAACGGCACGGCATTGTATTTCGCCGACTATACCGCGTTGAAGAAGATGAGTACATACCCCAAACCCAAGGAACTGCGGAATGTGGCCTTGGTGACGTTCACCGACGGCTTGGACAACATTTCGACCGCCAACAGCCAATACGACCCCGAAGGTTATGGCAGCACCAGCGCCTATCGCAACGCATTGCACAAAATGATTATGGAAGTGCCGATTCATGGTGTGAATGTTTCGGCTTATTCAATTGGTCTGAAGGGCGGCGACGTCACCGATGAGGGCCAGTTTATGGAGACATTGCGTAAGTTGGCCAGCAGTAACAACAACGTGTTCCAGGTGTCGAATATGGATGAGGCGATGGCGCGTTTTTCGGAGATTGCTTCCAGCTTGTATTCCATCTCCACTTCCGTGAATTTGGGCGTGAATGTGCCGGGCGGCTATGACGAGGGACAGAAACTCCGCTTCACGTTCGACGATGTGACGGCGGCCTCCCAATCCACCCGCTTCATTGAGGCCACTTACCGCCGCACCTCCAACAGCAGCCGGACGTTGGACAACATCATCTATTATGGTCTTGCCTCAGGACGCTCGTCGATAGCTTCAACCTCTTCGCAGGGAGCCTATTACCAGTTCCTGTTCCAAGGTCTTGCCTACCTCGACGGCACTCCCATCTCACAATCGGATATGTCCAATATCAAGCTGTGGAAGCAGACCAGTACGGGCGCATGGGACAAGGAGACGGAGTTCAATCCGGCCAGTTCCACCACCGTTACGGAGGATAAGAACAGTGCTTTGATCGTTCTTGTCCTGGACTGCACCACCTCGTTGGGCAGCGACTTTGTGAATATGCAAAACAGCGCCAAACAGTTCATCGGAACGCTCGCTAATGTCAACAATGATGGTAGAAAGCGTTGGATTCAGTAACGACGCGACTGATATTTCACCCAAAAGGGCGTGGCTGTTGATGCGGTCACGCCCTTTTTCCTAAGGACAACATTGCGTCTCGACTGCGTTTTTATGAGACGCAAAATTTTGCCCCTCTACGGCGTTCTTGCGTTTTATAGAAACTTTCCTGTAATGCTGTCCTTGCAATTTGCGATTTCCTGCGGCGTGCCCGTGGCCACGATTCTGCCGCCGTCCTCACCGCCGCCGGGTCCCATGTCGATAATATAGTCGGCGGCGCGGATCACGTCCAAGTCGTGCTCGATGACGATGACCGTCGCGCCGTTCTTGATCAGCGTGTCGAAGACCTGCAGCAATGTGCGTACGTCCAGCGGGTGCAGCCCGATGGTGGGCTCGTCGAACACGAAGACGGAATCGTGCTGTAAACGCCCCATCTCGGTGGCCAACTTCAGTCGCTGCGCCTCGCCGCCCGACAGGCTCGGGGTCTCTTCTCCGAGCGTAAGGTAGCCCAAACCAAGGCTTTGCAGTACCTGTAACTTGGGGAACACGTTTTTCATCTCTTGACAGAACTCTATGGCGGAATTCACGTCCATGTCCATCAGCTCCGGCAGGGAGCGGGTTTCGTTGTGCTTGTTGGTGTGGCGCACGGCGTATGCGGCTTTCGCATAGCGCGAGCCGCGGCAGTCGGGACAAGGAATATCGACATCGGGGAGAAACTGCACGTCAAGGCTGATGGATCCGGTGCCGTCGCAGACGGGACAGCGCAGGTCGCCGGTGTTGTAGGAAAAGTCGCCGGCCTTGTAGCCGTGGTGTTTCGCGTCGGGCGTGCGGGCATAGAGCTTGCGCAGCTCGTCGTGGACGTTGGCGTAAGTGGCTACCGTGGAGCGGATGTTGATGCCGATGGGCGTGGCGTCAATGAGTTTCACGTGCTCGATGCCCTCTGCGAGGATGTCCGTGACGTGGTCGGGCATCCGTTTTCCGCGCGTCAACGCCTCCAACGCGGGCACGAGGCTTTCGAGAATCAGGGTCGTCTTTCCGGATCCGGAAACGCCCGTCACCACCGTGAGCCGCCCTTTTGGAATCTCGACCTCCAACGGTTTGACTGTGTGTATCTGTTTGGTTGACAGATGGATGTTGCCGAATGCGAACAATAGTTCTTTGTCTGTTTCGTTCCAGCCGCGCATCTCCTGTCGGCTGAGGAAGGGGCCGATGCGGGACTCGCTGTTGCGGATGATGTCCTGGATGGTGCCCTCGGCGATGACTTGTCCGCCTTTCGCCCCCGCGTCGGGTCCGAGCTCGATGAGCCAGTCGGCCTCCTGCAGGATTTGGGTGTCGTGATCGACGAGCAGCACGGTGTTGCCGTCGGCCACGAGGTCGTGCATCACGCCGTTGAGGCCCACGATGTTGGAGGGGTGCAGTCCGATGGAGGGTTCGTCGAGGACGTAGAGCACGCCGGTGGTGCGGTTGCGGACGGCGCGGGCGAGCTGCATCCGTTGCCGTTCGCCGGTGGAGAGGGTGGAGGCGGCGCGGTCGAGGGTGAGGTAGCCCAACCCTAAGTCCATCAGCCGGTTGGCGGCGGTTCGGAACGATTCGCAGATGCTCTCCGCCATGGGGCGCATCTCCTCGGGCAGCGACGCGGGCACGCCATCGACCCATCGGGTGAGTTGCGCCAGCGTCATCTGGCAGGCCTCGTCGAGTCCGATGCCGCGCAGTTTCGGGGCGCGGGCGGCCTCCGACAGCCGTGTCCCGTGGCATTCGGCGCAGACATCCTCCTTCAGGAACTTCTCCACGCGCTTCATCCCCTTTTCGTCCTTCACTTTGGAGAGGGCGTTTTCAACGGTGTAGGTGGCGTTGAAGTAGGTGAAGTCGAGTTCGCCGGCCTCGTTGGTGGTCTTCGATTTGAAGAAGATGTGCTTCTTCACGGCAGGCCCGTTATAGACGATATCTTTCTCTTTGTCAGTGAGTTCGCGGAACGGCACGTCCGTGCGCACTCCCATGGCGCGACACACGTCGGTCATGAGCGACCACATGAGGCTGTTCCACGGCGCGACGGCCCCCTGGTCGATGGTGAGCGACTCGTCGGGCACGAGGGTGCTCTTGTCGACGGTGCGCACCATGCCGGTGCCTCCGCAGCAGCGGCACGCGCCCTGGCTGTTGAAGGCCAGCTCCTCGGCACCGGGGGCGTAGAAGTGCTCGCCGCATTCGGGGCAGACAAGCTCCTGTCCGGCGGCCACGGCCAAGGAGGGTGGGAGATAGTGCCCGTTGGGACAGCGATGGTGTGCCAGACGGGAGTACATAAGGCGCAGACTGTTAAGGAGTTCGGTGCCGGTGCCGAAGGTGGAGCGGATGCCGGGCACGCCGGGCCGTTGGTGCAGGGCGAGGGCGGCGGGCACATAGAGGATTTCATCGACGTCGGCCTTCGCGGCCTGGGTCATGCGGCGGCGCGTGTAGGTCGAGAGCGACTCGAGGTAGCGGCGCGAGCCCTCCGCATAGAGCACGCCCAGGGCGAGCGAGGACTTGCCGGAGCCGGAAACGCCCGCCACGGCCACGATCCGGTGCAGCGGCACATCCACATCGATGTTTTTCAGGTTGTGCACGCGAGCCCCGCGGATGCGGATGTGGGAAGGGTGATTGCTGTCTTGTTGAAAAATGTCGTTGTTCACTTTTGAAGTACGTCAAGAAACTCTTGGATGGTTATTACATCAATTTTCGGATAAGGAATATCCCTTAATATGTTGTAATGTTTGTCATTGCTGACAATAAATTTTGCATTATAGGCTATTGCTTAATGCATCCTTTATTTCATTCATTTGTTCCTCGGATTTTGCGTACGAGAACATTCGTGGCAAATGAAGTTGCATGGGATTAAAAACTGTTACAGATTCCATAATTCATTAATTATTTTTAATGCGGCAAAGGTAGCATTTTTTTAGACTTGTTCTTATAACGGTTGCGCCTTTTTGTGTTCGCCCGACATGGGCATATCCTAACGGGCGCAAGTTCCGGGCGATGAGTAGCAAGCTGTTGATAACTTGTTGATAAAGTTCGGAGAACGGTCGCCTGTCCGTGGTCATCGGACAGCCGTTCTTCACGCAGTTTGCCGCCGGGGACTACAACTTCTCCCTCGGCGTGTCGCAGGCGCAGTGGACGCGCGACACCGTGTATGATCTCATCACCTACAACACCCCCTACACGGAAAACGGGTTCGACCTCCCGGCGCAGACCACCACGCACAAGGACAGCGCCTACCTGGTGAACGGCGGCATCTACAACTACGACCTCCTGCGGACGCTCTACCTGATCGTCTGTCCGGAGAAGGTGACCGACGCCATCAGCGTCCGCTGCGTGATGAAGAACGAATGGCCCGAATAGTTAGCAGTTAGCAGTTAGTAGTTAGCACGACATTCCAGAAGGGCCGAAGGCCTGAAGTATGCCAACCCAGGGTGAACGCAGTGAGCCCTGGGACATAGAATAATAATAATAGAACCCAAAAATATGAAAAAAAACTTACTCTTCATAGCCACGATGCTATGCTGCGCGATGTCAATCTTCGCGCAAAACGACAAAATCAGCTACCAAGCCGTGGTGCGCGACACCGAGAACAAGCTGGTGGCCAACAAATCCGTGCAAGTCACGGTGAACATCTACAACGGCACGGCCACAACGGCGGCCTACACCGAGACACAGACGATGACGACCAACTACAACGGTCTCATCTCCCTGCTGATCGGTCCTGACGGGAACAACGCTGGCTGGAACAGCATCCAGTGGAACAAGGCCCGTATCGAGACCACGGTGAAACTGGATGGCACTGAGCCCGGCACCTTGGCGATGCCCCTCACGGCGGTGCCATACGCCCTGTATGCCGATGGAATCAACCCCGGCGGCACGGTGGTCACCAACATCTACAACAAGATGAGCAGCGACAGCGCCCTGTTGCATGGTGCTTTGGTTGACAGTACGGCTAACGTGCGTGGCACCTTGGATTCTGTGACCAATGTCAACACTCGGATGCAAACCATGGCTGATAATCTCCACAACGAGATTACCATATTGGACAACAGGGTCATCACCCGGATGAACACCATCAGCGACAGTGTGAAGACGAACTTCGACAACATTACGGCAAACAGACTGGCTATCATCGACAACACGGAAAAATGCGTCAAGAGTTGGCCGACACTTCTGCCACCTTGCGCGGACTGATCAAGGACACCAACGATAAATTTGCCAACTATTACACCAAGACTCAGGCCGACGATCTGTTGGGAGCCAAGGCCGACACCTCCAACGTATATACCAGAACGGTCATTGACAACAAGCTGGCCACGAAGGCCGATGCCGACAGCGTGTACTCCAAGGCTGACATGGACCAAAAGTTAGGCGCGAAGGCCGACACTGCCATTCTTGCCAAGGTTGCCAAAACGGGCAGCTACAGCGATTTGAGCGACAAGCCCGAGATCAACAACGCCACGCTGACCCTTAAGCAGGGCACCGCCACGTTGGGAACATTCACGGCCAACGCTTCGCAGAATCAGGAAATTGAGATTCCGACGGTTCCGACCAATATCGGAGCATTTGACAACGACGCCGGCTATATCACTTGTGACAGCTCTTGTATCACGAATCTGATGTCCTTGGTCGGACAGCTCACTCAACAGTTGTCCGACCTTCAGGAACAGATTGCCAAGAGCTTCCCGCTTCCTTCAGGTGTGACCACCGCCGCTGTGACGAACATTGAGGCCACGAGTGCCACCTCCGGCGGTACGGTAGGAACTGGCGATGCTGTTGCCGTGACCAAGCGCGGTATCTGCTGGAGCACCACACAGAATCCGACTATTCAAGGTAACCACAAGGCCGCCGCAGAAGCAGGTGCAGGCCAGTTCACCGTTGATTTCGGCGGCCTCACTGCCAACACCACCTACTATGTGCGCGCTTACGCCACCACCTCTCCTGCCACCAACCTCACGCAGACTTCCGCCACCCTCAACGGCACCGTCTCCAACCCCGACAACGTGGCAGTCACGGCGCGGGGCTTCGAGTGGAAGCCCACCACGGGAGGCACATACACGGCGGTGAATGCCACGGGCGAGACGATGATCTACAGCCTCACGGGTTTGACAGCCAACACCAGCTACACTTACCGCGCGTTCGTGACCACGGCGAGCGGGACGAGATATGGCGATGAGGAGACGTTCACCACTGCAAGTGCCCCGGTCTTCACCTGCGGCACCTCCACGGTGAAGGACTACGACGGCCACACCTACAACACGGTGCAGATCGGCAACCAGTGCTGGATGAAGGAGAACATGCGCACCACACACTACGCCGACGGCACCCCTGTGCCTGCCGGCGGTTCCAATAAAAGCAGCACCGCCTCCTACTATTACAACTATTCCTCCTCCAGCATCTCGTTGGGGCAGCGGGGATACCTTTACAACTGGTCGGCGGCGATGCGCGGTACGGCATCATCCGCGGCGAGCCCCAGCGGGGTGCAGGGCATCTGCCCCAACGGCTGGCATGTGCCGATCGATGCGGAGTGGACGACGATGACGAACTATGTCAATAGCCAAAGCACATACAGGTGCGGTGGCACCAGCGATAACATCGCCAAGGCGTTGGCCTCCACTGAGTGGTGGGAAACTGCCACGGGCAATTGTATGGTAGGGAACACGCCGGCAAACAACAACGAGACGGGCTTTTCCGCCGTTCCGGCAGGCCACTACGTCGGTTTGTCCGGTTCGCCGTTCAACAACGAGCGCTACCACGCCCTCTTCTGGAGTACTACGCAGTCCGACTCGAGCAAAGCATACTACCGCAACCTGCGCAGCAACAACGCAAAGGTGGTCAGTGGCTCTTTCGACAAGTACCGCGGCTTCTCGGTCCGTTGCCTCCGCGATTAATCAATTCAGAATTCAGAATGATGGACGCACAATGCTTAATTCGTCATTCATCATTACAAAAGGACGTGGCCGCAACGTCTGCGCCCTTTTTTCATGGCAGATGGCGGAATGCCTGAAAAAATGTATTTCTGCAGGTCGTTAAAACAAAACTTCGTGGTGGAGCTGAATATCTGGCGCGGCGACATGAACGAGCAGATGGGTCGCGACCAGCTGTCGGAGTACCTCGCCACCTGCGGCAAGGACGAAGGCTACCTCGTCACGTTCGACTTTTCGAAAAAGGAGCCGACGCTTCCCAGCGTCGCAACATCTCCCAGCGTCGCAGCACCGCAAAACAACACCGAGCCGGAATGAATCGAGTGGAGCGGGAAGCGGATTTTCGAGGCTGTGATATAGTCAGCAGTTGGCAGTTAGTAGTTGGTGGTAGTTAGTTAGTAGTGTTAGAAACAGGGTGTGGCGGGAGCGGTCGCGCCCATTGCCTTTCGTGCTGTCTTGTTCTTTCGGGATCTCCGGTGTTCGTTTGATCCAGCCCAGGCGAGGCGGGGATTCCGTTTTTGCATACCTGTTTTTGCGAAACGTCACCTGCTTTTCCGTGATTCTTTGCGTTTGCGGGTTCCTGCCGCCCGTTTCCGGCCAAACGGGATGGCGGTGGTTCTCTCGTTGCTACAGGGAATGCCGGAACTGTGCGAACCTGCAAGAATCCCGCTTTCACCCCATGATGTACGCCTGCCCCATATAAACCTTCTTCACCAGACTGGTGCAGAACCGGTTCAGCTCCTTGTTGAACGACTTCTGCTCGCATTTGTCGAGGGCCGAATAGGGACCGCCGTGCTCCTTGAGGAAATCGTCGAGGGCGTCTTTGGAAAACAGCCCCATCACTTTGCCGAAATCCTTCGGGAAATGTAACTCCCCGATATGGCTCACCACGTTGTGCAGGCGGTTTTCGGTGACGTAGGATTCGCCCTCTTCGATCAGCGCTTTCAGCTCGTCGCTGTAAGGGATGGGCTCGGCAAAGAGCTTGTTCCGTTTCTTCACGCTCTTCTTCTCGGCAAACCGTTCGTTTTTGCTTTTGATCAGCACCCGCGTGCCGTTCCGAAGATACGTCGGCACCACAGGCCGGATGACAATCCCTTCGCAGATGTTGCCCTCGATGGCGGGCAGTCCCAGCCATTCGGCGATCCGGCTCGGGAAGGCGTTGGGATGTTTCAGGCACTCGGCCAAAGTTCCCCTGAATAGCGTCCTGGCGTAAAGGAACCCCTCAGTCTCGAAGAGCCCGTTCATCTCCTCAACGGACAGGAACCGACCACTGTCCTCCGTGAACAGGTAGAGATCGAAAGCGTAGAACTCGTGCCCGGGGGTGTAGAAGACACCTTTCTGGATAAGTCCCACTTTACGGTTGGCTTTCACTGCATTGTGCGGGTACCGTCCGCCGAACATCTCCCCGAAGACGGAAATGTGCGTCACTTCCGGATATCTCGCCTTGACGTCGGCAAAGAGTTTCAGCACCCTTGTCTTGTACCGGTCGAGCATTTCGGGGTAGTCGTAAAACGGTTCCTCATCTGCCAGCATCGCCGTCCGTTTGGCGAATCGTACCTCCTCGCCGTCGCAGAGAAAGCTGGTGTTGGCGCCGTGCACCTTCTCCTGCACCACATATTCCAGATCCGGCGGTGTCTCCGCCACCACGTATCCCATATACTCCCGGTTGTAGGAGTTCTCAATGGAGCTGTACTTCTTGAATTCAATCATACCTTAGTGTTTTTTGTTAATCGTTTTGCCTTTTCACTCGGCTGTTTCACCCTATATGTATGGATAAACCGGAAATGTTACAGCGGGAAAATTTTTTTTTGAAAAAAAAACTTCCGGGCGTGTAACATTCCGTTTTCAATCATACATACGGTGTGAACAACGAACAAAAGTTAGACGAAAATGATATACGTTATCCAAAACCGAATCGTATGGATTGGGTATGACGACCGGGGCCGCGGCTGGCCGTTCAGGAAGCGGGTATTCCCGAGTGTCAGGAACGAACACCGGGAGCCGGTGATAGTAATACGGTTGGGGGCTCGTCGGTTGTGATGATGCTCTCACCCGCCGATGAACCGTCCTACCAGATTCCACAGTGCCTCTCTGGAAAGCTTGGCCTTGTAAGGTGTCGCGTTTTCGTGCAGAAGGTCGCCTGAGAAGTCGAGGTGAGTCTGGCGGAGACTGCGGACGGCTCCGGCACAGTCGCGGTCCAGGGAGGAGATGGTCTGGTCGTAATAGAACAACAGGGTGGGGTAGAGGTGGAGGAAGTCCTCGTGGATGCGCTCGGCCATCCTCCGGTGCGGGTCGTCAAGACGGAGGGGCTCGCCTTGGAGCAGACGGGCGCGGTACCGGGCGAGTCTGCCTTTCACGCGGTGGACGGCCACCCGGTAGGAGACGTCGGTCATCCCGAGGGCTCCGGCCATCTCGTCCCGAGGGACAGACCTCCGCTTGTCGAGCATCGAGAGCAAGGCGCGGAACAGGAGGAAGGCGTCTCGCGGGGTCATCTCCTGATGGGCGTAGGCAATCAGATGGGAGGCGATCGCGAGCTTTCGCTCGTCGGTCAGGATGGAGGACGCGGCGTCGGTGTGAGGGGAACCGTCACCGATCCCGTTGCCGGCATGTCGGTCTGGGAAGTCACCGGTGTCGAGCTTGGTGCAAACGATCGCTCCTTCCTTGGCGGTGCGCATGCTGAGGTAGTTGCGGAAAGTGCGGAGCAGCCACAGTACGAACGCCTCCGGGTTGCGGATTCGCCGCACCGAGGGATAGATGGGCTGTCCCCCCTCAGGGGTCTCGGCAATCTCGTCCGCCGCGTCGCAATTGCCGGTCTGGCCGCCGTCCTCTTCCCCGTCCCGGAGGTAGAAGAAGAAATCGTCAAGTATGTCGTCGAAGTCGTCGAGCAGGTGGTGGTGAACAATCTCGTACCGCTTTTTCAACGGCAGGTAAAGGAGACGATGCAGCAGGTAGTACATGGCCTCGTCCGCCTGCTCGCCTCCGTCGAGGATGATGCCGACGAAATCAGCGACGGGAACGTTTGCGAAGGGGGTTATCGTTTTTTCAATGGTGCTCATTTTTTATCTGTTTTATGATTCGGTGGGGGTAACGCAGGAATTTGGGAAATATTGTGTTGCCAGGACACGTGCGTTTTAAGAAAAAATGTATTTTTGCGGCGATATTCAAAGATGTATTCACGAAAAGAGACAAGAATATAGAGTAGATAATAGGTTTTATAACATGTTGATATAAAGCGTTTTCGCTTTTCTTCGCATACCCGAAATCGCCAAATTTAGGTATCACTACGCAAGAGAAGAGAAACGCTCGCGATTGTATCGTGGGCTTTCTTGTTTGTAGTGATAGGTTTTGGCGAACCTCGGGTATAAACAAAACGAAGTTCACGATTCTTTTTGTGTTTGTGACGGAGGGGTGAAAACGGTTGTCGTGAGGGTGTGTCAAAAGTGGCGCGCCCTCTTTTTTTTGCAAAAAAGCCCTAACATTGGCGGGTTAGGGCTTTGCCGTGTCAAAGATTTTTGTATCTTTGCACCATAACTAAAGAGATGGCAAAAATACAATTTAAATCGTATCCTCAAGGGCAGAC
>Ga0310697_10000247_pt1 | contig 77040 bp, 61 predicted proteins | sample 172DNAGHGlowgp2_FD_203883 | JGI IMG/M metagenome (GOLD analysis project Ga0310697, IMG submission 203883) | Sheep rumen microbial communities from Palmerston North, Manawatu-Wanganui, New Zealand - 1728 DNA GHGlow gp2 (v2) (version 2) | ecosystem: Host-associated > Mammals > Digestive system >...
AGAGTGGTTTTTGCCCAATTCAAGTCGTGCGTCATCAAACCAAAGGAACACTGCACCACTTTTGGCATCATAGTCAAGAATTTGCCACTGTCCGTCGATATACGCATTATATTTTCCAACGCCAGAATAATTGTCCGACATTTTAAATAATATGTATGGTTTTGCCGACATATCCGCACTATCAGCCATGGTCATTTTTATAGTTGGTGCAACCGTATCAACAACCACAGCAAATTTTCCGCCACTCTTTATAAATGCATGCGCACAACCGTTGTCGTCGAATTTCGTCATAATGGGCGTTTTCCGACTGCAATTTTCTATGATACCTTTCCCCTGCAATGAATCAGGCAACGAATATGGTATGATTATTTCTGCAGATTTTTTAAAGATAACTTGATCAGTAACTATTTGATACTGTTTTGAATAATACCGTTTTTTAGGATTGGTTTCGTCAATTTTCACATCGAATGTGAAATCCGTAAAAAATGTTTTTTCCTTTGCCTTAAACTGAAATTTTCCGTCTGTATAGACCAACGAATCCATGCAACTTTTCTTTTCCACTGATTTACAGGTTTTTACATCAAGACTATCGTTGTGGACTTGTTTCAAATAAATAGTAACAGCAGCTGTATTTCCCACAAAGTCGGAGGCACGTATTTCGCACTGAGCCAACGCATTACCATCAGTTTTATAAATTCCCTGATTGTCAAGTTTGGTATAAATTTCAAGTTCGTTGTTTTGGGCCTTAAACATCCGTTCGTAGTTACGTTTCGAAGCCAAGCGCTCCTCGTAGTCAATCAAACTATTGATGTCGGCAGTTGTTCCAAAGTCAATCTCATCAATTTTTCTTGAATAAATTGTTTTTCCGTTACACGTAAGCGTAGTCGTATAAAATCCGTACACATTCGACATTTCTGGCATATAGTCGAATCCTTGCACCGAAAATCCTATATTCCCCCACACGGTAACAGGTTCTTTCAGCACATATACGCCATTCCCTTTTGAAACCGTTTCAAACAACTGTTTTTTCTGTTTGTGGTTTACAAAACTGTTTGAATCCATTGGATACACACCAACGCGGAAAATTTTTGGAGGCACGTTATCCTTCAAATCGTAGAACAGCATTGGGTTCAATGCGTGCTGATTTTCGGTTTTCCGTATTTCGAAATGCAAATGCGGTCCGCCAGAGCTGCCCGTATTTCCTGACAATGCAATTTGCTGTCCTTTTGCCACAGGGACTTGGTCGGGTGTGAGCGTTATATTCACCGTATGCACTTTTTTCTCATATTGATATGCCTTCACAATGGAATCAATCCGAGGGTCAAACGCTTTCAAATGGGCGTAAACCGTGGTATAGCCGCAAGGATGGTCAACATACAACACATGCCCATACCCCGTTGGTGTGACTTGTATTCTCGACACAAATCCCGAATCAACCGCACGGACAACCTTACCCTCTACTTTGTCGGTCTTCATATCAAGTCCCGAATGAAAATGGTTTGGACGAAGTTCACCAAAATTCGCCGACAAATATACAGGACGCAAGTCCATAGGAAATATAAAATCCTGAGCTGCAATTGTTTGCGCAATCACATAATACGCCATAAACAAAATTAATCTTCGCATCTACGTCTAAAAATATCGGTGCTAAAATATTTTGAAATTCCCTATCAAGCAAATGAAAATATAAACGAATTACCAACAAAACTTGGCGTATTAGTATAAAATCGTATTTTTGCAAAAAAAGTAATATGAGCGATTTCAAAAAACTGTGGAGATACCTATCAAATTATAAAAAAAATCTTGTTTTAGTATTTTTTTTCAACCTATTTGGTGCAATTTTTTCATTTGGTATGGTTGCAGCCATCATTCCATTTCTTAATGTGTTGTTCGACAACACCCAGCAGGTACACGAACTTCCGGAAACGTTTGTAATGAGTAAGGACAACCTTCTCCTCTATCTCAACTACTATTTAACATTGGTGATTGAGCGCTGGGACAAATCAATGGCTCTTATATTTATATGTGCATTCTTGATTTTTGTAACGTTCCTAAAAGACACGGCGGAGTATTTCGGAAAATATTTCAACATTCCTATCGTGAACGGCGTGCCGCGCGACATATACAACATTGCGTATTTCAAGATTTTACAATTGCCAGTGTTCTTCTTTACCAATGAACGGAAAGGCGATATTATGTCAAGAATGTCGTCGGATATTACCGTTGTGCGCAATAGTATGAACTCGTTCATCGACTTGATAAAAAATCCACTTTATATTTTAGTGTATTTTATTGGTATTGTGATAATTAGCTACAAAATGACGTTGATGGTGTTTGTTTTGTTGCCGTTTATGGGAATCGTTACAGGAAAAATCGGAAAGAGTCTGAAAAAATCAACCAACCGCACGCAGGAACTGCAAGGCGACATAATGGTTTACATTGACGAAACGCTGTCGGGACTGAAAGTCATCAAGATTTTCAATGGTATAGCGCAGATGCACAAACAATTTGAATCGCGGAGCGACGCGCACTACCGTGAGCAGAATCGTGCGAACCGCAAATACAGTCTTGCCCATCCACTCACCGACTTTTTGATTGTGGTGATTTTGTCCATAGCAATTTATTTTGGTGGAAAACTTGTGCTTATGGACGATGGCGGCATGTCTGCCGAAGCGTTCATTGCATTTGTGTTGGCGTTCACACAGATTGCAAGCCCAGCAAAATCGTTCACGTCGGCATTCTACAATATTAAGCAAGGAGCTGCCGGCATCGACCGTATTGAAAAAATCATCAACGCCGATGCAAAAATCGAAGACAAACCGAATGCCATGCCAATACATTCATTCTCGGATTCCATTGAATTTAAGAATGTTACATTTGGCTACACAAAAGAACGGGTTGTCCTAAACGACATAAACCTCACCATTCCGAAAGGAAAATCCATAGCATTGGTTGGGCAATCGGGTTCGGGAAAAACAACCATCGCTAACCTAATACCACGTTTCTACGAGCCAACCATTGGCGCCATAACAATAGACGGCGTTCCTCTACCAGAATACAAACTATCGGATTTGCGTGGACTAATAGGCATTGTGACCCAAGAATCGCTGTTGTTTAACGATTCCGTGTTCAACAACATTGCATTTGGTATAGAAAACCCTGATAGAGAGAAAGTTATAGAAGCTGCAAAACTTGCCAATGCCCACGATTTCATTATGGAAATGGAACAAGGCTATGAAACCAACATTGGCGACCAAGGCGGAAAACTTTCGGGTGGACAGCGCCAACGCCTTTGCATAGCCCGTGCAATTATGAAAAACCCACAAATACTTATTCTCGACGAGGCCACTTCAGCCCTCGACACCGAATCGGAACGATTGGTACAAGAAGCTTTGTCGAACTTGATGAAAGACAGGACTTCGTTGGTTATCGCCCACCGACTTTCCACCATCAAAAATTCCGACAATATTGTTGTTCTCAACGAAGGAAGAATTGTGGAATCGGGCAAGCACGACGAACTTATTGAACTCAACGGTGCATACAAACGTTTACACGATTTGCAGTTGATATAATTTAATCAGATTTAAACGACAACGCTATTCCAATAATCGGCATTACCCCCCAACGATTTATTGTATAGTACACTATAATACGGTTTTAATGTAGCGGAGAGGGCTGTTTTTGTAAACCAATCAAAGTTACAACCAAGAACTTATAAATAAAGAAAGGGAAAACCGCCGAGCAATTTCCCCTTTCTTTTATTCTAAAAAATCGTTGTTATTTCGCCTTTGTGGTAAAGGAAACGACGTCACTATACGATGTGCCAATTTTATTTGTTACGTATGCACGAACGTAATATGTTGTGTTTGGTGTTAAGTTCGTTAAATTCCCATAATAAATTGAATTTGAACTCGATACCGTTACACTTTGGTTGTCTTCAACAGTTGGGAGCGTATTTTCATCAATTGTCCAGCAGAATCCACGAGATTGGATTGGTGCGGAACCATCAGAAACAATCACACCGCCTTCGGTTGCAGAATTGCTTGTGATGCTGTAAGCGTTGAAGATGGAAACTATTGGCAACGACCACGTTAGGAATGAGCTTTGTTCGCCATACGCAACGCCGTTTTCAGTAATCACATACGCACGAACATAATAAGTGACATTTTCCTCTATTTCTACCCAAACAGTATCTTTAAACGTGCCGATTTCGACCGTATTTGCTATCACTTTGTCTATCTTCTCATTATCAACAGTTGGATTTGGATTTTTGCTCCAGCAGAAACCACATTGTGTCACAGGAACATTGCCCAACGTATCGGTGATTGTTCCAGCACAAACCACGAAATATTTTCCATTTTCAACTTCAACAGCGCCAAGGTCAGTTTTTTTCACCACAGGATTATCCAAGGTTGTAAACGCTTTTTCCTCGCCGTATGCTGTACCAGCGGCATTGGTTACAAATGCCTTATAATAATACGTAGTGCTTGGCGTTAGATTCCGCATCCAAAGTACATATTGTGATTCTTTGCTAGAATTGTCCATAAACACAATGGAATCGTTAATTGTTGGATTCGGATTTACGCTCCAGCAGAAACCTTTTTGTACAATAGTTGTGTCGCCATCGGCCTCAACCGCCCCAGCAGCTTCAGCGCAAGTACCCAATTTATCCTTCAATTCCAATGTTTTCACCACCAATTTTTTTGATGTTTTGAACGAGAAGTTATCACTATACATCACACCAGAACCGTTTTTTGCAAATGCACGGACATTGTAGGTTTTATTTTCATCCAAATTATTCAACTGGCATTGGAATACGCCAGCTCCGCCTTCTGCCGCATAAGCCACCGCATCAGTAATGGACGGATTTTCTCCGTTGCTCCAGCATATACCCCGTTCAGTAATAGTAGCCATTCCTTTTCCAATTTCGGCAGAAACCACCGCTGTGCTTCCCGTAACAGCCGACACAGATTTAATCGAAATTGATGTAGCATCCACTTTCGGATCCTTTTCACACCCTACCACACCTGCAAGTAAGGTTATCACACATCCCAAATATATAATACGATTCATAATAGTCACTATTTTATAAGAAATAACCGAAACCTAATTTTAATTCAAAGAAATTCGATTGTTTGAAGTTTGTCACGCTCGACACACCAATCGAAAATGCCATATCATTATAATCTGTCATTGCTTGCAATTCCCAATGCAAACCCGAACGCGGTGATGATTTTGATTTCCACGTTGCCCAATCTCCATCAGCCATTTCGTAACGAACCGTACGGTTTCCATAGCCAATACCAGCCATCAAGAATATAGGAATTCGGTACGAAGGTATTTCTGTACGAACCACGCCACCACCTGTCAATGCGAAATACGAAGTACGTTTTTTTCCAGTATAAAACGGATATTCACCATTAATGGCTCCATTTTCATCGGCTTTCGCATCTGAAGAGAAACGGAAACCAAAGTCTGTCATAATGTTGGCGTACCAACCATACACATCAACTTGACCATATGTAGCACCAAAACTGAAGTCAGGATACAACGCCACGCCTATATGCCCCATAGCAAATTGTTTCTGACGATTCGTCATTTGTTGTTCGTTTGGAGACTGAGGTTTCAATACTATTGATGGTTCCGAAGCATATATTACACTCGGGACAACGAACAATATCAATAATGTAAGTAAACTCTTTTTCTTCATACCTATATTGTTTCAATCATGAAAAAATTGCCTTAACTGTCTGTTTATTGGCGTAAATATATGAAAAAATTATTGTAAGCCTATAGTTTCACACGTAAAATATATATTCTATGTTGTTTTTTATTTTGCGACAATCAATTTTTTAATAACAATCGTATCGCTATCCATTTGAATCACAACAACATAGCATCCATTTGGCAAACATGCGACAGAAAATTCAGAATCTACGGTTTTCACAACCACATTCCCCGTCATATCAGTTACAAGCACTTGTTTTACTCCATTTGAAGATGAAATTTTCACCAGATTTTTCGCAATGCTCGGAAATACACTTACTTCTTCCGATGCAACCGTTGGCAACGCTGTTTTGATGTAATTTCCAAAAATCGGACGTAACAGCAATGCACCTTTCTGCACAGAGTTTTCCCATTCAAAGCCAAGATTGTAATACAATCGATTATTCAAACTTTGATTCAAATCAATGCCCATATTCAAAAGCACGTCGTTTGGTTGTTCCCAGCCGACGAAAAACGATTTCCCTACTACAAGCGCATCGCCGCCATTCACAATATTTTCAGGATGAATCTCATAATCAACAAATTGGAACATTCCATCAGCATACGCTATCCGTTCGCTCGGTGCATAATATAACAACTCGCCAGGCAAGCCGTTATTGTTTTCCCACACGCATAAATTGAATGTGGTCGCCTGTTCGCGCATAGTAGGATTGAAATACGTGGAAATCGCCTTCAGCGTGTCGGACTGCAAAATATCGAATTTAAAAGCGACCTTCCCCATTGGCGCATCACGCAAACCATAGCCAGCTTCGGGTGTACCATCGTCGTAGGCATAATAGTTTGAAACCGTCAAAACAGAACGACACGTGTCGTTCCAACGATATTGTTCATACAGCGGATTGGCAATGTCGGTGAAAAAATACGAGAATTCATATTCCGCATCGTCATACACATCTATATCTTCAGAAAGAAAACTAAAGAAATCCACATCAAATTCTGTAAGAATATCGCGTTCTGAAGCCGCTGTGGCAGCTGGAATATCGGTCTCGTAGGTTGGGAAGAACAATGCCTCGCCCGTATGTAATTTTTTCACGGTAAAATTAAATTTCACTTTTCGGAAATCAGTGTCAAAATTGATGAATTTCGCCAAAACCGTCATTTTGAAATCACTTTCATCAACTTGTGCGAAATGCGACATAGGCAAAGCCTTGTAACGGGAATATAGCGGTGTGATTTCTGAAGTAAACGCCACATCTGGTACATCAAGATTTGTTACAGAACGGTTCGCATTCAGCCAAATCAAATCAATATGCCAAAAATCCTCGTTTCGGGCGTGACTCGCATCGTTGCTCAAACTTGTATAATTTTTGAATCGGAACCGAAAGCCTTTCACCAAATTCGAAGCCTGTTCCAACGGAATATACACGGGAACAAATTCATCACCGGTTTTCTTGCTTGTTGACCAAATCCATTTCCACGACGGATTACATTCCCCCATCGTTTCCGTTGCGGTATAAGCCCATGTAGGATTACCATCAGGCATTCTCGCATAGCCGAAACCAGTACCCAATTTTTCAGATAATGAAATACTATCAACCAACACTGTATCAGGCGAATACAAATATGCCAACGGGACAGTCAACGAATCTGTGGAAAAATATGAATATGGTATCACACAATGGCGATATGCAGGAATTTCAAATTCAGGCAATGAAAACCTTCCTAACGAGTCGTTTTCCATAACATCAACAAGCGGTAACGGCAACAAAAACCAGCCTTTGAGCGAAATTAAAGAATCGGTTGCATTATAAATCTCCACGCCAGTCGTATTTATTTCGTTAATCAGCACGCCACTGGTATCGTAAGGAATATAAAATTCCAACACCAAACTGTCGGTTGCTTCAGGAACATCAACGTTGCCACCAGCCTGATAATAGAAACTCAACGCAAGCGAATCTTCTATATGATAGTCAAACCATTGGTGCTCAGTTTTATACGAGCCTATTATATATTGTTTATCCTTATCGAATATTGAATCCTGTTGCGCGACAAACAAATCATCCACTTTTTTATAGATAGTATCGCCGGCACAATACGCAAGTCCCTGCGTCACAGATACATAATCGGATAGTTTTGCATCATATAGGAAATATGAATCGTCAAGCAAGACAAACGACGAGCCATTTTTCCTATACAATTTATCGCTCACATACATCAACTCATAGTTTTTCAAATTGATTGGCAACGATGTGAGATAATCGGAAATTCTCGCTGTTGTTGCAACATTTTCGTGTAATTTGCCATTTGAAGCCATTGCGTCAAGCGAAACCACGCCAATAGTTTTCACATTTTTGGCAAATCCCCGATTCACATACGCATCATCATCCTGCCACATCAATGCCGATGGACGAGCATCAGGATAAGCAAAATCATCGAAAAATGGTAGATTTTTCAACAAAGATTCTGCTTGTGTCTGTGATTTTAACTGCGTTTTTTGCTGTAAAACCAGAGGTTGCAACGTTTCTTGCGCAAATAAATTCTGCGACAAACACACGTTTCCAATTAATAACAATATTATATATACACAGCGATTATTCCTCATCCGTATTGGTATTTATAGCTGATTCAATACCGAACCACACATCTATTGTTTCACTTGCCGTCATTTTTCCCCCTTCCACATACGCAGGCGATTGGCGAATAACGCGTGCACGCAATGTATCATCCTTTGTTCGCACCTCTGCGTTAAATATAGGATTAATGTTTAAGCCACGTGCCATAAGCGAATCGGAGATTGCCGACCACGGAAGCCCCAATAATGATGGTATTGCAACAACAACTCCATCACCGCCTTGTCCCACCAACAAATCAACCGCTGAACCTTTAGGAATTTTTGTTCCTGGCTCTATCGTTTTTAAATTATACCGTTGTTCAAACACATAATTATTGGCAAAATCAGGTTTGTACTCAATCACACCTATGCGCAAACCATTGTTTTCGAGCATCTGCGTAGCCTGGCGAAGTGAAACATTCGTGACTTTTGGCATAACGACCATAACTGGTGTTATGGAATTGATAGACAGATAGATTGTCCTTCCCCGTTTTACCTTTGAATTTGCCGAAGGAAAATGGTCAACAATTGCCCCTGGCGCAACATCGTCAACACTCAACGTGTCGTTTACCTTAACCTGCAAGCCATCTTTTGCCGCTAAAATTTGAGCAGCATCAAAATCAAGCCCACGAAAATCAGGAACCGTAACATTCTCACCATGATCGGTGTATGAATCCAACCAAATGTCAAATGCTATAAACGCGACTACAAAAACTGCCACTATGCAGCCAATGTTAATAAAGAGAAATCTGTGTCTTTTTATGTCCATAACGATATAATAAACGTACGAACAAAAATAAAATTATAAATGGAAACTAAAAAATAATTAAGAAAGAAAAAAGGAAATTTAAAAAACGGGTAACCAGAGAAGAAGAAACTAACTAAAAACTACCTTACATTAACCTCAAACACCACATAACCAATCATGAAAAAGCCGCAACACCATGAAAAAAAGAGAAGACCTGGCTACCCGTTTATCGTGATTTTTGAATAAATCTCAATGTACTTTACCGCAATTTAAGAATCGTTGATTACTCCCTCATTGCTTTTACAAAAATACACAATTTTTCACAAACACAAAACTTTTTTTCATAAAAAGTGTAAAAAATACAATAAGTACTCTGTAAGTTATTGTAAATCAATTAAATATTTTTATAAAAAATTTCAAAACTTTTTATTGGAGCAGTAATAATTGCATGTATTTTTAGTCCAAAAGCAGTCAATTCCTCCGCTAAAATTTCTGAAAATACGTTTGCTATGGATCCAACAAAGGAAATTTCCCCTACTCCATATTTATCGGCTATAGGTTTTGCATAGACTTCGGCGAATTCCCTATAGGATTCGTGCAGAATTGTCTGGATTTCCTGATTTTTCACATTCTCGGCATAAAATGGTGCAAATCCAGCTAAATATGCGTTTGGACGTGGTTGCTTATAAACTCTGTCGAGCAATTCAGGCAACGAGACGTGATATGTGTTTTGAAATTTTTCAATGAGAACCTCTGATAGTTGTTTTTCAAACACAGCCTTAATCAATTTTCTGCCAAGCACTGCACCACTTCCCGCATCACCAAATATATAGCCCAACGATGGCATTGGTGTTTGCAACGTTTTTCCATCCCAAAAGCCAATGTTCATTCCCGTACCTAAAATTGCCACAATACCTTTTCCATTTCCGTAGCAAGCAATTGCCGCACCTTTTAAATCGGAATCCACAATGATTTCCGCACGACAAAATAATTTCCGCAACGCATTTTCTATTACTTGTTTGGATTCCGCTCTACCACAACCAGAACCATAAAAATAGATTTTTGAAACAGCCATATAAGCATTATCCATTGCGAATTGCGCATTGTGCATTGTGCATTGTAAAAAATTTCGAGAAATCTCGTCACATATCTGTTCTTCAGTAACAAAATATGGATTCAGCCCAATTGTCTGAAAATGAAATGTTTGCTGTGCATCTACACATGCCCAGTCTGTTTTGGTGGAACCACTGTCGGCAAGAAGAATCATAACGATGTAAGTATTGTTTTGAACATACCAAATTGGTTAGTGAATTTGGCAACCAACGCCGCCTCGAAATCTTGTTGATACCGCTGGCAATAAAATGAAAAATCGTCTTCGGTATCAAACAATATCTGCAAGGCAAAACAATCATCGGCACCTTGCTGCGCCTCTATCTGGAACACATTTGAGGACGCAACGGCAGGACACACCCGCAATAGCGGTAAATATTCCTTGGAAAGCCATTCAAGCGCCTCCTGCTGGATGGCATCGGAAAACGACAATGTTATATTTACAATTTTCATAATTTCATATTTTGATTTGCAAGACTATAATATAATAGTATGAACGGAATCATAGTTGTTTCGCTCAGCACAGTCACAACCGACGACACAACAACATTCAAAAACGTATTTTCGGCGGGCAACAAATCGCCAATTACAATTGAAAGCACGAATATTACCACATAGCACAATATCACCACCGCAAAACTCTGCCGCCAATTAGTACGACACAAATTCAAACATCGCGACAGACTCAAAAAGCTTCGCTGACGGGCAAATAGCACATCGTACACCACCATTGACAACGCAGGCAACAATATAACTCCAGGAACAATAAAACAGCAAAATCCCACAAACAACGCACAAGAAACGTACAAGGACGCCAAAAACGCCTGTACAAAATTGTCCATTATATACGATTTTATGCTATCCAAATCAATTCGGGAACCCGACATATATAATTGTACATATGCACACGATACAAACACGCCGAAAAATTTTGCCACAAAAGATAAAGCCAAGGCTATATACATATTATTATATGATCCAGAAAGAACATCTATCGTTTGTAAATCAAACGTTTGCTGTGTAAGAATGTATGCGGAAGCCAAGGCAAATGGCAACACAAAAATCGAAAGAATCAATCCATATGATTGTCCCTCCGATTTCATAAACGCAAGATAATCAGCGAAAATTTCCTGCGTTGAACGCACTTTATTAAAATCAATTCTTTGTGAATTGTACATAACCAAAATTTTACATGCAAAGATACGGATACCTTTGTTTTTTTCACATTATTACAAAAAAATTAGTACAGTTTTGGGTTAATGATTATAATTTGCAAAGTTTGTCGAGCCAACCATGGCAATATTCAAGATTGTCAAAATACGCCCAAACTTGATTTTATGCACAACAAACCACGAAGAAAAGAAATTTATATTATTTTTGTGCAAATCATTAACAAAATGGATTCAAAGGTTTATATTTTTCTTGCTGACGGATTCGAAGAATTGGAAGCACTTGCCCCACTCGACATTTTGCGACGGGCTGGTTTTGAAGTTGAGACTGTTTCAATCACTAACGACATTGAAGTTGTAGGTTCGCATGGATTGCGCGTTTTATGCGATTCGACCATAAATCTTATTTCACCAGAAATCGCAGAATTATTAATTCTTCCAGGCGGAATGCCAGGGGCTGAAAATCTTGCCGCAAGCGAAGAATTGGCAAAAATACTGACCAAGCAAAACGAAGAAGGTAAATGGCTTGCCGCAATTTGCGCAGCTCCATTTGTATTAGGTAAACTTGGACTATTACAAGGGAAACAAGCGACCTGCTACCCTGGTTACGAACAATATTTGGAAGGAGCAGAATGTTTGAACCAACCTGTGGTCGTTTCGCAAAATGTGATTACAGGAAACGGCGCCGGTGCAGCAGTACGATTTGCGTTCACAATCGTCGCGAAACTTAAAGGACAACGTGTTGCGGATTTTCTTGCAGAAAAAATGATGAACGAACGATACGACTTATAGTTAGGAGTTTGGAAAATTGAGGTTATAATGCATTATGTGGTACGCATAATGCATTTTTTTTTGCCCTTACTTGTATTTTAATTCCCCAAAACTATGGTACGAACAAGATTTTTTGTAACTTTGCAACAATAAAAACAAATTATATATTTTTCAATATATGGATAATACTGAAAATCAAGTCCCAAACTCATCAGAGACAAAGACATCAAAATCTATGTCGTCGGGTGGCGAAAAATTAGCTTGGGCCAGCGGAGGGTTTGCAGAAAACCTTGCGATGAACGTTTTCCCATCATTAAGTTTCAATATTTTTCAGATTGGCATGGGTGTCAGCCCGGTTGTCATCAGTATTGCGACAAGTGCATCTAAATTTATCGAAGGTTTTTCCGACACGTTTTTCGGAAACTTGAGCGACAACACCCGTACCAAATGGGGGCGTCGTCGTCCGTGGATATTCTTCGGTGCGTTTATTCTTGCGCTAACCTTTATCGCGATATGGTTTACGCCGCGTACGCCAGGAATAATGCAGACTGTGTACTTTATTACTATTGTGTCACTCTTCTACATTGTGATGGCAATTTGGCAAATGCCGTACGGAGCCTTGGGACTTGAGCTGGAGGAAGATTACACGGAACGAACGAAGCTACAAACGTACAAATCTATATTCTCGTACGTTATCGGTATTCTTATCGGTTCCGCATATCTTATCTGTCAATTGGACTTTATGAAAGGTTCGGGTAATGAAGTTGACGGTGCAAGAAAACTTGGTGTCATCGTCGGTATTTTAATCATTATCTTCGGTGTCATTCCTGCCATTTTCTGTAAAGAAAAGAATATGGAACGTACACAGGCACAAAAGAAAGACCCATTCTGGCCTTCATTGGTTGTGACGTTCAAGTCGAAACCATTCCTTTTGTTGATGGGTTCATTATTCTTTGTGTATGTGGCATTGTTCTTTATGTTGCCGTTGCTTGGCTACATTTCAATGTATCATGTATGTTCCGATGGTATGCACAGTATTTTCAACTGGACATGGCGTCATCCATTCACATTCTCGTTTGAAGAATCATTTGTGACTCACAAAGAATTGGCAGGACACATCGGTGTTTATACCGCAATTTTGCAACCTGCCACGCAAATTTTAATGGTAATCATCGTGAACCGTATTGCAAAATTCTTCGACAAACGTACGTTGTTGATTCTCGGTTCATCCGTTGCAATTCTTGGATACGTTTCAAGCTGGTTCTTGTTCACACCTTCGGCTCCATTCTTGGCAGTGTTCCCGCCGGTAATCATCAACATGGGATTGGCAATGTGCTGGCCGTTGATTGGCTCGTTCACAGCCGACATCTGCGACTACGACGAATACGAACACGGAAGCCGTCGTGAAGGTATGTTCACCGCTGTTTCCGGTTTCTTGATTAAGTTGGCTATCGCATTAGTGTCAATCATCGCAGGTTACGTGCTTGTTTTGGTCGGCATCGACGGAGCAAACCCAATCATTTCGGTAAGCGATTTGAACTTGGTTCGCGAAATGTACGTATGGATTCCAACTGTTTCTATGTTGCTTACCATCGTATTGATCTGGAAATATCCTCTATCTAAAGAGAAAGTACAAGAAATTCAAGAAAAATTACGTGAAAGAGCTGCTGCAAAAGCTGCTTCAGTTGAATCTAACAATTAATGAGCATTATGAAAAAAGTAATTTTAATAGCATCATCACTCGCCTTCTTCTTTGCTTGTAGCGAGGAAAAGACCGAAGCAAACTACAACCGTTGTCCGCAGGCAACTGCCGACGATGTGGCAAACACCATACAGGACATTGACGGCAACCAATATAAAGTTGTGAAAATTGGTGACTACGAATGGTTTGCGTCTAACTTGAAAACGACCAAATTAGCTGACGGAACAGCAATAGAAAACGTTGTTGCCGAAGAAGACTGGGCAAAAACGACAGCACCCGCCTACTCTACATATAATAATGAAGACGGTGCCGAAGTTTTGTATAACTACGCCGCTGTTCAGGCAAATCCTTGTCCAGAAGGTTGGTACGTTCCTGCCGATTCTGTATGGTTGCAAGTGGCCGCAACATACGCAGGCATAGTAGATTCAACAGGTTGGGACAAAGTTCCTACCACTATCGGATGGGACAACACGAGTTTTTCAGCCAAGGCGGCAGGTTTCCGTGAAAGAAACGGCAAATTCTACGAAGAAGGAAATATGGGCTTATGGTGGACAAGCACCCCGCACAACGAAGCAAATGCGATGTACGTGTTTATGAAAAACATAGGCAATGATTCTAAGAAATATGTTGGCTTAAACAAAAGCCACATTGGTAGAACAAAAGGGTTGAGCGTTCGTTGCGTACGCAAATACGAAGCTACAAACACCTACTCTACTCCAGAACCAAAAGCAGTTGAATGCACGGCAGACACCATTGCTAACGCAATTGCTGACTCTTTGCAAGCACAACTTCAATAACAAATTTATTGACGGAACAAAAATCCCGATTGGAAAACCAGTCGGGATTTTTTTGATTCCTGCCGAATTATTATCTTTGTACTATGGAAACGTGGAAAACAACTGTACCGCATATTGAATTATACTCCGATGGTTCTGCCGATCCAAATCCAGGGAAAGGCGGCTACGGCATTATTCTCCGCTACAAGAACATTTCCAAGGAATTTTCCGAAGGTTTTGAGCTAACGACCAACAATCGTATGGAAATGTTGGGCGTTATTTCTGGTTTGGAAAAACTTAAAACAAAATCAAACGTTACCGTCTATACCGATTCCGCCTATGTGGTTGATTCCATAACCAAACGGTGGGTATATAGTTGGAAATCAAAAGGCTGGAGAAAATCCGACAGAAAACCTGTGATAAATGTTGATTTGTGGACACGCCTACTTCCTTTATTGGATTTCCACAATGTAACCTTTGTTTGGATAAAAGGCCACGCTGGACATCCCGAAAACGAACGATGCGACGAACTGGCAAAAATGGCTCGTGGCAACGGTCAGATATTAAAAAAGGATGAAGGCTACACCTCCACCCTTGAATCAAATCAAAATCTTTCCTTATTGTAATTATTTTTTTGCTGTAAGTTTGCTTACCACAAATATGGTAATAGCCGACAACGGGAATGCATAGCATATAGGATCAACCAGTGCAAAATCGCCAGCAAGCAACACATCGCTGTCGAACAATGCACGACATAAGCCCACCAACTTCGCTTCTTTCATATGGAAAAACAACATTCCTATGATTGTTGCCAACGTACCTACCCACATACTTGCGTATGCACCCTGTTTTGTTGCTTTTTTCCAATACAATGCACAGAAATACGACGGCAAAAATGCCGATGCGCAGATACCCATAAAAATTGATGTCGAAAGTGCAATAATCTGACTTGCATTTCCCTGAAAATAATAACAAATCACGAAGCTCAGGAAAATAGAAATTAAAACCGCCAAACGAATCACAACAGTTGTTTTTTCTTTCCGTTCTCTTTTTCTACCACCCAACCACGTGCCATAAATATCGTATCCAGCCGCTGCAGCCATTGTATGGAACTGAGCACTCAACGTTGACATACTTGCCGATAAAATACAGAGCATAAAAATCACCGAGAACCACATTGGCATTGCGCTTCCAATAAAATTCGGAATAATTTCGTCGGATTTAATTGTACGAAGCACACCACCATCGTTGACTTGCACATCTGAAGCAATGCAACCTTGCGACTGCATATAAAAGATATTAGACAACGAACCAACGTGATAAATAACCCCTACTGTGATAAAAATAAATAAACAACCGACAAAAACGCCACGATTCAACTGTTTGGTGCTGTCAACAGTCATAAACCGTATAACCAACTGCGGTTGTGCCAAACAGCCAATTCCAACTCCAAAAATCAACGAAGTAACCAACGTGTACCATCGTGCCGAGCCAAATACCGGCATAGCTGTCCAACCTTGGTGCCCCTGTGCTTTCAAATCATCGGGAATTTGGTCGGATAAATCCGTAAGTGCTTGATTTGCATCAGAAAATCCCATTCCTATTTCCTTGTAAAACCAAATCAACAGGAATATCATACAAATAAACATAATAACCGCCTGCAACGCATCGGTGTACATTACACCTTTCATACCGCCCGCTATCACATACGAAGCTATAATAACCGTAAACACAAGCAGAGCCAAGTCGAAACTGATACCAAATATTTCCTGCATAAAGAACACGCCACCACGCATAACAGCTGCGGCATACAACGGCATCCAAATAAAAATCATAGCCGCCACAAACAAGCGAATTCTATCAGATTTATAACACGAGCCCAAAAACTCAGCAAACGTTGACGATTTAAATTTCGCACCAATTTGGCGTGTTTTTCTGCCAAAGAAAATAAATGCAATAACCACGCCCACCAACATATTCAAGAAACACAGCCATTGGATGCCCATACCAAACGTGGCGGCAACCCCACCAAAACCGACGATTGCCGACGCAGAAATAAACGTAGCGCCATACGACAAAGCCATCACTATCGGATTCATTTTTCCACCTCCGATAAGGAAGTCGCTGGAATCCTTTGTTTTCTTATATCCTAAGTAACCCAAAAAAGCGACTGTCAAAAAATAAATAACGACAACCGCATACATTGCAAATCCATCCATTATTTCTTCTTATTTTTTTTTCTACGAGGCAAACTTGATATTTCACCTTCCTCATCTTCTTCATTCCAAAATTTGATGCCGAACCATGCGGCAAAAGCAACACAAATGACTGATAGTATGTAAACTAACCAAATTTGTGGATCGGGTATTCCAAACATACGACTAAAAATTTATAAGTTCCGCTTCGGAAAGCGTGTTCAAATTATTCTTTTGAGCCACCTCGTTCGCTTGCGCCATATTGCTGGAACGAATCACAAGAATTGATTTCTGGTTAAAGGAGAAACAATACATATATTCTATTGTAATACCGGCTTGCGTAAATTTATCAATTGTTTCCGACAATTGTCCAATGCACGAATCAACAGAAATCGCAACCACTTCGTTCATATTTGCGGAAACTTTATGTTCAATCAACTTTTGAAACGCCTTTTGCTGGTCGGTCGTTATGATTCTCAATATGCCATAATCCGAGGTGTCGGCAACAGTTGCCGCAATCACACGAATATTTTCGTGACGAAGAATCGAAAGAATTTCGCTCAAGCGTCCGAACTTATTCTCCAAAAAAATTGATATTTGATTGATAGTCATAAAATTATAATTTACAAGTTATTTGCACATTAATGATTTTTCCTGAAATCCTTTACACGGACAGCCTTGCCTTCCGATTGTGGAATAGAGCCTTTCTCAACCAATTTCACGCGTGGAGTCAAAAGAATTTCGTCCTTCAACTGACGGGTAATTTCTTTCGTAAGATTTTGCAATTTCGTGTAATCGCTAATTGTAATATCTTCGCCCACTTCAACTTCCACGGTCATTTCATCATTGTTGGAAACAGTGTCGATTGTTATAAGGTAATTCATACCCAACTCTTTGAACCCCATTAAAATACGTTCTATTTGAATTGGGAAAATATTAACACCTTTTACAATAATCATATCGTCGCTACGACCTTTGAAACGGTCAAGACGGCGGTGGGTTCTACCACATGGACAATCGCCTGGAATAAAACGTGTTAAATCGCGCGTTCTGTAACGGAACAGCGGCATAGCCTCACGGTTTATTGTAGTCAACACCAATTCGCCCACTTCGCCTTCAGGAACAGGCTGCAACGTAACGGGGTCAAGTATTTCAGGAATTACAAAGTCCTCCCAAATATGCAGACCATTCTGTTCTTTGCATTCAAAAGCGACACCCGGTCCGTTCATTTCCGACATACCAAAACAGTTATACGCCTTAATGCCAAACAATTGCTCAATACGTTGACGTTGTTCTTCGGAATGTGGTTCTGCCCCCAAGCAGAAAATCCGCAATTTTGTGTCTTTTCTTGGGTCGATGCCCATTTCGTAGAACACTTCGGCCAAGCGGGTTGCATAACTTGGAATGGCGTGGATTATAGTCGTTCCAAAATCCATAATAAATTTAATCTGACGCTTGCTGTTACCCGCAGCCGCAGGAACTGTCACCGCTCCTAATTTTTCTGCTCCGTACTGGTATCCCAAACCGCCAGTGAACATTCCGTAACCAGATGTGTTTTGGAACACATCAGTATTTCGGCAGCCAACCATATACATACAACGTGCTACTTGGTCAGCCCATTGGTCAAGGTCACGCTGCGAATGAGCAACAACCGTCGGATTTCCCGTAGTTCCGCTCGAAGAATGCACACGCACAACTTTTTCCATTGGCACAGACACCAATCCAAATGGATAATGGCTACGCAAATCCTCTTTCGTAGTAAAAGGGAAACGTTGCAAATCCTCCAACGACTTAATGCTTTCGGGAGTAATGTTGTGTTTCTTAAAAACTTCGCTGTAATATGGAGAATTTTGAGCTATCTCCACTGTTTTGCGCAACCGTTCAATTTGTAATTTTTCCAAATTTGGACGACTCATCGTCTCCAATTCTTCATTCCAATATTCTGTAGAAGCCATTCTATTTAAAACTTTTTCGAGTCAAATAATTAAACATACAAAAGTACAGATTTTACTTGAATTTCGGCATAGATTTTCGTTTATTTATAAAATAATGATGAAAACGGCAATAAAAAAGACTACCACTATGGCAGCCTTATAAATCAAAACCATATTTTAGTTATTTATACAGTCTTTCTTGCGCCGCCGCAACTTTCTCGTCGGTAATATAATCATCATAATCCATTTTCTTATCAATGATGCCATTTGGCGTCAGTTCAATGATACGATTGCAGACTGTTTGTATAAATTCATGATCGTGCGATGTAAACAGCACGATTTCAGGAAATTGCATCAAGGAGTTATTGAATGCCTGAATTGATTCCAAATCCAAATGGTTGGTTGGTGAATCAAGAATCAGTGCATTTGCGTCAGTCAACATCATACGCGAAATCATACAACGCATTTTTTCGCCTCCCGAAAGCACTTTCACCTGTTTATACACCTCCTCGTTCGAGAACAACATTCTGCCCAAATATCCACGCAAGAACACTTCGTGTGTGTCTTCAGAAAACTGAGCAAGCCAATCAATCAACGACATATCAGTGTTGAAAAATTTTGAGTTGTCAACTGGCAAATACGCCGTGGTAATGGTTGTTCCCCATTCATAATTTCCAGCATCGGCTTTTCTATTGCCCGTAATTATTTCGAACAATGCCGTGATTGCACGCGGGTCGCGAGATAAAAAGACAATCTTGTCGCCTTTTTCAACCATGAATTCCACATCCTTGAACAACTGTTCGCCCTCAATTGAAGCAGAAAGTCCATGGACCTCCAAAATTTTATTGCCCACTTCCCTATTTGGTTTGAAAATGATGCCTGGATAACGGCGCGTTGACGGCTGAATTTCCTCAACATTCAATTTTTCAAGCATTTTCTTACGGCTGGTTGTCTGTTTTGATTTTGCAACATTTGCACTGAAACGGGCAATAAATTCCAACAATTCCTTACGCTTTTCCTCAGCCTTTTTATTCTGTTGAGCCTGCTGGCGCAACGCCAACTGGCTACTTTGATACCAAAACGAATAGTTTCCTGCATACAATTGAATTTTTCCATAATCAATATCAACAGTATGGGTGCAAACCGAATCCAAGAAGTGACGGTCGTGGGAAACAACAAGTACAGTTTTTTCAAAATTCGACAAGAAATTTTCAAGCCATGTAATTGTCGCCAAATCCAAATCGTTGGTTGGTTCGTCGAGCAACAAGTTGTCGGGGTTGCCGAACAGAGCCTGGGCAAGCATCACACGCACTTTTTCCTTACCACTCAAATCCTTCATCAATTTTTGGTGCAAATCTTCTGCAATACCAAGACCACTCAACAACGTAGCCGCATCGCTTTCGGCGTTCCAGCCGTCCATTTCGGCAAATTTTTCCTCCAATTCAGCAGCTTTTATGCCGTCCTCGTCGTTAAAATCAGGCTTTGCATACAACGCATCCTTTTCCTGCATAATCTGCCATAACTGCTGATATCCCATCAGCACAGTATTCAACACCGTACAATCATCAAATTCAAAGTGGTTTTGGCGCAACACCGACAAACGTTCATTTGAGCCCAACGAAATAGTACCTCTTGTTGAATCCAAATCACCAGAAAGCAAACGCAAAAAAGTTGTTTTTCCCGCTCCGTTTGCACCAATCACACCATAAATGTTTCCTGGTGTGAACTTCAAATTAACATCCTGAAACAGAGTTCGTTTTCCGAACTGAATAGCTAAATTATCTACCGTTATCATATTTGATTTTTTAGAGGTCTTGCGACCATAATTGCGTGCAAAAGTAGTTTTTTTTATCGAAGAATGCAAATAACACCTACCTACTCACACTCCACCGTTACTTCACCACCGTTTGGCACCGCACGGAATCGTATCCAGCAACACGTTTGCGCATCAATTGGAATTGTAACACCATTTTGAACGACCCGTTTGACTTTTCTTTCTGTATAAAGCATAACAGTAAGCGGAACATACTGAGGTTGCGGGACTAATTGCAATACATCAGAATCATCAATTGTTAAATCAACTATAATGCAGTCGGATTTTTCTGATACAGAGGTTTTTACGCAATTCGCTTCGCGATGGTACAAAACAGCATTTCCAAAGGTTGTAACCCACAGTTTATCTTCATTTTGTTTCAAAAAACGAAGTTGTTCCTTGAGAGAATCAAGTTTTACTTGCGCATACCAACTGTCTTTGTAGGAATTCAAGTCGTCATCTACGCTGTGATACAGAAACGTGAGCAATCCGCCACCTTCTATAACATTCTCTACTTCAGAAAAATACGTAGAATTTTTTGTTTGTTCGTTCATTCCAAAAATGCGGATATTGTAATAATCATCCTCGTTTTCAGCAAAATTGTAGGAATAATTGCTTATCCGCCATACGCCCCGGGCGCCCACATACCCAATAGCCCGAAGAGAATCAATAACTTGTTGATTGAACGTTCCATACGGATATGCAAACGAGATAGATTTCACATTTGGAACGTTAGTTTCCACCATATTTTGGGGTTTGAAAATTTCCTCACGCAAATCAGAATTGGAAATTTTCGTCATATCAGGATGCGACCACGAATGGTTTCCGATTTCGTTGCCATTTTTCACCGTAGTTTTCACGGCATCCCACGCCAAATCCGACGACAGTATATTATTAGGTATAGGGAAAAAAGTCGCAACCATTCCAAACCGTTTCAGTGTAGGAACCACAAGCGGAAACTGCCCCGGCGTCCAATCGTCGAACGTAAGCACCACGGCAGCTCGTTTGTTGTAATCCCATCGGCACACGCCAGCTCTACCATTCATATAAGCATGGTCCAAAATAGGAATAGTAGTCTCATCAAGCAAAAAAGTGCCCTTTTTATTACAAAGTTCATTTTGTGCCATTCCACCTGCCATTTGCAATAACATCAACAAAGATATAACAACAAACTGTTTCATCCCATAACTATTAATAAACAAAGATATAATCTTTTTTCTTCGAACTCTTTTACAACAGACTTGTTTTTGAATCAAAAAACGTATATTTGTAAGGATAAATGTATTACAAACTAAAATTTAAAAGTATGGTACTAGGTCTTTTGTTATCACTTGCAATTGGCGCATTAGCGGGATTTTTAGGAAGCAAAATTTTCAGTGGCGCAGGTAAAGGTTTGTTGCTCAATCTTTTAATCGGTATTGTCGGCGGATTTATAGGTGGCTGGTTGTTTGGAGGCGGAGGTCTTCTTTGGCAATTAATTAGCGCAACGGTTGGCGCAATCGCTTTGCTATGGATAATTTCCCTTATTAAGAAATAATTTTGCAAGAGGAAAGCGCGGAAAGCGCTTTCTTTTGTATGAAGCGATTATACATATATATAATTGTACTACTTGCCTTGGCAAGTTGTCACAATACTTATCCGGAATACGACAATGTTCCGCGCGTGGAATTTTTGTATGCGCCCGTGGCGAGCGATTCCGCCGACAATAAAATCCTATTTTCATTTATGTTGTACGACGGCGACGGAAATTTCGGGTTGGAGGCAAAAGACACCATAGCACCATATATTGACACCTTCCAACAGAATTTTTATGCGACCGCCTACTCCATACATGACGGAAACTCTTCGCAATTACCCTACAATTTCAGTTATAGAATCCCCCGTTTGCGTGCCGAAAACCAGCACAAATTCATTAAAGCGAAGGTATGTATCGACATCACACTCGCAAAATCAGCATTTCCATACGACAGTGTATTTTTCACTTACTTTGTGTACGACAGGGATTTACAGAAAAGCAACGTTGACACAAGTTCAATCATAACCTTCTAAAAAAAATGGAGGGACAACGGAAACGCTGTCCCTCCGAGAGGTGTGTAAGATACAGTAATTTCTCCGCAACAAATATACACTTTTTTATAGATATAAAAATCTTTTTTACGTTTTTAATGCCAAAGCCCTCAAAAAACACGTTATTTTAATGTTAATAACTTATTCCATCACTTTTCCGTTTAATTCAATAAAATAAATTATTTTTGAAAAAGAACTAAGATTTAAGTAGAACGATATGGAGAATTCAAATCAAATGGACAGAGAGGAAGTGTTTTCAAAGCCTGTTAAAGCTGGGAAACGGACATATTTTTTTGATGTAAAGAAAACAAAGAACAACGATTATTTTCTTACCATCACAGAAAGTAAACGAATTTCGGACGGAGAGGACGGCGTTTCGTATGAGAAACACAAAATATTCCTCTATCAGGAAGATTTCGAGAAGTTTTTGAGCGGCATGAACGAAGCTGTGGATTTTGTCACTACGGAAAATCCGAATTTCGTGCCAAGAAGCGCATCGAAAGATGATTCAGATTTTAGTTTTTAAGTAACAAATTGAGCTGGTTTTTCGCCAGCTCTTTTTTTATATTGTAGTATGAATAAAGCAAAAAGTTTAGTATCAATCACCGATTTCGATGTTGAAGAATATCTGAAAATTCTTGAACTCGCGGCAAAATTCGAGGCGAACAGCTATCGTAATGTATTGAACGGCAGAGTAATAGCATCGCTGTTTTTTGAACCATCAACCCGTACGAGACTTAGTTTTGAAAGTGCCATCAATCGGTTAGGCGGTCGTGTCATCGGTTTTTCCGACATTGAAACCACAAGTTCAACCAAAGGAGAAACGCTCCACGACACCATCAAAATCATTTCAAACTACTGCGACCTGATTGTGATGCGCCATCCTCTTGAGGGCGCGGCAAAATTCGCAAGCGAAGTCGCAAACGTGCCAATCATCAATGCGGGCGACGGAGCAAACCAGCACCCCACGCAAACATTGCTCGACATGTATTCCATCACAAAAACGCAGGGAACGCTGAGCAACCTGTCGATTGCACTCATCGGAGATTTAAAATATGGCAGGACCGTCCACTCGCTCATTATGGCAATGAAACATTTCAACCCAACATTCCATTTGGTGGCACCACCCGAACTTGCTCTTCCAAACGAATACAAAACAATTTTGAAGGAAAACAACATCCCGTTCTACGAGCATACCGACATGAGTTCTGTGTTGAACGAAGTTGACATTGTTTATATGACGCGTGTGCAAAAAGAACGTTTTTCGGACCTGATGGAATACGAAAAAACAAAAAACACCTACATTCTCCGAAACGAAATGCTCGCCCACACCAAGGCGAATATGAAGATTCTCCACCCGCTTCCACGAGTGAACGAAATTCAACAGGATGTTGACGAGAATCCAAAGGCATATTATTTTGAACAAGCGCGAAACGGCGTGTTCACCCGTCAGGCAATCATCAGTTATCTATTACAATTAAACGTATAAAAAATGGGAAATATTCAAGGAAAACAAATGGTTGTCAGTGCGATTCAAAACGGAACCGTAATTGACCACATACCAAGTAAAAATCTGTTTAAGGTTATTTCCATTCTGAAACTTGAGAACATCGACACACAAATAACCTTCGGGCTCAATCTTGAAAGCAAAAAATTGGGCAGCAAAGCGATTATAAAAATTGCGGACAAATTCTTTATGCAGGACGAAATAAACAAAATCGCAATCCTTGCCCCCGAAGCTAAACTGAGCATTATAAAAGATTACCAAGTAGTTGAGAAAAAGGTACTTACCTGTCCAGACCAAGTACAAGGAATCACAAGATGCTTTAACCCAAAATGTGTGACGAACCATCAAAATATCACTCCAAAATTCACCGTGATAGAAAAAAGTCCGAACGTAAGTCTTCGTTGCGAATATTGCGAAAAAATCACCGATTTTGAGCATTTTAAATTCATATAGCATGAAACAAACCGCCAGTATTGTCATACTCTTTTTTTCGATCGTGCTTTCCACGCAAAGCTACGCGCAAATCCGGGTGGCGTGTATTGGCAACAGCATCACCGCTGGCTTTGGACTTGAGCACCCCGAACAAGACGCCTATCCCGCCGTACTCGGTAAACTCCTTGACTCTGAATTTCCGAACACATTTGAAGTCAGAAATTTTGGAGTCAGTGCACGTACCTTGCTTTTTAAAGGCGATATGCCCTGGGTAAATGAACCGGCTTTCAAAGACGTTCTAAACTATATGCCTCACTACATTTTTATAAAACTGGGAACAAACGATACGAAACCGCACAACTGGCAATATAAAGACGAATTTCGAATGGATTTGCAAACGCTGATAGCTATGATACAAGACTCTGACACATTACGTCCGCAAATCATTCTGTGCGCCCCTATTCCCGTGTACCCAAACAATTGGGGAATCCGCGACGAAATTTTGGTTAATGAAATCATTCCCATCATACAATCTGTTGCAAAAGACAATAACCTTCGTTTTATCGACTTGCATACAAATATGGCAAACAATTTGTACTTAGATGATAATGTGCATCCAAATATTGAAGGTTCCAAAGTCATTGCTCAAAAAATCTTCAATTCGTTTTTTTATAATAGTGAAATGGTTAAATCGTTAAAGAATAACGGAAAATGAAAAAAATAATATACATATTCTTATTGACACTTCTTTCTTTCGGATTGCAGGCGCAAGACTATTCTTCGAAAAACAAAAAAGCAATTGCGGCATACGAATTAGCACTTCAAAACTATCAATTGCTTTACTATGACAAAGCCGAGGAAAATCTGAAAACCGCCCTCAAACAAGACGAATTTTTCGTGGAAGCATATTACCTTTTAGCAGGCGTTTACACTCAAAAAAAGGACACAACTAATATGCTCAACACATTACAAACCTGTGTTGACAAATGTGGCGGCACACATTTATGGACACGCTACAAATTAGCATACGAAGAATACAATTTAGGAAAGTACAAAGAGGCATTCGCAAACTTACAACACTTTAAACGAGCAGAAGAAATGCATTCATCCTCAACACTTTCCAAAGTTGAGCAAATGAATCTTGATGATTTGTTTGAAAAGACCACCAAAGCATTAGAACTACAATCGAAGCCAATCAATTTCACCCCGATAAATTTAGGGGCAAACATCAATACACCTTACGACGACTACCATCCGTCAATCACGGTGGACGACAACACACTTATTTTTACGACCAATCTTCCCACTCAAAATCCACGGGTAAAACAAGAGGATTTGTTTTCTGCGCAAAAGATTGACAACAAATGGCAGAAAAGCGTACCATTATCTTCCATCAACACTCGCACAAACGAAGGTGCGCAGTCAATCACCGCCGATGGGAAAACAATGTTTTTCACAGTTTGCGGAGCTCCCAATGGTCATGGTTCCTGCGATATTTATATGACAAAAAAAGTTGGAGACAAATGGATTCAGCCACAAAATCTGGGCGAACCAATCAACAGTAAATATTGGGAATCACAACCATCGTGCAGTGCCGACGGACGCACGCTATACTTTGCATCTACCCGTCCCGACGGATTTGGGAAAAAAGACATATATGTATCATATCTGCAAGCAAACGGACAATGGTCGAAACCAGCAAATTTGGGTTCGGAAATCAACACGAAATATGATGACGAATCGCCGTACATCCACGCCGACGGCATCACATTATATTATGCGTCAGACGGTCGCCCTGGTATGGGCAAAAAAGATATTTTCGGCACGAAAAAACTTGACAAAACCGCATGGGCAACGCCCGAAAATTTAGGATATCCCATCAACACAAACGAAGACGAATCGCACCTGATTATCAATGCAGAAGGGACAAAAGGATATTTCGCCTCAAACAGATTTGGCGGCGTTGGCGGTTTTGATATGTATGAGTTCACCATAGACGAAACATTCAAAATCAAACCAAATCCTGTAACCTACGTGCAGTGTATAGTTTTCGACAATAAAACCAAAGCTAAATTGGCAGCAAAAGTCATTCTTTCGGATGTGACCACCAACGAAAAAGTGTTCATAAACATCTCCGACCCCGTTTCGGGCGAGTGCATCGTACCATTTATCGAAGGACACGAATACGCCCTATCGGTGGAACGCTCAGGTTATTTGTTCTATTCAGAAAATGTTTCGCTTGCCACATTCAAAGGACAAGAAAAAGTGGATATCCCATTGCAGCAAATCATTGTCGGCAACTATGTTGTGCTGAAAAACATATTCTTCGACACCGACCAAGTTTCGTATAAAAAAGAATCTGAGCCAGAATTGGAGGCAATCGGTCGTTTTATGAAACAAAATCCGACAGTACATATTGAAATTGGCGGTCACACCGACAACGTAGGAAATGCGGCGTACAACCAAAAACTTTCAGAAAACCGTGCGACATATATTGCCAGCGAATTGATAAAAGTTTATGGCGTTGAAAAAGAACGACTTACTTGGAAAGGATATGGAAGTTCAAAACCATGTGCGCCAAACGACACGCCAGCAAACCGTGCGAAAAACCGTCGGACAGAAATGATTATCACAGCAAAATAATACGTAATTTGGGGAGTCGTCCACACAAACGAACAAATTGACGAAAAAATTTACCAAATACCATAATTTTTTTCGACAAAAGTGTTTGTAATTCCCCAAAACTCCGTATTATTGCAACGGTTTTGAAAGACTTGCTGAACCAAAATCCTAAGACTTTGAAAATATTCAGAAATACACAAATCGTCAATTGATTATAATGTTTTGTTCATTATAATATATATCAATCATTAATTTAAATTTAACTAAATGGACTCGGAAAACCTAAACGAAACCGAACAAGCGCCTAAAGGCGAACAACAAGAAGCAACTGGCGAGAAAAAGCCAAAAAGAAAAAGAAAAATCGTTGTTAAACCAGAGAACGTTCAATTAGACATTGAACCAACCACTGTGACTGTTTCTGCAGAACCACAAGTAGAACAACCAACGGAACAAGCTCAAACAGAACAACCAACAGAACAAAAATCCGAAGTTGCTCCACAAGCGCAAAACGAGATTCAGGTTCAACAACCACAAAAAATCCATGAATTCGATGGTATTATCACAGGTAGTGGCGTACTTGAGATTATGCAAGACGGACACGGATATTTGAAATCAAGCGATTACAACTATCTCAATTCGCCTGATGATATATATGTAAGCCAATCGCAAATTAAATTATTTGGACTGAAAACTGGCGACACAGTTGAAGGACCTATCCGTCCTCCAAAAGAAGGTGAAAAATACTTCCCTTTGGTTAAGGTTGAAAAAATCAACGGAAGATTGCCTGAAGAAGTTCGCGACCGCGTACACTTCGACCATCTTACGCCATTGTTTCCTGATGAGAAATTCAACCTAACAGGAAAAGGACACAACGATCTGTCAACCAGAGTAATAGACCTTTTCACCCCTATTGGCAAAGGTCAACGTGGTTTGATTGTGGCACAGCCAAAAACTGGTAAAACAACATTGTTGAAAAACATTGCAAACGCCATCGCCGACAACCATCCAGAAGTATATTTGTTGATTCTGTTGATTGACGAACGTCCAGAGGAAGTAACCGATATGAAACGGAGTGTTCGCGCCGAGGTAATTTCATCAACATTCGACGAACCATCGGACCGTCACGTAAAAATCGCCAACATAGTGCTTGAAAAAGCAAAACGCTTGGTAGAATGCGGGCACGACGTTTGTATCCTTTTGGACTCAATCACCCGTTTGGCCCGTGCATTCAATATGGCGCAACCAGCATCGGGAAAAATCCTTTCAGGTGGTGTTGACGCAAACGCATTGCACAAACCAAAACGTTTCTTTGGAGCTGCCCGTAACATTGAGAACGGCGGTTCATTAACAATCATTGCAACAGCGTTGACGGAAACAGGTTCAAAGATGGACGACGTGATTTTCGAAGAATTCAAGGGAACTGGAAATATGGAATTGCAATTAGACAGAAAGATTTCGAACAAACGAATCTACCCTGCTGTGGATGTGAACCTATCCAGCACCCGTCGCGACGACTTGTTGGTTGACAAGCTGCGTTTGAACAAATGTTGGGTTTTGCGTAAATTCCTATCGGATATGACACCAGTGGAAGCTATGGAATTCCTCAGCCAGCAAATGCCGTTGACCAAGGATAACGACGAATTTTTGCTGTCGATGGGAAAATAATCTCACCAACGTATAGCACAAAAGCCTCGTGATACAATTCTCGGGGCTTTTTTTATATCCCGTTCGTCTATTCTCATTCAACTATTCTTTTCCTAACCTTCATTTTTCGTATATTTGTTTCACTTAAATACAAACGAGTTTTTATGTTCTATAAATACCTTAATATCACCATAATTGTAGGTCTTTTTTCCCTTACAACCACAACTGTTTTTTCCCAAGAACAAAGCGATTCAACAAAATTACTTGATTCAACCGAAAACACTAAAATTACCAAAGATACAATTTGTATTGACGGCGAATGTTATAAAATTAATGAACACAATCCTTGGGAACATTATTACCAACTACCCGACATAACCGTCTATGGAAACAGATTGACATCGTTGCTAACGGCTTCAACCGAATATATTCCATCGTACGAAATCACACAAAAGGCAGAATCGTCGATTTTACCTGTGCTGAAAGAACAAGTTCCCGGACTATTCATCAACTCGCAGGGCGTTGCTGGCTACGGTGTTTCGTCGGGAGCGTCGGGAAACATTACCATGCGTGGCTTTTCGGGCAGTGCTGGACGACTTCTCATTCTTATCGACGGACATCCGCAGTATGCTCCTATCTACGGTCACCCTATGGCCGACACCTACACGACCGACAATATCGAAAGCGTGGAGGTAATTCGCGGAGCTGCTTCGGTGCTGTATGGTTCCAACGCAATGGGAGGTGCAATCAATTTTATTACGAAACAACAAAAGGTAGATGGAAATCAATTCCGCATGCGTGCAAAATATGGCTCGTACGCCACAACGAACTGTATGATAAGCGACGGATTCAAGCATAACAACCTGACGCTTTTTGCAAGCGGGAACCACGAACATTCCGACGGCTACCGCGAAAATTCGGAATTCAATTCATTGAACGGATTTGCAAAAGTCGGCTATAAACTCAACAAAAATTGGAACATAGCCACGACTGCCAACATCAGCCATTTCGACATTGAAATGCCTGGACCCGTTTCCGCACCGCTCAACGATTGCGAGGCAAACATCACCCGCGGCATTTATTCATTGCTTATTGACAACAACTATAGACAGGAAACTATTCACACGTGGGGCGATGTCGATATTTACTACAACTGGGGCAGCCACCAGATAAACGACGGTTACAAGGAAGGTGGCAAGCCGCAGGAATATCTGTTCCACTCCACCGACTATATGGGCGGAATCAACGTAAATCAGTCTTTACAGATTACGAACACGGTACTTCAGGCAGGTTTCAATTTCAAGCGATACGGCGGCAACGCATACCGAAACCCTGTCACGGAAAAATATGCCGACCATCTCTCGTTTGACGAAGTTGCGGAATTTGTTCTGTTAAAACAATATTTTGTTAAGAAAGAATACCCCATGTCCCCAAAATTCTTTTTTGTTGAAACGGGAATACGAATGGAACACCACAGTCTTTACGGCTCCATCCCGATTCCTATGGCGGGATTAGCATATAAACGGCATTTTAGTCCAACCAAAAGTGGAACAAAATATTGGGATAAAAAGAGTGTGTTGTCGTACTCCAAAGGATTCCGCACGCCCAATATGCGTGAATTGTATATGTACGCCGCCGCAAACGAGAACCTTTTGCCCGAACATTGCCATAATTTTGAGTATTCCTTCACTAATTACATAACGGAAGCGCTTAACGAAAAACGAAGAATGACGAAACTCAACATCTATCACAACAGAGGCGCAAATATTGTACAGACGGTGATGGTTGACGGAAAACCACAGAATCAGAATGTGGGAAAATTCAAAAACACAGGTGTTGAATTTGTCGAAGAATTTACCATTTTGAAACACTACAACGATATGCAAAACATACGGTTCGATTATAGCTACATTCATATGGAACAGCCCATTATGGCTTCTCCACGACAGAAAATGGGATTTCAGTATAAATACACCTTGCATAAGGAACAGAATTTTGAGTTTTCGCTTGGCATACAGTACATCGAAAAACTATACTTAGCCGTTGACAACGAAGCGACCAAGGAAGAGAACGAAGAAAAGACCAAATCGTTTGCCCTTGTTGACGGAAAAGTTTCAATATGGGGACCGAAGAGCTATTTTAAATGGTTTATACAGTGCGAAGCCGCACCGTGCAAGGGCGACTACGAGACAATGTTGGGTTATCCGTTGCCAAAAGTCACCTGCTCCGCAGGAGTTTCGGTTAACTTTCCATAGGAAATTCGGTTGATTTATAGCTTGGATAAGTTGGAGAGTATGAGTTATGCGAAAAAAAAGACTTGCAATTGCTTGCAAGTCTTTAAACAAAATGCTGGCAAATGCCAACATATAATTATTTCAGTTTTTCCAAAGCAACTTTGATGCGTTCTGCCGCTTTCTTCAACAATTCATCGGAAGTAGCGAACGAGAAACGAATACATTCTGGGTTACCAAATCCTTCGCCCGAAACCGAAGCGACCAAACCTTCGGTCAACAAATACATAGCCAAGTCGCCAGATTTCTTGATTACCGTTCCATCGGGAGCTGTTTTTCCAAGGAAAGCCGTTACTTCTGCAAATACATAGAATGCGCCGTCAGGAATGTGGATGTTCAAGCCTTCTATTTTCGAAAGTTCCGCAATAAACATATCACGACGGCGAAGATATGCGGCTGTCATTTGTTTTGGATATTCCAAACCGCCGTTCAGAGCAGCTACAGCAGCTTTTTGAGCTATTGAGCATACTCCAGAGGTGACTTGTCCCTGCAATTTTGTACAAGCCTTTGCCACCCATTCTGGTGCAGCGATATAGCCAATTCTCCAACCTGTCATCGCATAGGCTTTCGAAACACCGTTCACAATCACAACTTGATTTTTAATTTCCTCGAATTGTGCTATTGATTGATGTTCACCCACATAATTAATATGTTCATAAATTTCGTCTGCGACAACAAATATTTGTGGATTTTTAGCGAATAAATTCGCCAAGTCAGCCAATTCCTGTTTTGTATAAACTGCACCGCAAGGATTTGATGGTGAGCTGAACACAAACATTCTCGTTTTTGAAGTGATAGTTTTTTCAACTTGAGCAGCTGTTACCTTGAAGCCAGATTTAATATTTGTAGGAATGAAAACAGGCTTAGCCTCCGCCAATTTCACCATTTCTGGATAGCTAACCCAATATGGAGTTGGTATCAACACTTCGTCGCCAGGATTCAAAAGACTCAGGAACACATTTGACAAAGCATGTTTAGCACCAGCCGAAACCACAATCTGCGATGTGCTGTAGGTCAGATTATTTTCGCGTTTCAATTTTGCGCAGACAGCTTCCAACAAATCCTTGTAGCCCCCTACTGGAGAGTAAAACGAGAAATTGTCGTCGATTGCTTTCTTTGCAGCATCCTTCACATAATCGGGAGTGTTGAAATCTGGTTCGCCGATACTTAAATTAATAACATCTTTTCCTGCTGCCTTTAATTCGTTGCTTTTTTGCGACATCGCAAGCGTCTGCGAGGCGGCAAGAGCGGACAATCGTTTTGAAATTTGTTCCATTCTGTTACTTCTTTTAAAACCGCACAAAAGTAGAAGATTTTTTGAAAATGCCTAAACCGAAAAGTATATTTTTTTTACAAACTTTAATCGTAATGGACAAAACACGCACCACATAGAAAGAAATCTAAAAAAACAATGAAAAATTGAATCTTTACAACAATTTAAAGTACATGCGCGAGGGAATTATTCCTTCACTCCCCAACATTAGCGTACTTCTCCGCCTCCCATAAACGCTTTCACAACCAAAACCAATTTTTTGTTTGCTTCAGCCGTAACAATACCAGTTCGCTTATCGGCAAAACCGCCCAAACCCGTAGTCTGTATTTCCACATTCCAATTATTCGGAACGAGCAACGATACCCCGCCAAGACGGACATTGATATTCAAAACTGTTTCTCCTTCGGGCAAGGTGGTATTGCGTAAATCAAGTTCCAATCCGCCCATGTTCACGTCAATATTACCACCTTTCAAAACTGATTCATTGTAAATTTGTCGCTCGCCGTTACACGATACGCGGCAACGTATTTTTCCCTCCTCGTCAAATGTCACGTCAGTCGTTTGCATATTATCAATATGACGATTTTCCTTTGGTTCGGGCACAGAAACCTTTCTGAACAAAAGCATCATGGCACCATAATAAATTAACAAAACTGGCCACCATTTACCACAAAAACCCACTGGAACAACGTCGTACGGCAATAATGGCAAGATCAAAAACATGCCCAAACCAAAAATCGTCAAACCAGCAAACCAACGTTTCCTGACAAGAAAAATCAATCCGAACAACACACACAACATTGGAAAGGAAATCACCGCATCACGCCATACTCCAAGCAAATCAATATCTAAATTTGCAAAAAGGAAAAATAATCCTATAACCACAAATGTCACCCCAAAGACGACACGCCCCTGCATTGTTTTTTTCTGTTCCATCTTTCTTATTTTTATTGGCAAAGAAACGAAAAAACTATGGAAACAGCATTAATATTTTCGGAATTATCTACTTTAATATTTTTCTGTTCCATTTCTTTCGGCGGCGAAAGAAACGGAACCCAAAGAAAGGCCGCCGACGTACCTGCTTGGCTAAAAATCAACTGCGTTCCGCTAAAGGCGTTGAAGTGCCAGTTTTTCGTAAGATGAAGTTTTTCGTACAAGGCACCAACGCCTTTTTCACGCTGCACTACGTTGATTTTTTTAACGCCAACCAGCTAAGTCGGAAAGTCTTGGATGACAAAGCTTTTCGTTTTATTTAATCGTGATGATACGGCAAATCGTTGATGATAGTGAAGGCACGATAGAACTGTTCCACCACAAAAACGCGAATCATCTGGTGCGAAAACGTCATTTTCGAGAATGAAATCTTATTGGGAACTGCCGCATACACATCTTGCGAGAATCCGTAGGGACCGCCAATAATAAAACACAAATCGCGGGAATTGTCCTTTGCCGTCTCTATTGCTTTGGCAAATTGGCGCGAAGTGTATTCCTTGCCGTTTTCGTCCAACAAATAACATTGTGCATTTTGGGGTAATTTTGCAAGAATGGCAATGCCCTCCTTCTTCTTTATCTCGTCGAAACTTGTCTTGCTCGACGATTTATATTCGGGAATTTCAACTATGAAGAACTGGCAATAATGTTTCAATCGGTCGGTGTATTCTTTTATTCCTTCCGACAAATACGAAGCATTCGTTTTCGCAACCCAAATAAGCGTGATTTTCATTATTCTTTATGTCCGCCAAATGAGAATGAAGCACCAATCAAGAAATTAAAACCTTGTAAAGGATAATCCACATATTTATCCGTGTTCATCCCCAAAATGTTATTCACATCAAGGAAAATCTGGAAAATGCTGTTATAGAAATACGTTGCTTCGAATCCTAAATCAACATTGAAAATCGTTCCATAGTCGCCATGGCTTTCTGGGGTGAATAATCTATAATACAATCGTGGTTCTACAGATAGTTTATTTTTATTAGAATTCGGATTAACAATATAAAAACGTGACGCAAGCGTAAAGTCAATAATCGGCTTATACCACGCTTCTTTTATAGTTTGCAGTTGCCACAAATAATAATCAAAATTTGCCGCAAAATTCACCTTGCGGAACAGCAGACCAAAATCGCCATGGAAATCCATTACAGTTGCATCATCGTACTCTACGTTGAACGTTGTCATTGTGTATGGTTTACGCAAATATTGTGCATCCCAAAAATACATATCTTCATATGCTTTAACCGAGAACGATGTATTATACGTAATTAATTTTTTAACACGACCATTCAATCCTATTTCAAAACCAAGTTTGTTGATTGTAGGACGAATCATAACCGAATCGGCAGCATACGGATTTTCCTCAAACATTTCGTTCATCGACACCAGATCCACATTGCCACCGAACTTGAAATATGGAATCATCTTTAATTTTGGCAACGCATAGGTAAATGCCACGTCAGGAAGGACTTTGAATGTAGAAACGCCGCCAATCACGGGCGAAGCTTTAATTCCTGCTTGTAAATTCCAACTATTCGCACCCACTTGAATGTATGGCATAGCTTGCAAAACACCTTGAACTTTCGTCAATGAAGAATCAATATCCTTCGGTTCGAAATTCAGTGCACTTACCTGAAAATCAGCGTCCAAGCCAAGTTTTATCTTGCCTACTTTTCTGTTTACCCCACCCGTAACGCCAATCAAATTTTCAACATTAGTCGGATTTCCGGCATACGTCAGACCATAATCAAATTCCGCCTTGTAGCGAAGCGCGTCTTCATCGGCATCGATGGAACAAATTCCTGCATTTGCCGACAAACCGAAACGATAGCGACGTTGTTCCTTTTTCGTTGCACGAACAACAGTTGTACCCGAAGTATCAGTATCGGGAATACCATACCCATATCGAAGCACGCTGTTGAATTGCGGCTTTATGGAAGCATACGCCATGCAATCTTCGTAAAACCGTTTCCAATACGCTGACACATAATCAGTTGTGTAACCAGCAGGAACTTTATTTCCATTTACCTTAATTTTCCCTGCCGAACCAAAATGATACAATTCAATTCCCGATTGTTTCAAACGAGAACGTTCGGTCATATAGCGGACGGCAAGAAAACCAGTCCAATAATTTCCCAATCCTACAACAGCCTCTCCCCGATACAATTCCGAAAGTTTGTCGCCCGTTACGCTTACCGCTTTCAATGGAATTATATGATAATCAGTGTTTAACGGCGTGGTTGTTACGGAATATTTTAGATTCATCTGAATATCCAACGTATCATATACTTTGGGATTCACCGAAATTCGGCTTGCATCGGAAATCTGCGGTTTATATTCCGAATACACCTGTATGGTTTTCTGAAGTTCAGGATTTTCTTCCGTCTGCGCGCTGAGGCTCATCGGAAAAACGAGCGCCATCACAGCCACATTAGCAATTATCTTGACCAATCTATATTTCATATTTCTATATCTTAATCGAACCAACATTCAAATTTATTCTTCCATATTGATTTCAACCGACTGCGATTCCTGCGCCTTTTGAGCCATTTCTATGTCGGTAATTTCATCAAGCGTGTCATTTACTTCGCTAATAATTCCGTCATCTTGGATTTTGTAATGCTGCAAGACATTCTGCAACGTGTAGCGTGCTTGGAACAATTCGTTTCGTTCCATAAAAATTCGTGCCCACAAAATGTAGGATTTACCCAACCAATATTGGTGCGGAGAACTCATTTCCAAGAAGTTAAGTATTTCTCGTTCAGCATCTTCGTACCGTTTTTGAGCAAACAATATCGATGCTACCCTATATTTTGCCTCAGATCCTTCCAAGGTTGAAAAATCCAATGCCACCGTGCGGTATTTTACCAATGCGTTGGTTGTATCGCCCAATGAGTCGTATGCCATAGCCGCCTTCATATTCGCCATACGTTTGTCATTTTCTGTAACTTTTTCCGTCACAATGAAATTTTCAACAACGGCAACCAATTTCGAATATTCCTGTAATTTATCGTATGCAATAACCTGTAACTTACGCGACAACAGCACGTTAGTTTTCAATTCGGCGGTAGTTTCCAATTGCGTCAAGTACGGAACAGCTTCCTTATACAAGAAATAATCCATCAAAATCTGTGAGGTATATACCAGCGATTGTTCCGTAAATCCACTCTTGGGCTGCGAAAGAACATATTCAAAATGTGGCAACGCATCTTTCTGATAGCCACGTTTATACATACATTCGCCTAAATAATAATGCACGTTTATTTTGAAAAATCCATCGCCATATTTTTGCAAATAGCTCTTCAGCAACGGCATAGCCTTATCGCATTCGCCGTCGAGGTATAATTCCTGAGCGACCTCAAAACTTAGGGAATCAAGTTGCGCTTCGGTTATATTGTCGTAACCACCAATTTGTTTCAGATAATTCGAGAACGAATCTATGTCGTTTTTCTTTCGATAAATATTCTGAATCATATTCAACGCAGTCATTGCTTCCTGTGAGCCAGGATATTGCTCCACAATACCTTTGTACATTGCCAACGCCTCGTCGATATTGGAACTATTGTATTCGATGAGTGCATACTGCAACAAGGCACGTTTTACGTATGAACTTGATTTATAATTATTTATAATATTCTTATAATTTTGAATCGCCTTATCGTTCTGCCCCGTTTTCATATACGCTTCAGCTTGTTCGTACAGCGCATCATCGTAATATGCAGAATTTTCGTAGGTTTTGAGGAACGAAGCAAGAGATTCGATTTTTCCCGTGTGGTTTCCATCAAGCCCTTGACAAAAAGCCTTTTGGAACAATGCATATTCCACATCGAAGCGACCAATTTTTTCCGCTTGATTGTAATATTTTACCGCTTGCGAAAAATCCTTTATCATATAATAACTGTCGCCCGTGCGAATCAACGCATCGGTGAACATATCGGATTTATTGTCCTTTGCAATGTCTATATATTTACGGAACCACATTGCCGCCGATGGATACTGGTCGTTTTCAAAATATGTGTATGCTATATTATAATGTGCACGTTCATATTCATTTGTGCCAAAAGCGCCCTGCATTACAATAAAATCCTTGTAGAATTTCTGCGCATCATCGTATTGGTTCAATTTATAATACGATTCAGCCTTCCAATACGTGCAGTATGCATTCACCGTACGGTCATAAATACCGTAAGTCATTGATTTATCAAGCATTTGGATTGCCGCTGTGTAATCAAGGTTATTGAACAATTCCAAACCTCTGTAATAAGCAATTTGTTGATACGCCATTTTTAAATCGCTGGTAAGCGTGCCAATTCCCTCAAGCGAAGCAAGTGCGTCGCCATAATTTTTCGACGACATATATATTTTTGCCATCAACCCATTCGCTTCGTCTTTATATTTCGATTTCGGATAGGTTTTCATAAAATTCTGCATCGCAGTAATTGCCTCATTAAAAGGCGCGAACGAAAGTTCGTAGGTCAGTTTTGCATAACAAAACATAGCATCTTCCTTGATTGTCGGGAACACGTCGTAGTGCATACAAGCATAGAACACGTTGCGTGCTTTTTCCTTCTGCCCCATTTTCAAATAGCAGTCAGCCATGTGGTAATAGGCGTTCTGTGCAATTGTGTCGTTTTCCGAAGTGACTTTTTGAAATTTTTCCACCGCATTTTGGTATTCGCCCAAACGGTAATACAACTGCCCGATTTCGTAGTATTCAATCTTGGTTGGAGCCGGCGACGAAGCAAAATATTTTTCGTAATACGGCAATGCCTGCTGATATTGCATTGTTTTATAGTATGCGCCAGCCATCACACGATATACATCGCCCAAATATTTCGGATTGATTGACGTTTCAACCTTTTTTCCATATTGAATCAGTTTGTCATATTCCTTATTTTGATAGTAAATCTGGCAAATATATGGAGCCACAACAGGCGAAAACATTGACGAATCCGACAATTTTTCAAATCCTTTCATAGCCTCATCATAGTGACCATCAACATATTCCAAGTACGAATAATAGAACAACGCATTTTCGGCGTATGGCGAATTTGTGGCATCTTTCACTTCGCGGAACAGCGGTTTCGCCAACTCATAATACGATGATGTTTCCGCATAAATAGAAGTTGTTTCACTGCCAGCGGATTGTTGTTCCAAATCGTTGATTTTATAGTAGCAATACCCTTTTTTGTAGAAGAACTCCATACACTCTATATTCGTAAACCGTTGCATATCAGTATTTTGATACGCGTCAAGAGCGGCTTTGTATTGTTGTTCGTGGAACAAATAATTTCCCAATTCAAAATACGCCTTAAAGATACGTGGATATTCTGGATTGTCGGCAATGAAGCGCGTTACCGCAAACTGACCGTCTGGGTTGAACAACCGCAGGGCGCACAACGCTGAATAAAATTCCGCGTCAATTTTCTGTTCGCGGGTCGCGGAAGCATTCGATTGCAAAAATGCGAGAAAATGTTGTTGCGCCGCGCTATATTTTTGATTTTCAAACAAATTCAGTCCCAATTGAAATTCATTGGACGACATTGTATATTTTTGAGCCGTGGAGCCCATGCACCAGCCCATCAACACGACGAATACCGTAAGTTTCAACTTGTTCATATTACTATACACTATAACGCACAAATTTGAATAAAAAAAACTGTCGTTCTTCATTGTTGTACGGTAAGTTTTCAAAAACTTATAAACTTCACATTTTATGGAATATTTTTTTGACAAAAGCCAGATATTTTACTACATTGCGGCATATTTATCAAACTGTGGCAAGTATGAAGAAAACTAAATTCGCGAATATTTCCGAATATCTCAAAAGTCTTATCAACATAAGCAACGACTGCGATGCGGAATCAACAATCCAAAACATTTCGCAAAACATTGAATTTAAAGGTGTTAACGTATGGATTCTTGTCTTTGCGATATTCCTTGCTTCAATTGGATTAAACGTGAACTCCACTGCGGTTATCATTGGCGCAATGTTGGTTTCGCCGCTGATGGGACCAATTATGGGCTGTGGTTTGGCAATTGGCATCAGCGACTTGAAAATGCTGAAAAAATCATTGAAGAATTTATTAGTAATGACTATCATAAGTCTTTTGGTATCGACACTGTATTTCACACTTACCCCGCTCAGCGACGCACAGTCGGAATTGTTGGCACGAACCCGCCCCACAATTTTCGATGTGATGATAGCTTCATTTGGTGGATTTGCTGGAATTGTGGCTTCGTCACGCAAAAAAGAAATGACCACCGTGGTTTCGGGCGTTGCCATCGCCACAGCCTTGATGCCGCCGCTATGCACAGCAGGATTCGGACTTGGCACGGGACAAATCAATTACTTCTTCGGTGCTTTTTATCTGTTTTTCATAAATTCATTCTTCATTGCGCTCGCCACATTCTTGATTGTGAAATATTTACACTTTCCAGAATTGGTGTATGTTGATGAAAAACGCCGTAAAAATGTACGCCGCACCATCGCAATATTTTCCATTATTGTGATTACGCCAAGTATTTTTATGGCTATCAATGTGGTTCAAGAAGCCGCAGTAAATTCATATTCAAGAAAATACATCTCCGACATTGAACAAAATGAATTATTTCCCGAAGTTCAAATCATTAAACATTCCGTTGATGTCAAGGCGAAAAAAATAGAACTCGCCTTTGTGGGAAAAGATTTGACCGACGAGCAAACGCAATATCTACATAAACACCTGATAGACTGCAGTTTGGATGCGTTCACACTCAGCATAAAACAAGCTGGTTCCCAGACCATGGATCTTAACAAACAATCGCAGTTCATACAAGATTTGCTTGACAAAAAAGACGGAGAATTAATGAAAAGCGATTCTATCATCAACGAGTTAAAGTTGCAAATATCTGATTTACAAGTAAATTCAAAAACAAATATGTCGAAGTTCGCCAAAGAACTGACCGCATTGCGACCGAGTATCAAAAAATTCACATTCGGCAAAAACGACCAATACAATATGAGCAACGATTCGGTGGTAAACACTCCTATCATCACATTGTACTGGGAAACGCTGCCCGACCATGCAAACCAGGAATTGCTTGAGTCGTGGATTCGCGTCCGTTTGGAAAATCCGGCAATCATTATTGAAAACAAACTCTTAAATCATTAGTAACACACTATAAATCAAATAATTAATCGGTTGAAAACTCTGTTATAAAAGAATAGCGACACGCACTATATCTGATGAAAAACAAATAATTTTGCAAATATAAATTTTGAACGAGATGAAAAAATTTTTGTTTGCTCTAATCGGTGTCGCCCTCTCCTGCGGGCTTTTCGCACAGAATCAAAACGAATTTAAGATATATGGCAAAATCAAGGCGGCAAATGGTCCCGCCGAAGGCGTTGCCATAAAAGTGACGCAACGTGGCTACAAATTTTCAGAAACGGCCACCGACGCAAAAGGAGCGTATGAAATATATCTGCCGTATGGGAAAAATTACGTCATCACCTACACTATCGACGGGTTCCAGACCATGACCTTCGAAGCGTTGATGGAATTGCCTTCGAACGCGCCACAATGTTGCTACCGTCCGTTGGAAATTTCGTACCACCTGTTCAATCCCGATGCAAAATACAAGAAATTGTTCGACAAAACCTTCCACGTGATTGCCTACGAAAAGCAATACAAAGGTTTCAACTACGACCTTGACATTGATTATATGATTCAGCAACGGATTGTGAACACCGAACTATTTGAACAACAATTGCAATTGGCGAAAAACGGGGCTGAAAGCAACAAAGATTCAATTAAGGCGGAAAAACGCTATATGGCGCTCATAAACCAAGGAACCGTTTATTACGAGAAATCGCAATTTTATGCGGCAAAGAAATTTTTTACCGAGGCTACCAAACTGAAGCCCAACAGATTATATTCATATTATAAATTAGAGGACATTAAAACCGAACTCGACCGTTTTGAAACCAAAGCGGAATTATTGGGCATCAACATTGATTCGCTCATAGCGCAGGAATTGGCGCAAGCTGAGGAAGACGACGACGGGCCAAAGACATATCCAGCCTATGTTCCCCTCACCGACCAACAAGTTGAAGAGATTTTCCGCACCGAACTGCAAAAACAAGTATATGCGTCAAGTTCAAACGTGGCGGAAGGCAACCGCACAATGCGCCTGATGGACGAATTTTTCAGCGAGGAAACTCGTAGAAACACAGCCATTGCCCAGAACGAGCCGAAAAAGAAAGAAAAGAAAAAGAAGCCTGAACCAGAACAAATTGTTGCAAAGGAAGAACCGAAACAGGAACAAAAACAAACACCTATCGATTTGTCGCAAAAGCCAACAACAAAACCAGTTGTGGCAAAAACCGAACAACCAGTGAAAAAAGTCGTGGATTTTGTGACATATCAGGATTCTTTGATGCATAAATATCCAAACGAACGTACAATTGAAGTGACGCAAGATGCACACAAGAAAACCACCCGCGTATTTATGAACGACGGAAAACGAGTTGACATCTACACAATGGTGGAACACACGTGGGGAGCGACCTACTACTTCCTTGAGGAATATCCAACGGGAACCACAAGCATTGGTTACGCAGCGTTCGTCAACAAAACAAAATTGACGGATTTAAATAATATACAACCAACACAACAAGCTGACAATCAATAGGTTGTTTATTTCACCACACAAAAGACGGCATAGATTTTCTTTCTTTGCCGTTTTTTTGTGTCAATAATTTTGTATTTTCACCCGATTTTTAATTGCGAAAATGGACTCATCAAAAACAAAAGAACTTTCAGATGCAGAATGGAACGAGAGATTCCAGTCCATTTATCAGCAATATTACGCTAAATTGTGCATCTATGCGACCTCTATCCTCGCCAACGACGAAGAATCAGAGGAAATCGTGCAAAATGTTATATACAAATTATGGGAACAACGCGAAAAGTTTAATGAAATAGAAAATCTTCAGTCTTATTTGTACCGTTCAGTTAAAAACCTCTGTATCAACATAATAAATCGTCAAAAAATTGAAGACAAATACAAATCTGAAGCATGGTTTGAATTGAAAAACATTGAACTACACGCCATTGAGCCGCTCGAAAACAACAATCAAGAACAAGAAAAAAAACTCTACGAAGCCATTGAGCAACTCCCCGAACGATGCAAAGAAGTGCTTTTATTGAGTAAATTTCAAGGAATGAAAAATAAAGAAATCGCAGAGCATCTCGATGTGTCGGTAAAAGCCATAGAAGCCAGTATTACACGGGCATTCACGTTGCTGCGAAAAATGATGAACAACCCCAAAAACACTTAAAGTTTTACTTGAGGCAAACTATATAATGTGATTTTTTGTTAATAATTTGAAAAGACACATAGGGATTTTAGAAAGTTATTTGTCTTTTATTTGTAAATCGAATTTGAAATGATACCTAACGACAACATAGAAAAGTATTTGGCTGGGCAAACCACAGTTGCAGAGACTGAGGAGCTTCTTCGTTGGGTCAACGAAAGTGAAGACAACAAAAAAGAATTTACCGAAGCCTGCAAACTTTGGTATGCGCTGCAAGCCAATAAATACAACAGCGACAAGGCATTTGCCTCGTTTGTCGCATCGCATACGCACAAACCAGCAAAAGCTAAAATATACCCTATTTGGAAGAAAATCAGCGCAGTGGCTGCCGTGGCGATTCTTACCATTGGCTGTTTTACGCTCTTCAACAAACAGCCAGAATCAATTACCGTGGCAAACAACAATGCGACTGTGGAAACCGTCACACTACCCGACGGTTCAACAATTTACCTACAAAATGGCGCATCAGTAACGTATCCCGAAGAATTTGCGGCTACAAGCAGAACAATTTCCGCAACGGGTAACATTTTCTGTGAAATTACACGAAACGAAAAAGCTCCTTTTACTGTCACAAGTAATAAATTGACAATCAAAGTATTAGGAACATCATTTCAAGTAAATTCCACCAATAACGCATATGTTGTGGTTGAAACAGGAAAAGTGCAGGTTTCAACTGATACCCAATCGGTTATCATAGAGAAAGGCGAACGTGCCGATTTGTCGGACAACACACTTGTAACGACCACAAACACCGACCTCAATTTCCTTTCATGGAAAACTGGTTTGTTGCAATTCCGCAATACAAATTTGAGTCAAGTGTTTTCAGATTTGGCACGGCATTACAATTGTGAATTTGCATATACAAAATCGTGCGCCGATGTTACAAAAATGAATTTAACCGGCACCTACCAAGATTTGCCTCTTGCCCAAGTGCTTCAAATGATTGAAGCGGCGATTCCAGAATTTCATTACGAAATCAACGCAAATGTAGTTCTTGTTAGCAACAGTAAATAATTCAGCATCAAGATAGTAGCCCTCTTCGAGGGCTTTTTTGTATGCGTATAAATCTTTATCAATACCACTTATTACAAATAAATTCGTATCTTGTCACAGTTTTGATGACAAGAGGTTATGAATATAAAAAAATGCATACTATGCGTTAGTGCCTTGATTTCGTTCATGGCTTCGTATGCACAAACCATAACCTACTCAGCATCAAACAAATCGCTCACTGACGTTTTGCACGACATAGAACAAATCAGTCCCTACCGATTTTCATACAACAGCGATATAATCCAAGCTGACAAAACAATTTCTATCGCCATTACAAACGCCTCAATTAACGCGTTTCTGGCAAAGATATTACCCAGTATGTATAATTACACTATTGTCGGCACACAAGTGATTATAACAGAAAAAAAACAACAAAACATAGTACAAAACAAACGTCCTCCAACACAATCACAACAAAAAGAAAAAACAATACTTGTATATGACACCATTCAAGTTATAGACCATGTTACCGTGGTTGACACAATTTTTGAGAGGAAACAAGTGATTGATACCCTGCAACATGTGGAAGTTGTGACGCAACAACTTTACGAAACGAGTAATTTACACTCTCGACAAAACAGTTTAACACTATCGTTGCATTCTGGTCCACTATCAAACAGCATCAAATTTTACAATAGTGAATCAAAAAAACTTTTACAAGAAAATCATTCATCCACATTGAGTTACAACGTTCAATTCAACATAAGCTACAAGAAAAAAGACTTCGTTTCTTTTATCGGAATTGACTATTATAACAACAGATTGCGCAGTTTCTACACAACAACGACATACCAAAACGATTCGAAGGAGACATACACCGACACATTGTGGTTTTGGAAATACAGAGAAATATTCACTTATTACAAATTCTCAGAATCCGGTGATTCTGTGCGAGTTACCGCACTCGACTCAATCTATACATACAAACTTGCGACACATCAGAAAAAGATTGAAGAAAACAATTACACCAACACAACCCTTTCGTGGCACTATATTTCCATTCCAATTGGCATCGGATTGCACTTTACACCTACCAAAACATTTGTAGTTCAGCCATTTATATCGCTCAACACAATGTTGATGGTTGCCGCAAAAGGCGAAATATTCATAAATTCCGATGAAATATATCCACTTTCTAAAATTTTGAAACCCGTAACGTGCTCAAGTACAATTGCTTGCAACCTAACCTATGCCATTGAAAAGAAATTTGCAGTTTCTGTACAGCCATATTGCCTAATAACTCCGTCGATTTTCAAACAAAACGACTTTGATTTTCAAGGATTTATGGCACATTTCGGACTTAATTGGGGATTCCATTACACAATTCCGTATGACATCTACTAACAAAATATGTACGGCAATACTTGCTTCAATCTTTGCTTTAAATTGCATTGCCCAAAGAACGTATTTTTCGGGTGGTTACGGATATTCCGTTTACATTTGTAACACCAAAACAGTACAATCGTGGGGCGACAATTACTACGGGCAATTAGGTCGCACCACTGAAGCAGAAAACGAGCGTACACCAGGGGCTATTCCATCACTTGAAAACATTGTGAGCATAGATGCTGGTTTTGGCGCAATTAGCTGCGCTCTAACGGCAAATGGGACAATTCTCACATGGGGTCAAAATCTGTATGGTGAATTAGGTCAGGGCGTTACGTGCCCAAATATTTGCAATACTGCAACAGCAGGACCAGTTTTAGGAGGAGAAACAGGCACAGAAATTCTCGAAAATGTAGTCGCCATTTCCGTGGGACAAATGCATGTGTACGCCCTACTCACAAGTGGCGAAGTAGTTGCGTGGGGCAACAACGACTATGGGCAACTTGGCGATGGAACAACAACATCACACAATACGCCAGTATATGTTAAATTGAACGAAACAACCCGTTTGTCGAATATTACTATGATAGCCGCAGGCGGAAGCCATGGTTATGCGCTCACAGCTGATGGAACCGTGTACGCATGGGGCGACAATCAAGCCAATCAATTGGGGTGTGGAGATTCAGAAAACCATAACTATCCACAATTAGTTGTAGATAAAAATAAAAATCCATTAAAAAACATTAAAGAAATTGATGGTGGTCGGCAATTCGGACTTATGCTCCATTCAAACAAAATGGTATATGGCGTTGGCGCATACAAAGGAACCCATATTGATAAAGATGGAATTCACTATCGTACAATGAATTACGCAGAATACGTAACTGGCGGAGAAACCCCAACATACTATTTGGAAAATGTGGAGGCAATTTCCGCTGGTTTTTCGCACGCCATGGCTATTGTTGACGACAATGGTCTCAATCAAGTAGTTGCATGGGGCGACAATCGTTTCGATGATTTGTTTCAAACAACAGGTGGACAAATTGGGAATGGAAATACCTCCCTCGCTCAATTTTATGCACCTGTGTATATGAAAACATCCGCAACGAAAAATATTTCGGGGGTTGTACGAATTTCGGCGGGTTGCGGTGTGTCGTACATTGAAACATACAACGAAAGCGTCAACGAAAACAAATTCTACGTGTGTGGCTGCAATTCTGTTGGACAGCTTGGACTTGGCGATAATATTGACCGATACTACCTTACAACCATCAAAAACATTTGTGAGCCTTATTGCGGCGCATATTCGTTAGGAAAAGACAAAACGCTTTGTACGCCAATATTTTACGACATAGAGACACCATTTTCAACTACACAATTCAACATTAAATGGTACAAAGATGATATTCTCACTGACAACACCACCAACACCTACAACGTGACAGAACCAGGAACATACCGCATTCAAATAACCGATATTTCCGGCGATTGTCCCGATATTGAGAGCGACATCACAATAACCTCGCAAGCGCCTGATTTTAGCCCATTATACACATCGTTTTGCGGCTCTGAAATAGAATTTAAAGTTGCCGGCGACAGCGCAATCAATTGGTACAACGCACAAAATGGCTATAAAATAGGTTCCGGAAACACGATTACCACATCAAAATATTTCTGCGAAGAAATCATTGCCGACAGCGTGTATCAAATTTGGGTGGAACACGAAAATGTCTGTCAGCCAATCCCAATGCGAAGCATAAAAAAATGCGCATGCTCGGTATCCGCCCCTCCAAGTATTGACACTGCGTTTTGCTACAATCGTGAAAACGCCATTACAATTGATGGCGACAGCATCGTGTGGTATGCCGATGAAAATCTCCAAAAACCAATTCTTTTAGGAAATACTATTTCATTGTACGACAAAACAATAGATACGGTTACTTTATATACTACTTCAATACAAAACAATTGTGAAAGCAACGCATCCCCAACAACAATTTTTAAATATTATTGCACACCATGGTACAGCATTTCGGGCACAGTTGTTGACGATTCCAACACTCCAATCAAGAATGCAAAAGTATTACTGTATTGCAACGAAGAAAAAGCAACTGATTCATGCCGAACCAACGAAAAAGGTGAATTTTCGCTAATTACGCACTACTGCATTGGGCAAATCCTTGTGGAATCACCATTACCAAGCTACCACGACACGTGGGCAGGAAACACAATTTTGAAGGACTACGCCTATGATTTTGAAATTGACGCCACAATCAAACACTTGACTATTACAATGTGCCCTACTTCAACTAATATTGAAAATATTTCCCCTAACACAATATGGGAGAACGGATTACGTGCTATAATCCACACTATTGAAGGACAAAAAATCGCATCATTTCCAATAGAATCAAAACCATTTTCGATTTTACGACAATACCCCAAACCAATATACGTGATAGTGTCTGATGCTGACGGAAATAAACACAACTTCCTTTTAATTAACTAATTACACATTGAGCATTAAACATTATAAAAACCGCATTTCCACCCGTCGGTTTTTCGCCCTGCCTTCTTCTGTATCGTTGGTCGTTGCTGGTTTTGTTTCGCCATAGCCTACAACCGTAAACAGAGATTCATCGCAACCTTCTTTTACCAAGAATGCTTTTACCGCCTCGGCACGACGGAGCGAAAGCGCCATATTGTAGTCATCTTCCCCATTGCTATCGGTGTGACCAGCAATTTCTATACGTAAATTATTGGAAATGATGATTTTAGCAACACGTTGCAGTTCGGGAATGGAATAAGCCAACAAATCACTTTTGTTATTGTCGAAAAACAAATTATTCAAGCGAACCGCAGCCTTTTGTTCCTTCATTTCTTTGAAGGATGTCACCACTATATTTTTTGAGACAGTTTGCGCCGTTTTTTCATTTGTCAAATCAATATTTTCCGACTGAGGATAATAACGTTCATCTTCAACATAATAGCCATACATTTTACCGTTTGGCAACACCGTAAAATATTGACCATCAACAGGATTCGATTTAGATTTTTCAATAATATCCCCTGACGACAAATCTTCCCAAACTATCTGGGTTTCAACAGCTTTACCTTGTGTATCGGTAATTTTTCCCGTGATGTTCACCACTGCTTCGGGGCGGAATTTTTCAGGAATGGTGATTTCAAACAAGTCATTTTGTTTTGCGCCAGTTTCACGTGCTGCATAATAGAAATCCTTGCCGTTCGGCGCAATTCGATACCCCCAGTTTTCCTCTGACGTATTGATTTCCTTGCCCAAATTTATTGGTTCGCTCCAGCAATCCCAACACGTATCAGCCAGACGCGTGGAAACAAACACATCGAGATTTCCCAAGCCCCCATGCCCATCGGAACTAAAATACAATGTTTTCATATCGTGATGAAGAAATGGGCTTCGTTCCACGTACATTGTATTGATAGTTGGTCCCAAATTGATAGGTTTGCTCCAGCCTTTGTCGGTTTTCAGCGATACGTAAATATCTGATTGATGGTGAATTGCGCCATGATACACGCCCAAATTCGCATTTTGTCGGGTAAATAAATTATAGCCTTCGTCACGAACGGAAGCAAAAATGATTGCGTTTCCATCGCTTGTAATCATTGCATCGGCGGACCATTTCGCATTGTTAATTTCCTCGGAAACATTCACGCCAGCTTCCCATCCGTAAGTACCTTTCTGTGAGGAATAAATAACACCTTCCTTAAAATACAGCATCTGTGTACCATCGGTGCTGACGCTTATAACCGCCTCGTTGGTCATTGGATTCGAAAGTTCACGGACAAGCTGTGGTGTGCCCCATTCACCATTCGTCCATTCCGAAACAAAAATATCTTCGGATTTTCCAACATTATCAGGACGATTCTTTCCACAGAAATACAAGTAATTATTGTCCGCCGTGATGATTGGCGAATATTCCCCGCCCGATTTTGTATTGATGTTTCCTGAAAATTCACGCACGGTAATCGTTTTATCCTCTGCAGCCGATAAAATTTGCAGTAAATTATTGATTCTCTTATTGTTTGCCCCAAAATACGATTGTAGCGACGAAACAGTTTTTATAGCTTTTTTCCAATTTTTCGCAGCAATATCATTGGAAATCAACTTTTGAAGCACCACAAATGCCCGTTCTTTGGGAGCAGCCATTTTTATGTATTCAACAAATAAGCGGTACGATTTCACCGAATCAAATGGTTCCATTAATTCCAGCGCATCGCCTTTGCCCGCAACCTTGAAATCCTTTGCTATCAACGTATCAAGAAATGTTCGTGGATACATATCAACAAACGTATAGAGCGTGTAAGCCTCGCCATCCTGCGTAAACTCCTTGTAAAATTCATACAGCGCATACTCAAAATCCAATTCGCGGCTATACTCCACCGTTTTTTGCATCAACGGAATATCCTTTTGTTGCTTTGCGATTGCCATCATTTTCCGAAGAGCAGGCACAGCCAGCGAACTGCCAGGATTTGCCTTCACAAACATTTCATAATCGCGATAACTGCCACCTTTCGATGATGCGGAAAAGATTTTGTTCACATATTTCTGCTGAATATCAGCAACATACTCACTATTCGGATAATTCTTCAAAAATTCCATAAACGCATCCGCACTATTCTTCCGCACCGCATCATCATAGGCAAGTTTATCGCGACGTTTCATAGCCAAAGGCGCTTCACTGGCATCGGGATACAAAGAAATAAAATCCTGATATGCCGCTACAGTATTCAATTGCTGAGCTTCGAGATACGCCAATGAATTTCTGTATGTCACAATCGTATTTTGTAATTCTGGCGATGCTTTCTTATACTTTTTCAAAAAACTATTGCACAGAGTGACCGATTTCGATTGAATAGCCATATCGAACAACCGTTGGCAAACCGTGTCCAAGTCCTTCTGCACCTTTTTTGCAGTCACAAACTTAGCATAGCGTTCCCGTTCAGCAGGCGTAACCTTGCTCAACTCATTTTTTGCCGTCAACAAATACGTATATGCCTTGTCGTAATCATATTTTGCATAATCAGTATTGGAATACATTAAGCCTGCTACGTGGTTATACACAATGTCTTTAGGCTGTTTTTGCAACCCTGGGACAACTTTTTTCTCCAACTTATCCCATTCGCCAGCCTTATATTGTTTATACAGAGCATCTTGCGAGAATGTTACGCCCGCATACAACAACAATACGATTACAAAAGCAAGTTTTTTCATGCGTCTAATTTTTTAATGGGGGAACCTCCTCATCAACGCCGTCGGTATTACCGCCCAACGAATCCACACTTGTTGAATCGTTTTTCGGGACATAGACAGTATAGCAAGAATACGGACGATTCTTCAAACCTTTCAGGTGGCGAGGGAAACGGCCTCTATATTGAGCAAATGCGCTATCGTTTATGACCTTTTCCATAAACAATCCATACATTGGCAACGCGGTTCTTCCGCCCTCGCCCAACGACGATGTACGAAAATGTACGCACCGTTCCTCCGCTCCAACCCACGAACCAACAACCAAATGCGGCGTAACTCCAACAAACCAACCATCAGAGTAATTCGACGATGTGCCTGTTTTTCCACCGAAATCAGTATCGTGGGCGAACAATTTATAACTAAACAAATTCTGCGTTGTTCCGTATGGTTCTCGCAACGACGCAATAAACATTTGTTGCATAAGGAACACCGTCACCGAATCCAATACTTTTTCCCGCATTGGTTCAAAGGTTTTCAACACATTGCCGTCCTTATCCTCTATTCTCGTAACAAACATTGGTTCAACACGATAGCCAGAATTCAAAATCGGGCAATACGCATCGGTCAATTCCAACAATGTTACATCGCTCGACCCCAAACATATTGACGGAACGGTGTCGAGTGGCGATTTTATACCCATTTGATGAGCTTGGTTGATAACTGTTTCAACACCAATCTTTTGCGTCAATTGCACACTAATGGTATTCAACGAGTGCGCAAAGGCATATTTAAGACCTACATTGCCATTCACATACGTGCGGTCAGCATTTCGTGGCACCCACGATTTCTTCTCGCCTTTTTCCACATAATTGATGGTGATTGGCATATCGGACAAACTATCGCAAGGCGACCAACCATTAGCCATAGCCGCTGTGTAAACAAATGTTTTGAACGACGAACCCGGCTGGCGCATAGAACGGACATTATCGTATTTAAAATGATTATAATCCAACCCACCCACATAGGCTTTTATCGCACCCGTTTCCGGTTCAATGGCAACCAACCCGGAATGCAGCAACCGTTTCAAATAATTTGTGGCTTCCACGAAACTACACACCGTGTCGATGTCACCTTTCCACGAAAACAGCTTTTGCGCACGTCTTTCGTTAATGTAATAATCTATAGAATCCTGATTACCTTTATATTTCGCACTCAAACGGCTGTAATACCACGATTTGCGAATCACATTTTCAAGAAAATTCGGAATCTCCTTTTTATTGCCGTCAATCCACGGATTTTGGTTTTTCCAGTGTGCGTCGAATTGTTTTTGTACCCGTTTCATATTTTGCGTCATAGCCTCCTCGGCATACACTTGCATATCGTAATTCAATGTGGTATAGATTTTTAGGCCATCGGCAAAAATATCCAATTCATTTTCTTTGAGCCACGGTTTCAAATATGCATACACCGCTTGACGAAAATAATTTCCAATGCCTTCTATGGGCGATTCCACTTTGTAATGCAACGTAATTGGCTGAACAACAACACTATCGTACAATGCGTGTGAAATTACCCCCTCGCGTTTCATAATGCCAAGCACCACATTCCGTCGTCCGAGTGAACGATCGGGATTCAGCACGGGACTATACGCCGTAGGCGCTTTCAACATACCAATCAGCACGGAGCACTCGTTTGCGTCCAAATCTTTCGGTTCCTTGTTGTAGAACGTTTTTGCAGCCGCTTTGATGCCGTAGGAATTGCTGCCAAAGTCAACCGTATTGAAATACAAAGTCAACAGTTCTTCTTTGGTGAAGTGCATTTCAATCCGCACCGCTGAAATCCATTCCTTCGATTTAATCACAAACATTTTCACACCAGGAATTTTTCCCAACAGGCCGTGGTCCTGTTTACGTGTTTTGAAAAGATTTTTCACCAACTGCTGACTAATTGTACTTCCTCCCCGTGGATTGCCCTTCAGCATATCCTTTATTACAGGCAGCAATGCTTTGAAATCAATGCCATGATGTTCGTAGAAACGAGTATCTTCGGTCGCTATCAACGTATTTATGAGCAATGGAGACAAGTCTTCGTAGGTTACCGGCGTGCGGTTTTCGTAGAAAAACTTGCCTATAAGCCGTCCATCATCAGCATACACCTCCGACGCCACACACTGCTGCGGATTTTTCAGTTCACGGATCGACGGTGAATAGCCGAACAAATTGAACAAATTCACTTCAACAGCCGCCACATAGCAAAACGCCACAAGCAAGCAGAATAAAAACCATCGGAAACACCTCACATACAAAGGTTTACCTTTGGCAAGAAACCAACGGAAAAATGCACAGACCACTGTCCACGCTTTTTTGCCATATTTTTTACATAGTTCCCACATATTCTTATTTTTCAAGGAATTTCTTAATATCGTTTAATTTATTCAAAGCCTCTATCGGCGTTAAATTATTAATTTCTATGCCAAGCAGTTCATCGCGGATTTGCGACAGCACTGGGTCATCCAATTGGAAAATGCTCATTTGATAGCCTTCGCGCGTCTGCTCTATTTCTTTCAACGGTTTTGTCAACGCTTTTGCGTTTTCGCTGGAACCCTCAAGTTCCTTCAGAATCTCGTTGGCTCGTTTCACCACCGATTTCGGCATACCAGCCATTTTCGCCACGTGGATACCAAAACTATGTTCGCTTCCGCCGCGCACGAGTTTCCGCAGGAATATAACCTTTTGATTTTGTTCACGCACCGAAACATTATAATTCCGTACACGAGGAAACGCCTTTTCTAGTTCATTAAGTTCATGATAATGAGTGGCAAACAATGTTTTTGGCCGTGCTGTCGGACATTCGTGCAAATACTCCACAATCGACCATGCAATGGATATTCCATCGTAGGTGCTGGTGCCCCGTCCAAGTTCATCGAACAAAACAAGGCTGTGGCTCGTCATATTGTTCAAAATATTTGCCGCCTCGTTCATTTCGACCATGAATGTGGATTCACCCTGCGAAATATTGTCGGATGCGCCCACACGGGTAAACACCTTGTCAACCACGCCCATAGTAACCGCACTTGCAGGCACAAAACACCCCATTTGCGCCATAAGCACAATCAACGCCGTCTGCCGCAGCAAAGCTGACTTACCAGCCATATTCGGACCAGTGATGATGATAATCTGCTGTTTCTCATCATCTAAATACACATCATTGTCAATATACTGCTCGCCTGGAGGCATTTCCGTTTCTATCACAGGATGACGGCCATTCTTAATGTCGAGCACCATAGAATCGTTGATTTCCGGACGACAGTAATTATTTGACAGCGAAATACTTGCAAACGAGAACAAACAATCAATCTGGGCAACAATACTTGCATCAAGTTGAATTGTTTCAATGTATTGCGAAATACTTTGCACCAAATTTGTGTAAAGCTGTTGTTCAATTTCAAGAATGCGCGACTCCGCGCCGAGAATTTTTTCCTCGTATTCTTTTAATTCCTCCGTAATATAGCGTTCAGCCCCCACAAGCGTTTGTTTGCGGATCCAGTCGGATGGCACTTTATCCTTATGCGTGTTTCGGACCTCAATGTAATAGCCAAACACATTGTTAAAAGCGACCTTTATTTTGGGAATGCCCGTGCGTTGTTCCTCGCGTTCCTGCATTTTCAGCAGATAATCCTTACCATTGTAGGCAATGTCGCGCAGTTCATCAAGTTCCTTGTTGACGCCAGAATTAATTATATTTCCTTTGTTTATGGCGTTTCCCGCTTCGGGATTGATTTCCCGCACAATTCGTTCACGCAAAGCGTCGCAGGAATTCAACTGATTGGCAAAAGCCTGTAATGTTTCATTTGCTGATTCGCCGCACAATTTTTTCAATGGCTCGATGCCAGCCAATGTCCGTTCCAACTGAAGAATTTCGCGTGGTGTGATTCGATTAGTCGCCACACGGGCGATGATACGTTCCAAGTCACACATAGCCGAAAGTTGGCAAGAAAGCTCATCAACCACATCAGGTTGTTCCACAAATGATTGCACAACGTCCAAACGAGCGTTGATGTCGCTTATTTTTCGCAACGGCAACGCAATCCAACGACGGAGCAAACGCGCTCCCATTGATGTTTTCGTTTGGTCAAGAACCGAAAGCAATGTTTTTGCACCTTGGTTTTCCGAACCAAACAATTCCAAATTGCGAATGGTGAATTTATCAAGCCAAACATAGGTTTCCATATCAATACGTGCAATGTTGCGTATGTGTCCCACGCATTTATGCTCCGTAATGTCGAGATAATGCAGGATTGCGCCTGCGGAAATTATCGCTTGCGGCATTTCATCAATACCAAAACCTTTCAACGATGTGGTTTCAAAATGCGATAAAAGCTTGTCGGTAGCCGCCTCCGTGGTAAAAATCCAATCATCGAGTTTGGAAACGCATACATTTTCCCGATATAGATTTTCTTTATACAAATGTTCCTGTTCCCTATTGAACAACAATTCTTTCGGCTGAAAACTGTTCAATAATTTTTCAACGTAATCAACCGAACCCTGCCCGACCAAAAATTCACCTGTGGAAATGTCAAGAAACGCGACACCAACCATGGAATGTGAAAAATACAAAGCTGCGAGAAAATTATTTTCTCGGTTTTCCAAAATACTATCGCTCAACGAAACACCGGGCGTTACGAGTTCAATAATACCACGTTTCACCAATGTTTTGGTCTTCGAAGGGTCTTCCAGCTGCTCGCAAATGGCAACCCGTTGCCCCGCACGTACCAATTTGGGCAAATACGTATTGAGCGCGTGAAACGGGAATCCAGCCATTTCTGTTTCGTTGGGAGTTCCTGCCGCACGGCGCGTGAGTGTTATACCCAGAATCTGCGACGTGAGCACCGCATCGGAAGAATACGTTTCGTAAAAATCGCCCACTCTGTACAGCAATATCGCATCGGGATGCTTTTCCTTCATTTGGAAATATTGCCGCATCATAGGTGTATCAATAGATTTCGCCACTACTCTACATTTTTTAGAAATCCAAAAATACTACTTTATACCAAGTTACTTATCGTGGGCGACAACCTTTGTTTCAACAATTTTTCAAACAATGGGATATAAAACAAAAAATCCCTACATTATTATGTAAGGATTCAAATGTCGGGGTTACCCGACTTGAACGGGCGACCTCTACGTCCCGAACGTAGCGCGCTACCAACTGCGCTAAACCCCGAAAACCGTGGCAAAAATAATAAATTTCGGTTGTAACGCACAATCGTCTATCTCCTTTTTTTCAAAATTAACGGTTGTTCTATCATAGAACTTAGATAACAATCTGATTATCAATCAAATATAATAAATAACGCATTACACAAATATTTTTTTACAAAAAAAATATACTATTACAACTTTTTCCTATATTTGTTTTAAAAACAGATTTTATGAAAAAATTCAAATCTTTACTTTCGCAAATGGCGAATGTTGCATTAGTGACATCAGTTGTAGTTATTACCAGTTTGGCAATATATATATTCTGGCAAATTCATCAACACAAAGAACTTGTGGAAATCACCAAAAACGAACTCCGCTCAATGTCGGAAAACGTGTGGCATGCAAAATCGGGAAATTTCATCAACGCAGTCCGCGACAATTCCGCTTGGGACGAAGTTGTGAATTTTATCAACCACGACTACCAACAAAGCGATTCGGCTTGGCTCGAAGACAATTTTGGGTATATGACCAATATGTATTCCACAGCAATGATTGCAATGTACGACTCGGTTGGCATCCGCAAATACAAAAAAATCGAAGATTCCTATAAAAACTTCAATTTCTTTCCGTTTACGTTCAAAAATTTCACAGAATGTTTCAAAGACACGGGGTTGGTCAATTTTTACATATATAATAATGACCAGCTGATGGAATACTTTTGCGCAACCATCACCCCATCGGCTGACAATGCGCACAAACGAAAGCCCAAAGGCTATATGCTTGTGGCACGCGAAATCAACCACGATTTGCTCGAAGATTTCAGGACTTCGCTCGGTGCAATTTACACAGGCATTTCCACAAATGGAACTGATTCAATCACGCAAGAATACGAAAACAATCGTTACAATATTATAATATCGAAGGAACTTGATAATATCACACAAATCCGCCAAGCAAACATGAACACTGTGTTCGAAAACAGCGTGGAAGAAAATTTTGCGAAAATAATACCTGTTTTCATCGGACTTATCAGTATGTGTTTGCTCGCAATGGGAGGACTACTCCTATTTATGCGCAACAAAGTGATGCGTCCACTGAAAAAGATTTCCCGCTCGTTGGCATCGTCAAACACCGACGAAATTGTTTCGATAAAAGAATCTCCCGACGAAATGGGACAAGTTGCCGAACTGCTTGAAGAATTCTACATTCAAAAAGAAGAATTGGCAATCGCCAACAAAGAAATCACGGAATCAATCAACTATGCAAGCAGAATCCAACGTGCTGCCGTCAGCTCAATCGACAATGTAGCTGATGTATTCCCCGACAGCATGGTATATTACAAACCACGAAACATAATTTCGGGCGACTGGTATATTGTTGAGCAAATGAAAAACCTCAAAATAATAATTGAGGCAGACTGCACCGGGCACGGCGTTCCGGGTTCCATGCTCAGTATGATGGGTATCAGCTCTATAAAAGATATTATCAACTCAATGGAGATTTTGGGTGAAGAATTGCAACCGGCAACGATTCTGAATCGTATGCGAACGGTTGTGAAAAATATGTTGGCGCAAAATTCAAAAGACGGATTCTCCATAAGCGACGGTATGGATATGACAATCGGCATTATCAATCCTAAGACAAAAATAATGAAATTCGCATCGGCAAATCAATCAGCCATACTTGTCAGAAACGGTGAAGCAACTAAAATAAAAGGCGACCGTATGCCAATTGGAAACTATATGCACGAAGAAGATTTCCAAAATATTGAAATTCAACTACAAAGCGGTGATTCCTTATATTTTATGAGCGATGGTATTCAAGACCAAACAAATCCAGACAGGGAAAAATTCAAGAGCCGCCGATTAATGGAATTCTTAGTTACACACAACAACCTTTCCATGGCTGAAATTGGATCTAAGCTTGAAACCACAATCAACGACTGGCAAGCTGGTTCCGAACAAGTGGATGATATGACAATGGTTGGCGTGAGAATCCAATAACTGTTTGCAACCAAATAAATAGATTATTTCGGTTGCAAACTCTTTCTGTATTCCTGCGGCGACATTCCCAACTGCTTTTTGCAATAGCGGCTGAAGTACGACAAGGTCTTAAAATTCATCATCTCAGCGATTTGCGTGATTGAGAGACGTTCGTCGTTGAGCAGATTTTTGAGAATGGGCACGGCGTGGCGGTCGATATAGGAAGTGACGCTGTGACCCGTCATTCGGCGGACGGTGGCCGACAAGTATTTGGGCGAGACGTTGAGCCGTTCGGCATAATATCTCATCTCGCGCTCGGTGCGGCAGATTCCCGTTGAAAGCAAATCCATCAGACTGCGGACAATATAGCCCGCGCGCTCGGTGTGCTCGGTGGCACCATAATATTTGGCGTGAAATTCAAAAATGTCGTAAATCATTGTCAGGCAAAGACTTCCCATTATTCCGTCGTAGAAACGCAGGTCGGTTTTGTCCATACGCTCACGGATATGGTGTATGTCGGCTAAAAATTGCTCGGCATCGGCTTCGGAAAGCGGGATTATGGGGTTGGCATTCAGACTGATACTGCCGCCAATGCTGTAGTTGTTGGCAGGCAGCAGTCCGCCCAAGAAACTGTTTGGTGCGGCAAACCATTCAAACAAAGCACCTTCGGGTGCGGCAAGATTTTTGATTTTACACGGCGTTGACGTCACCAAAATGTCGTTTTTTGAACATTCGGAACGCCTTGCCGTTGAACACGAAACTGCCTTCGCCTTCCAAACAAATCAGGTGCACGCAGCAGTCTGTCAGCGCGTGGCTGTTGATTCCGTAGAAATCGGTGGAATATGTGAAATTTGATTTCATAGAAGCAAAGATAGTGCGTTTTCTTCAAAAAGTGAAAACTTCGGTTCTTTTTGTGAAACCGATATTCGGTCAGCCACCGCTATTTTTGCATCATAATAAATCATTAAAAAACAAACGATATGGAAACATTTGTAGTGGACCCACGACAGACAACGCCTGAAGAACTCGCAGAAGGTATGCGTCAGGCACAAACGCTTTTCAAACTTGGTCAGACAATGCCTTATACGCCTGAATATGACGCACTTGTAAAGGATTTGTTCGGCAAAAATCTGGGCAGCGGCGTGCGTGTAATGCCTGGACTCACTGGTGTTTGCTTCGACCATGTGAAAATTGGCGACAACGCAATTATTATGAATAACTGTCTGCTAATGTCGCGTGGAGGAATAACCATCGAAGAGAATGTAATGATTGCCGCTAATGTGCAGTTAATCAGCAATAATCACGACCTTTACGACCGTCAGTTGCTCATCTGTAAACCTGTCAGAATCTGCCGAAACGCTTGGATTGGCGCAGGAGCGACCATCCTGCCTGGCGTGACGGTGGGCGAAAATGCGGTGGTGGCGGCTGGCGCGATTGTCACCAAAGACGTTGCCCCGAACACCATCGTGGGCGGCAATCCTGCTAAATTCATCAAAAACATCGAACCGAAAAACGAATGATTATGAAACGAATTTTAATATCCATCTTAACAATTTTAAGTACTATGACAACATTTGCACAACAACCCTATCTCACGCTCAACAACGGCGTGCGTATGCCACAGTTCGGACTTGGATTGTATATGATTCCCGAAGGCGACGAGGCGTACAATTCTGTGAAAACAGCTCTTGAACTGGGCTACCGCCATTTCGACTGCGCCCACGCCTATCAGAACGAGCGAAGTCTTGGCCGTGCCATCAAAGACAGCGGCGTTGACCGCGACTGCATCTGGATTACAAGCAAACTATGGCCTAACGAATACGGCGAAGGTAAAACGCTGAAAGCCATCGACCGTATGCTCGGACGTCTTGGTCTCGACTACATCGACCTTGTCTATTTTCATCAGCCAATGGGCGATTTCGTGGGCGGTTGGAAGGAAATGGAACAGGCTCTGGCAACGGGCAAGGTGCGCGCCATTGGCATCAGCAATTTCGACGTGAAAGACGAGATTTTCGATTCGCTCATCAACTCGGCAAAAGTGAAGCCTCAGATTATGCAGATTGAGTGCCACCCGTACGCCCAACGCAAACACTGGCAGGAACGCTGTGCCGCCGAAGGTATTCAGATTGAATGCTGGTTCCCGCTTGGCGGACGTGAAAGCAAGGGCGAGATTCTGCGCGACCCTGTCATCAACAGCATCGCAAAGGCACACGGCAAAAGTGCGGCGCAGGTGATTATCCGCTGGCATCTGCAAGAAGGTTTTTCGGTAATTCCTGGCACATCGAACCCCGATTACATAAAAGAAAACATCAATGTGTTCGACTTTGCGCTTTCGAATGTTGAAATGGCTAAAATCCGTGCGCTGAACAAGGAAAAACGCTACTTCAATATGAGTTACGAAGAGCAGGTGAAATGGTTCAACTGCTGGAATCCAGCTGATTTTCTGCAAAACCGAAATAAGGGTAATTCTTCCCGAAATAAATGTTTCCGCAAGAAAAAAGTGTGTCGTATTTTTGCATAGTGATAAATATCTAAATGTAATTTTATGAATATCAAACAAATAATTCCACTCGCAATGCTTGCCGTGCTGTCGGCTTGCGGAAATAGTAAACAATCAGAATCTAAAGATATGAACACATTGACATTCAACGAGAAACAGGCGGCTTGTATGTCGGCCATCGCCTGCTATGAGGCACAGGGCGACCTTGTGTCGCTCGAATCGGCCATCCACAACGGTTTGGAAGCCGATTTGACAGTAAGTCAGATTAAGGAAGCACTTTCGCAACTCTATGCCTACACGGGCTTTCCGCGCTCGCTCAATGCGCTGGGCGTGCTGCAGCGTGTGGTAGGCGACAGGGAAGCTAAGGGTGTGAAAGTGCTGGCGGGCAACGAAGCATCGGCTCTGCCAAAGGATTACGACGCACTGAAACAGGGCACCGAGGTGCAGACCCAACTGTCGGGACAGCCGTTCAATTATGATTTCTGCCCTGCCGAGGATTATTACCTGAAGGCGCATCTGTTTGGCGACATCTTTGCCCGCGACGTTCTCACCCACGCCGACCGCGAGTTGGTTACGGTGAGTGCCCTTGCTGGACTGGAAGGCGTTGAGCCACAACTGAATGCGCACGTCCGTGGGGCACGCAATATGGGTGTTACCGACGAGCAACTGCAACAGATTCCTGTGGCGTTGGCGGCAAATGGTTGCAAGGCGGCCGCATTGAGGGCATTGAAAGCCGTGAACGCGCTTTTGGGCATTGAGGACAACAGTCGCAGCGAATACGACCAAGTTGACCTGAAATCGTATTGGCGGCGTGGCAACCCGAATGACGCATACGCGCAATATTTCACGGGACGCAGTTACGTGTCGCCTTACGGTGAAAGTGTTGTGAATGTGACCTTTGAGCCTGGTTGCCGCAACAATTGGCACGTGCATCACGGGGCCGTTCAGGTGCTGATATGCGTTTATGGTCACGGCTGGTATCAGGAATGGGGCAAGCCCGCGGTGGAACTCAAGGAAGGCGTAGTGATTGAAGTGCCCGAAGGCGTGAAACATTGGCACGGCGCCGCTAAAGGCTCGTGGCTACAACATCTGACGTACCACAAAAACCTGCAACCCAACCCGACCAACGAGTGGCTGGAAGCGGTGAGCGAGGAAGAGTATGGGAAATTGAAGTGATGAGTTCTCGAAAAGAATTTCGGGCGGAAACTGATGATATAATGCGGTTTCCGCCTGAAGGGATTTGCAATTCCCATTCAGTAAGTTTGCGGATTACAAATCCGTTTGAACAAATGGCAGCATAACTTCGAGATTTCTGCTTGTAATTTGATAATTGGTTAATATTCAAACAATTCTGTTTTTATCATTACTTGCTCCTTAGCCATAAGAAAAATGTATTGAACAATCAAAGCTGGAATCTCTTGAGCATATTTTGGCTATATGTCATCTGGACCCACTATTAGAGGTTTGTATAAGCGTTTCAAGAATAACTTTGCATATGTAGGTGAAAATACCATATCTACTAGTTCGTCCGGTACATTATATCCTGCTAAACAATATGGGTGCAATTCGCTATCATCTTCATTGCACGTAGACAAATATTCATAATCTATCTCTGTGTATCTAAAGAATAGATCTCGCAATATGCCTGTGAAATGAAAGTCAAATGGGTCACTATAATCTTCGTCACCAGATTCAAACAAATTCTTCCAATCAAAGCATCCCCTATCTATTTGCACTTTTCTGCCACTTAAAGCTTTAGTCATTGTTTCAACAACATAAAAGGCAATCTTCGTCATATCTTCACCCCAACTATCTGCAAGAGATTCCAAATAATTATCCCTGTCGTGCAAATCTTTTGCATTTCTTTCTAAGGTAGGAATTAAATCCATCATACCCACTCCTCCGAAATCAGCGTCGGCACATACTTCCCATTCACCATCGTATTTATCGTGATAGAATTTAGTCTTAGCTACTTTATACGGATTAATAGCTCCAATGACTATAGAATTTCCTAAAGGAAAGATTCTTAATGCTTTACCCCACATTTGAGAAGTATAGACAAATCCATGAAGACCACAAGATTCCATCATCTGGGCAGCTACTTGAGCTACTTTTATCATTCGGTGTTTCATGTATTCATCAGGATATTCATGATCTCCTTCAGGAGACCAATCACCTCTTAGATTCTCCCAAACCACCTTAAAAATGTCTATACATTTAGGAGCAAATGCAGCTTCACAAATTCCATCGAACATTTTCTTCTTAGGAATCCATAATGAAAGCTTTAATGTATTTAAATCTTCTCCATCTATATGAGGTTCAAGAACACAGACCTTATTATTGTCATATACCAGTTGATTAATTGCCGCCTGCTCAACTATCCTTTCACCCATTGGCGATATTAGCAAATACATAATATCGTTTTTGGATGATGGAGAAAACAACGTCCTCAAAAAAGAGCCATAAGCAGGAAGCTCTGTGAAAGCCTGTCTTGCTGTTTGATTAGATTTCTTTAACTCGACGACAATAATTCCATTACCTCCTGGTACGTTACCCAAGAAGTCTGTTCTCATGTCTCTTTCGTTCTCCTCTTTCAATGTAACCTCACATCCCCATAATTCCATTTCTTGGATACACTGCCAATACTCCTTATATCTGTCTATCACCATTTGATATAATATTTCAGATGGTTTAATGTTAATTACAGATGGTTCTTCAAATTCAGGAAATGTTGGTTCAATCAGCAAGGAAGAAAAATCATCTTTTTTTGACCAAATATAATTTTGTATATCTTTTTCGTTCATATTTTTATTTTGTCTGCGCAAGCGATGGTGTCGAACCATAAACCATAAGTTCAACTTGTACACTTGCTTATACTGTTTTACTCATTGTGTCGTAGTTTCCCCATATCACTCCTCCAGATTTATAAAGATACTACCCAATTCTGGCTTGGCACCCAATCGGCCAATGCGATATGAATTGTAAAGCGACAGGTTCTTGTGCAAACCGAAGGAATCGCCTCGGGCATATTCTGACGAAGCAGTCTCCTTGTTCTTCTCGACAAACCACACCACACCTCGGTTCTCATTTATCATATCCTGCGACAGGAGGGTGGTTTCCTGACTCGTAATAATCAGCTGCGACTTATCGGAGTTGAAAATGAAGACATTGAGATAGTAGTACAACAGGTCGTTGTGCAAATCCTCGCCCAGTTCATCAAGATAGTACACGTGAGAGCTTGTTATCATATCATATAGGGCATCCAATATGCGAATGTACTTTATTGTACCTTTTGACTGCCATTTGAGTGGAATGTCAAAATTGCTTTCCGAAGAATGATTAACAAAGGCTATGGATTCTGTTGCAGGTTTAAGAAGATCTTCTTTCACCTTTTCAGGAAAATCTTGTTTTATAATACGCTCACGAAGTTCGTCTGGCAAGATACGGTCTTCTATGATTGGCCTAAACTCCATAATATTCAAATCAGCTTTTTGCAGCATAAGATTGAAGAACTTACGTTTTGTTGAATCGCCATACGCTTCCTTAAGAATTTCAACAATACCCATCTCCCCGTCACCGTCCACGTCATGATAATTCTTCATAACCCAACCATAAAGCCTATTGAATGGAGCAATATCCTCTTTTAGTGCAACTTTTCCGCAAACAGCCAAGACACTGTGGTTGTTCCATGTATTTTCTCGAATACTTTCAGCTGTCTTATCTAGCAGTTTAAGGCTCTGCCCAAACTTAATATTTGCCTGTACGTTTTCACCAACGAATGAACGTTCGTAGAATAACGTTTTTGACTTTTTAGGATAATAGTATAAAACTTCATTCAAAATATATTTTTCGTTAAATGTCACGCCATAATCATATCTAATACCATCAGCAAAGAACGATACATACATTTCTGTAGGATGATCCTTTGTAAGAGCAAATGGTATTCTATTGATTTTTGAAGCCACTTTTGATTTCGGATGAACCAATATACTAAATACTTTATTCAAAGCTATTAGCATATTCGACTTGCCAGAGGCATTTGAGCCATAAAGGATGCCCAACTTGTATAGGAACACACCATCAGCAACTTCGGCAACAAGTTCCGAAGCGGGTCCCTTGGCCACAAAGTTTAATTCCTGCTTGTCGCGAATGGAAAGATAGTTCTTCACCCAAAAATCTCGTATCATACCGTTATATTTTATCCATATTTGTAAATTTGTTACAAAAATACAAATAATATTATATAAAAGCAACAATCTGATAAATGATTTTTGTAATTATTATACAAATTTGCATATTTTCAATATATTAGATTTGGTGATGACCAATCATAGTTTTTTATTCTAACCTCCTTAAATCCGAAAAATTGGTAATTCTTTCCGCAACAGATATATCGCCCCAAAAGGCAGAATCTCTATTTTTGCATTGTGACATTTAAAATAGTTCAAAATGAATAAACTGAAATCAATAATTCTTGCTGTTTCGGCTTTGTTGGTCGGCGCAAGTTGTAATGGTCAAACAACTAAAAGTCAAAACAATATGGATAAATCAATCGTAATTTTCTTTTCCCACGCGGGCGACAACTACTCGGTGGGTAACGTCAAGGTTGGCAACACGAAAATTGTGGCTGACTACATTTCAGAACTCACAGGTGCGGCTCAATATGAGATTGTTACGCACAAGTACGACGGAATGGCATACACACCGCTCACCCGTTTGGCTCAAGATGAAGCAAACAAGGGCGAGTTACCACCTTACGAAGGCAAGGCACCCGACCTGAGCGGCTACGACACAGTGTTCATCGGCGGGCCCGTTTGGTGGGGAACTTATCCGCAGGTAATGTTCACGCTGTTCAAAGACATCAACCTCGATGGCAAAACCGTCTATCCGTTCACCACACACGAAGGCAGCGGCCTGGCAAGTTGCGTGAGCGACGTAAAGAAAGCTTTTCCCAAAGCCAACGTGAAAAACGGCTTCTCAATTTACGGACACGAAGTCCGCACCGAAAAGGCGAAGGTTGAAAAATGGCTGAAATCGATTGGGTATTAACGAATTACGACGGCGTGCCTGCAAAAGTGATTAAAATGATAGACAAATCGCACAAACAATGATTGTGCAGTAAAAAGACTTCGATATGATATTAGACAAAATCAACTCACCTGCCGACGTTAAAAAACTGTCGGTCAATGAAATGAATAGTCTTGCGGACGAAATACGCGAGGCATTGTTCAATCGTCTGACTAAAATCGGCGGACACCTCGGCCCTAACTTCGGATTTGTCGAGGCAACCATCGCTATGCACTATGTGTTCAACTCGCCGACGGACAAGTTCGTTTTCGACGTTTCGCACCAAAGTTACACCCACAAAATTCTCACGGGTCGTAAGGCGGGCTATATCGACGACACAAGGTTTGCCGAAGATTCGGGATATTCAAATCCTGAAGAAAGCAAACACGACTTCTTCAACATCGGACATACATCTACGTCGGTGGCTCTCGCCCTTGGGCTTGCCAAAGGTCGCGACATCCTGGGCCGCAAAGAGAACATTGTGGCGGTCATTGGCGACGGCTCGCTCTCGGGCGGCGAGGCAATGGAAGCACTCAACGTGGCTGGTTCGGAACTGGGCAGCAATTTCATCATCATTGTCAACGATAACGAACAGGCCATTGCCGAAACTCACGGCGGTATCTATCAGAATCTCAAAGAATTGCGTGATAGCAACGGCAAGGCGCAGAATAATTGGTTCCGTGCGTTCGGGTTGGACTACATCTACGAGGAAAACGGCAACGACATCGCATCGCTCATCAAGGTGTTTGAGAAAGTGAAAGACTCAGCGCAACCTGTTGTCGTCCACATACATACGCAGAAAGGCAAAGGCTACCGCCTGGCGGAGGAAAACCGTGAGGCTTGGCACTGGTGCCTGCCATTCGACCGTGCTACGGGCAAGCCGACCGTAGATTTCGGCAGTGGCGAATCGTATTCGGACATCACCACAAAATACATTATGGACAAGGCTCGGAAAGACAAGGATTTCATTGTCGTGTCGCCCGCTATGCCTATGTCGGTTGGGTTGGGGATAGAGGAACGCAAGCAACTCGGCCGTCAGTACATCGACACGGGTATTGCCGAAGAAGCCGCCGTTGCCATTGCGTCGGGTATTGCCACCAACGGCGCCAAGCCATTGGTTGTCACCAATATGACGTTCCTTCAGCGTGCCTACGACCAAATTTCGCAGGACGTGTGCATCAACAACGCACCCGTGACAATGCTAATGAATTTCACCGCTTTCGACGGACTCACTGACGTTACTCATCTCGGAATTTTCGGTCTGGCAGCCTTCATCAACATACCTAATTTGGTGGTGCTCTGCCCGTCGAGTGCCGAAGAGTACGTCAATATGCTCGACTGGTCCATCGACCAAAAGGAACACCCCGTTTTGATTCTGATTCCAGGCAATGCGGTAACACACCGTGCGGCAGACAAATCGTTCGGCGACATCAACAAATACAAGGTGGAACAGCAAGGCGAAAAGGTCGCCATCGTTGCCCTTGGCGATTTCTATCAGAAAGGCGAAGAGGCAGCCGCAGCCATCGAGAAGGAACTTGGATTCAAGCCGACGCTTGTCAATCCGAGGTTTGGAAGTGGTTTGGACAAAGAACTTCTGGAGAACCTGAAATCACGCCACAGCCTTGTCATCACGTTGGAAGACGGCATTGTGGACGGCGGTTTCGGCGAAAAAATTGCATCGTACTACGGTCCGTCGGATATGAAGGTAATCAATCTTGGACTTGAAAAGAAATTCTACGACCGCTACAATCCGCAGCAACTGCTTGAATCGCTGGGAATTACGGCGGAAAAGATTGTTGAAAGAGTGAAGAAATTTGTATAGCTAATGAAAAAGTTTTTCGTACTCATAACATTGATTATGTCAGCAGAAATGGTTATGTCACAGAAAGTTACCAGCGCGCAAGGCACTGACGGATTGATTGTCCGCATAGCCGAAATTGAGGTATATCCCGAATATCTGAGCGAATACCTTGCCTTTGCCACCGAAGTTGACCGCCTGTCAGTTGAGCGTGAGCCAGGCGTTATCTGCCTGTTCCCAATGCAGGACCCTGCCGACTCGTGCCAAATCCGCATTCTCGAAATCTATGCCAACGACGCCGTCTATCAGGCCCACCTGAAAACCGACCATTTCCAGAAGTACAAACAAGGCACGCTCAAAATGGTGAAATCACTCAAACTCAACACTATGCAACCGATGGACAAAGAGATGATGAAGGCGATGTTCGGGAAAATGAAGCAATGACAACTCTACTTAGGAGATTTTTCCAACACTTCTTAGCCAGTTGATTTCATCGTGCATTGTCTCACGATAACTTCGTGTCGTGTAACCCAACTCGTTTCGAGCTTTTGAAGAATCAAATTCGTTATTCCGGGCGAGATTATACACTGCAAATTTTGTCATTACTGGTTTTGTTCCCTTTTTATGTGCCTGTTTTTCCATAATTTTTGCCATTACGTATGCCCATTTCGTAGGAATAAAAAACTTCATTTTCTTACAATTTGCTTCCTCCGAAACCAACGAAGCAAATTCTTTAAACGAAACGACCTCATTCCCAAGAATATAACCTTCACCTTTTTTCCCCCTATCCGCAGCGGAAATAATACCATCGGCAAGGTCTCTTACATCTACAAGATTAAAAGAGCCATCAATTCCTACAGGCATTTCACCATGAATAATTTGAAGCATAGTTTTAGTCGTATGTCCTATTGCAAAATCTTCGGGGCCCATAATTCCCGACGGATAAACGATGCAAGCATTGAGATTGTCTGTTTTTACAGCATTTAACACTGCTTGAGCCGCCAATGCTTTTGACTGACTATAACAGTCCATCAATCCTTCCACATTGAACGAAGAAGGTTCTTGTATTTTTCGTCCCTTGGGGAGTTCTGCAATAGAACCTGTGGAACCGCAATACACGAGTTTTCTACATTCCGAATGTTTTTTACAAAGCTCGATAATGTTTTGGGTTCCGCCAACATTTACGTCCATCACCTTTTGGTTATATTCAGCATCAACCGTCACAATGCTTGCTATGTGAAATACAATTGACTCACTTCCTTCAGGAATATCGAACAATCGTTCCAAAGATTTTTTATTTGTCAAATCTCCTTGTACAATTTCCGCTTCTGCTGGAACAAACCGCATAGCAGGGTCGTTTGGCAACACAAACGCACGAACACGCTCGCCTCGTTCAATAAGTTTTCTACACACTGTTCCACCTAAAAATCCTGCCGCTCCTGTCACTAAATACACTATATTTGCCATAATTTTATATTTTTTAATAAAAACTAACACATTTGTTTTGTATTTGCAAAAATATATTACATTTGTATCAAAAACAAACTAAACATATACAAATGAAACAAAAGAATATTGATTGTATCAAAAAAGCAGTTGAATCAGTATCCGACGACAAGTTGGAAGATTACATTGTAAAAGCTTTATTTTCACTTATGAAAACCATATCTTTCGAGGATATTTCAATAACCGACATTACAAAAAAAGCCGGAGTTGGTCGAGCCACCTATTACCGTCATTTCAATAGCAAGGAAGACGTGATTCGTTACTATTTCACAAAAGAAATGCGGACATTTGTCTCAACATCGCAGTTGATTCCCCAGAGCAAGGACGATATGTTTGAAATCATGTTTAAGATTCTTTCTGGACTGAAAGAAAAAAAAGAAGTTATGGAAATCTTAATCCAAACACGACAAGAGCGAATCTATCTTGATTTCTTAAACACGAACATGCAAAAATTCGTTACCACCCATTGGGGTGCCGACTCTGCCTACGTGGCTTATTTTATGTCGGGTGCCTTGTTCAATTTGTCGCTTATGTGGATAAAAAAAGGTTGCGTGGAATCGGTTAAGAAGCTTACTGATTCATTTGTAAATTTAATGTTTATTGACGAAAACAATATTCGCACGGTATAACGCAAACATTTTTTTTACAACGCACAGCCACAACGGCATTACACATTCATACACCATCACTCACACACATAAGCACAAACATATTTCCAACGAAGACATTCACGAACATCATCATAATGTTGAAGAGTTGGAGAAATATGTATATTTTTCACATAATGCAAATCGCTGATAAATACCGTAATTAGATAAAATTAATCTTTTGATTTCATAATCAGCTAAATTCGTCTGTTGTTACATAAAGTTTTGTAACTTTGTGAAGTCGTTTACTATATTTTGCGTAAGCGATTTGTTTAATCATTAAAACAGTATTGAATGAAGTAAATTTTTGAAGTAACATAGTATTAATTAACAGCGTTTGCTATTATTCGAGACTTTCCGAAAATTTGGCGATTAGAAGAAAAAGTCCATCAGAGAATAAGTTCAGTGAACGTCCACGTTTTGCGTGGACGGAACTTATTTGATGGACGGGTTACGCCAAATACCTCGGAATGCGATAAGTGAAGTCCACGCTTATTGTATTCTAACGTATTCTAACGTAACTTGTATCATCGATAAGTTGCTGAACGCTATATAAAACAAACGTAATTGATGATAACAAAAGAAAATTTCCAACAAACACTTGAAATATTAGGTTTTGAACAAAACGGCAATGTCTATTCCAAAACATTTCCGCAATTTGGTATGTGTGCAGTAAGTGCTGATTTCAAGAATAAACAATTGAACTATCCCGAAAACCTTGGCTTCAAAATTAACGACCGCACAACCTGTAATTTTGAACATCCTGAAAACTTTGTTGTTTTTGAGTGCGTACATCGTTTGCTCGAAAAAGGTTATCGTCCCGAGCATATTGAACTTGAAAAACGTTGGAACCTCGGGCATGATGCCAAAGGTGGGAAAGCAGACATTTGCGTTTATGACAAGGACGGAGAAAACATGTTGCTTATCATCGAATGTAAAACCGCTGGTACTGAACACTCAAAAGCATTGAAACTATTGAAAGAAGACGGCGGACAGTTGTTTTCTTATTGGCAGCAAGAACGTTCTACAAAATGGCTGTCGCTGTATGCGTCTGATTTCAAAGAGGGCGAAATTACTTTTGAAAATTTCATAGTTGATTGTTCCGACGACGAAAACGTCAAAAAGTTAGCGAAAAAAGACAAGACAATCCGCCTCTACGAAAATGCTCAAACTGTAAAAGATTTGTTTGAGGTTTGGGATGAAACCTACGACAAAATCATCTTTGAAAAGGGCGTTATTTTTGGCGAGGATTCGCAGGCGTACCAAATAGGCGTGCCGCCGCTAAGGAAAAAACGTTTGGAGGATTTCAAACCTGATGACAAAATCGTCAACCGCTTTGAAGAAATTTTGCGACACAACAATGTCAGCGACAAGGAAAACGCTTTCAATCGTCTTGTGGCTCTTTTCATCTGCAAACTTGTTGACGAAACGCAAAAATCAGACAACGACATTGTTGAGTTTCAATACAAAACTGGTACCGACACTTACGAAAGTCTGCAAGACCGTTTACAGCGTCTGCACAAAGAGGGAATGGAAAAGTTTATGGGCGAAGAAATTTATTATATTTCAGACGATTATGCAGAAAATTTATTCGCACAGAAATTCAACGACACCAAGCGCAAAGCAGCAATAGAGGATTTGAAAAATACCATCCGAATCCTTAAATTTTACAGCAACAACGATTTTGCTTTCAAAGACGTACACAACGAAGAACTTTTTTTTCAAAACGGCAAAATATTGGTAGAAGTTGTTCAACTGTTCCAAAAATACAGAATCGTCTATCCATCTAAACATCAATTTCTTGGCGATTTGTTCGAGCAACTTTTGAACAAAGGATTTAAGCAAAACGAAGGACAGTTTTTCACCCCTACGCCGATAACGAGGTTTATTTGGGATTGTCTGCCAATGGATAAAATTGTCCGTCAGGGCGAAAACTTTGTATTTCCAAAAATCATTGACTATGCTTGTGGCGCGGGTCATTTCCTGACCGAGGCAGTGGAATCTGTAAACAATTATTTTATAACGAATAACAATGCCGACGCTATCCGCGAAAACGCTTGGTGCGAACATCATATTTTTGGCATAGAAAAGGATTACCGACTTGCGCGTGTTGCCAAAGTGTCGCTGTATATGAACGGCGCGGGGCAAGGAAAAATCAAATTTGGCGACGGATTGGAGCAATATCCCGAAGAACAGATTACAAACACATCGTTTGACGTTCTTGTAGCAAATCCGCCATATTCGGTAAGCGGATTCAAGGCGCATCTGAAACTGAAGAACAATCGTTTTGAACTCTTAGACCGCAACCTTATAAGCAACGACGGCAGCGAAATTGAGACGCTTTTTGTGGAGCGTATTGCACAACTCTTGAAACCCAAGGGAATTGCCGCAGTAGTATTGCCGTCGTCGATTCTGAGCAACGACAGCAACAGTTATATGACCGCACGCGAGATACTTTTGCAAAACTTTTATCTGCGTGCTGTAGCACAATTTGGCAGCAAAACATTCGGGGCAACGGGAACGAATACGGTTGTTCTCTATCTCGAAAAATACAACGAGCCGCCAAAGAAACGTGAAATCGTGAAAGATATAGTAAACGCCATTCTTTCAGGCAACTTTGCCGACGATTGGGAAGATGCCGATGTGTTCAAAAAATACATCGAAAAAATCAATGTTCCCGAAGATTTATACAAAGTCTTTGCTTCCGAAACAGCAACCCAAGAAGAACTTGCGGTAAATGAGTATTTCGCACAATACATCAATTGGTTCGACAATCTTACGGAAATTGTCAACAAGCGCAAAAGCACAAAATTCAGCCGAATGACAGAAGATGAACAAAAGGCTGAAATCAAAGACTTGTTTTATAAAACCGTAAAAAGCGTTGAATACGAAAAACTGATGTATTTTACATTGGTTTACAATCAGATAACGCTTACTATAATTGCCCCAGCCGACAATGCCGAACAGAAAAAGTTTCTCGGTTACGATTGGAGCAACCGCAAAGGTGCAGAAGGCATTCAGATAAACCAGCCGGGCGGAATGCTCTACAACGACCAAGACCGTTACGCCGCCAATACACTTGCCGCCGCTGTTCGATTTACTTTTGACAGTAGGCAAACAACACTCTCGGAGCCACTTAACAAATATTACGCATATCTCAATACCCACGACATGATTGACTTCAGCCGCACAAGTTTCAACAAGGCAATAAAACTCACGGCAGACAAGAAGATTGAGATTGTGAGCAAGTTTCCGTTGGTAAAGTTGGGAGAATATGTGGATACAATAGGCGGACTTTGGACAGGGAAAAAACCTCCATTCAAAAAAGTCTTTGTTATTCGTAATACTAATTTTACAATGCATGGTGAATTAGACTTGACTGATGTTGCAGAAATTGAAGTAGAAGAACGAATGTTCGAAAACAGAAAACTTCAAAACGGAGATATTATTATTGAAAAGTCTGGTGGAAGCGAAAAACAAGCAGTTGGGCGTGTGGTTCTTTTTGCAAATATCAATGGTGATTATTCGTATTCAAATTTTACCGCAAGAATACGAGTAAAAGAAGATAAAAAACAAGATTTGAACTATAGTTATTTACACTCATATTTGAATTCATTTTATCAGAAAGGCTACACTTTCCAATACCAAAGTGGCGCAAGCGGATTGAAAAATTTGGATTTACCAGAATACTTATCACAAAAAATTCCCCTTCCTCCCATCGACATTCAACAGCAAATCGTTTCCGAATGTGAAAAAGTTGATGAAGAATACAACCAAAGCCGAATGACGGTAGAAGAGTACAAGAAGAAGATTGCGGAAGTGTTTGAACGGCTGGAAGTTATAAGCCGTCAGGGGGGGGGTAATACTCAGATTATCAGATAGTTATAGATTCAATATTTCGATAGGTAAAAGAGTCTTGAACTCAGAAGTCAATCCAGCATTTGATATTCCTGTTTACAGCGCAAATGTTTTTGAACCATTCGGAATGATAAACAAACTATTGATAGAAGATTTTTCAAAAGATTCGATACTATGGGGCATCGACGGAGATTGGATGGTCAATGTCATTCCTGCCAATACACCTTTTTATCCAACTGACCATTGTGGAGTTCTACGCATAGAAACAGATGACATTTTGCCCAAATATATGGCTCATCTTTTGGAAATCGAGGGACAAAAGGCAGGATTCAAACGTAGTTATCGCGCATCAATTGACAGAATCGAAAGTCTTTCCGTACAAATTGCACCGATTGAAGAACAAAAAAAGGCTATGAAAGAAATCGAAACCTACGAGCAAAAGATTTCGGATGCAAAAGCGCTTATGGACGGTTGCTCTGAAAGAAAGAAGAAGATATTGGAGAAATATTTGTAACATTTCAAACTTTACAAAAAATTCCTGCCATAGAAACAAATTTGGCCTTTTTGTTTCTGTAACAGGAAAATTTTTATAAAAATATTCCTATAACGGGAATTTTTTGCTATTTTTACATCGTTAAAATGGCGAAAAATATGAAAAATGAGATTATTCAGCTGTTAATTATGGCTATGCAACGCAAGATAGCGGCACTGCCAGAAAGACTTAGACTTTTCACAACCGAGTATGGCGCTCTGCCACGAACATTGATGTTAAGTGGTGCGCGTGGCTGCGGAAAAACAACATTTTTATTGCATCATTCACAAGACAAGCGTATGTTGTATTTCTCGGCAGATAATCCAAAATTATTGACCGAATCACTCTACGATATTGTTTCACAAATATTTATGCTCGGATATGAAGGCGTGATTATAGATGAAGTTCATTTTGCCGCCAATTGGAGTTTGCATCTAAAGGCATTGTACGACGACTATCCAAACCACTATATATGGGTATCGGATTCATCGTCATTGCTTCTGCGACTTGGTGAAGGAGATTTATCGAGAAGATACGTGCCAATCAAGATGCCATTGATGTCGTTTCGAGAATTTCTATATTTGGAGACAGGGAAAAAATACCCCGTATATAAATTAGGTTCTCCGACATTGCCAGTTCGCCCCGACACGGAAGTACTGAATTATTTTCAGCAATATCGCGACCATGGCACCAGACCATTCTATCAAGAACAAGACTATGAAGCACGATATATGGCCATTATCGACAAGACAATTGATAGAGACATTCCGTTCTTTGTTCCCAGCATAACCGATAATAATCTTCGAGTAATGATGGCAGTGATTGGCTCGCTTGCAAACGCAAGCATCCCGCGAATTCAGGTAAAATCGTTGTGCACCGACTGGAGCATAGGAGCAGATAAACTATACCAGTTACTCTTCGTAATGGAACAAATAGATTTGATTCGAATAATACGTTATCAGAACGACAACAAGGCAAGGAGTACAGGAGCAAAAATGTTTTTTTCAGACTCTTGCGCCTATCATGTCTTGCACGCCAACTTGGGAACCGAGCGTGAGTCGTATATTGTGAATTGCTTTACACAGATGGGGTACTCTATTTTCGCAACGAAAGATGAAACCACAGGCGATTTCATAGTAAAAAAGGACGAAAAGGAGTTTACGTTGGAAGTTGGAGGAAAGACCAAAGTTCCCAAACAAGCAGATTACGTGTTGCGCGACAATACAGATTATCCGGCTGAAAACTCAATACCGTTATGGTTAATAGGAATGATGTGGTGAATCTGTCCACCTCGCATCTTTCCTACGGGTTGCAGGCGAATCTATGCCCTACGCCGCTTTCCACCAACTCACAAAATAGCGTATGCCTGCAATGGATAGCGCCACTCCGAGTCCGGGATAGAATCCTGCAAAAAATTCTGTCGGTATTATGGGGATAAATTTCAGACTGATGCCAAGTCCCATCATAAAAAAGATGAGAATGTAGCCGTGTAAGTCGAAAAACGCGAACAGCGATTTCTTCTGTTCAGGAAAATTCAAAATGCGTGCCGTATAACGATTTATGAAAGAATTGAACATCAACGAAAACGTAATTGCCACCGTCAAAGCAATCAGCACGAGCCACCACACTCTTTCGGGATTGCACTCGCTGACAGTTTGCATAGCGTTGATGCCAGTTGTAAGGATTTTGACTCCTGGTCCCAGCCAGCAGAGCACCTGCATCAAGAGCAAGTGCTTCTTGTTGACTGGAAGTATTGTATCAATATTCATATTTATTACAATTTACTTCGTTTGATAATATCTATTCTTTATCCTGATATTTATCAAACTGATACTTTGCACGCAGTTCCTTTTGTTTTTCGGCGGGAAGCGAGGTGAAATACGCTTTCCAACCCGGGCAGAAATTGATATGCCATCGCCAGAAACGTCCCAACAACGATTTGGAGTTCTTTTCGTAGTGTGCACGGAACTTGCAGTTTTCACATGATTGTGCCATAATTATCTATTTTTTATTGTATCAATAATCGAATCGAGTTCTTCCGCCAGATGTGCATAGTCTTCTTGTTTAAGAGGACAGGCTTTCAGTTCTTCTCCCATGCCTGCGGGTATGGTTTCGAAGGCTTGCTGTTCCAAGGCCTTGCCTTTTCCTGTCAGACTGACAATCTGTTGTCGCTTGTCCACTTTGCTGCGTTTGCGAACAACAATCCCCAATTTTTCCATACGCTGAAGCAGCGGGGTGACGGTGTTAGTCTCTAAACAGAGCCGATGGGCAATGTCGTTTACTGGTTGTCCGTCCTGCTCCCAAAGCACCATCAGCACTAAATACTGCGGATAGGTGATGTTCAGCTGCTTGAGTATCGGCGTATAGGCCTGCGTTATCAGACGGCTGGCAGTGTAGAGTCTGAAACACAGTTGGTTGTCAAGTCTTAACTCTTCGTACATCTTATTGGAATTTAAGAAATAAGAATTTTTTCTTCACTTCTATAGCATGGCTTCGATGTCTTGTTCAAAGTCTTTTGGGTCGGTAGTAGGCGCATAGCGCTTTATGGTTTCACCATCCTTCGAGATGAGGAACTTGGTGAAGTTCCATAGAATGTCGCTGTCCTTCTCCACATTGGTGCTGAGTTTCTTGAGCAGAGCGTGAGTCGTCTTGGCCTTCAGCCCGTTGTACTCTTCGGTGGGTGCCTGAGCTTTCAGATACTCGAAGATGGGCTGGGCATTTGCTCCGTTCACGTCGCCCTTTTTCATAATCTGGAATGTTACACCGTAGTTCAGCTGGCAGAACTCTTCAATCTTTTCGTCGCCTTCAGGGTCTTGCTCCTTGAACTGGTTGCATGGAAAGCCGATGATGACAAGCCCCTTGTCCTTATACTTCTGATTCAGCTCCTCCAATCCTGCAAACTGAGGCGTGAAACCGCACTTGCTGGCCGTGTTGACAATCAGTAACACATTGCCCTTGAACTGTGAGAAATCTATCTCCTTGCCTTTGCTCGTAAGAGCCCTGAAATCGTAAATCTTTGCCATTTCTGTTATCTGTTTTATATTTATATCGTTCACGATACAAAATTAGAAAAATATTTTATATCGCAAGCGATATTTCTAAAAAATTGACAAAAATTTTTGTATTTTTGAAAAATCAAAAGTGTAAATCTATTTACCTATAAATGAAACATATAGCATTATCACTCGGTATCTCTTTCTTGCTTTTTTGTTCGTGCCACTCCAACGCCACAAAGAGCGACATAACGGAAGACCTTGCCCTTAAAGGCGTACGCAACTATTGTCACTCAGCATACGACTGGAGCGTTGCCGAGAACAATCCTTCAATTATGAACATGACAATGGGCGAAGCGTCCGAAACCGAATATCAGGTGATATTCCGCAGCTATACGGGTGCGTTGGTCTATTTCTATGTCGACAAGAAAAGTGGCACCACAAGAATGGTTGAATGCGTGCCGAATCTTGGCATCGAGAACGAAGTAGGAACCATTGAGTTGTACGATTACTTGGAAAACACCGATGCAAAGAATTTACCGACTCAAAATAACTAGTCCATATTTGCCGCAAAAATCGTATATTTGCCTATGTATCAAATTTG
>Ga0310697_10000248_pt1 | contig 77009 bp, 79 predicted proteins | sample 172DNAGHGlowgp2_FD_203883 | JGI IMG/M metagenome (GOLD analysis project Ga0310697, IMG submission 203883) | Sheep rumen microbial communities from Palmerston North, Manawatu-Wanganui, New Zealand - 1728 DNA GHGlow gp2 (v2) (version 2) | ecosystem: Host-associated > Mammals > Digestive system >...
CGCTGACCAGCATAACTGAACGCCTTCGAAGCCGAAATCAACAATATATAATTGTCGGTGTATTTTGCAATTGTCGGTTGGAACGGCGGGACACCAGGCTGACCGTAGTCTTTACGGAAATCCATGGCGAAATAAGCCAAATCTTCAACGACAACAATATCGTATTTGTTCACAATGTTGGCAATAATCCGCAATTCCACGTCGGTGAACGAAATCCACGAAGGATTGTTCGGGCTGGAATACACGATAGTGGCGATATCGCCATTTTTGCAGTACGACTCAAGTTTGTCACGCAACGCTTCGCCACGGAATTTGTACACATCAAACGTTTCGAACGGCAAGCCCATGATTTTCAACTGCTGTTTTTGCACAGGGAAACCTGGGTCTATGAATAATGTTTTTGTCTTTTTTGCGTCGCGGCGGCCTGCCGTTAAAAATGCGGCGAAGCTTGCCTGCATAGAGCCTACGGTCGGTACGCAACATTCTTGATTCACATCAATATCAAGGAAATTCTTTACAAAACGAGCCATTTCCTTTTTCAATTCAGGCATACCTTCTATTGGCGGATAAATCGATGCACAACCGTTTTTCAAAGCTTCAATTTCAGCCTTCACTCCCACCTCGGCTGGAGCCAATCCAGGCACGCCCATTTCCATTTTCACGTATTCAATACCCGTTTCCTCTTCAATATCGCGTACAATCTTTACAATCTGACGAATCGACGCTTTCGACACGTCTTTGATGCCATTTGCGGCTATCGCCTTATCAACCACATCGCGTGGTATTATAGTTTTTTGTTCCATTGTTTATTGTTATTTATCTTTTTTCTTAACCTTCTTCAACTGTTTCCATTTAAAATAAAAATCCTGATTCCACGACCAGACTTTATTATCAAGAGCGAAAACAACGCCTTGGTTTGTAATAGGCAATAATTTCGATTCTGTCTTATCCGACGCATTGAAAATCACAAATGGTATGGCAAAATTGTCATCTACATTTTTCCACCTACAATATAAGTACATTAAATCGTTTCCTAAATTGTCATCTATATTGGAAGCCATATTTTTTATTGGATATTTGTATTTATGTATTTTTTCATTTGGAATAATTGAAAATTCCAATGTAGGAGCTTCCGCCCGATACAAATAGTGGTTGAAATACCACGAATAATCCTTTCCTGTTTTTTCGTTCACAAAATCAGTGAAATCTTTCACCGTGACAATTGTGTATTTACGAGATTGATAATATGTTTTGACTATATCAAAAAACAAAGAGTCATTGTCCAATAAATTGCGGAAACCTTTTAGGCACCACGCGCCCTTTGCGTATGGATCAATGTCGTGGTAGTCCCAAAAATTCACATCGCGTGGTCCTACAACCGGACGAATATTGCTAATGGTACGTAGCCACAATTCTGCATACATTTGCGCTGTGTCCCGACCAAATTTTCGTTCCACATACAAAAACTCGGAATACATGGCAAAACCTTCGTGAATAAACACATCTGCATAATCATCAACAGTAATGGAGTTGCCCCACCACTCGTGAGCCGTTTCGTGGACAATAATGTAATCCATCGGCAAACCTTTGAAGTTTTTAAAACCATTTCCGTATGCTATCGCCGTCTGATGTTCCATGCCTTCGTAAGGACTTTCTATCAATTTGTAGCCTTCGTTTGCCCATGGATATGGACCATACACGTCTTCGTAAAAAGCGATTACCTCTTTTGCCTGTTCAAACGAAACCCGCGCTTTTTCCTCGTCTTCTGCCAACACATAGTAATTCAACGGAAATTTCGCTTCAATTCCCTGATATTCTTCGCCAAAGTGGATAAAATCGCCTATGTAGAATGTCATATTATAGGAATTGATGGGGTAATTCGTCTGCCACGTCCATATTTCCCGATTTTCACCACTTTCATGCGAAACCAACGAACCGTTTGAAACCACCGTCAAGCCTGCTGGTGCGGAAATCCGCATTTTCATTCCCCGTTCGGGTTCGTCCGACAAATGGTCTTTGCACGGAATCCAGCAACTTGCGCCAAGTGTTTCGCACGTCACGCCGCACCACGGTTTTCCCGACGACGATGTTTTCCACACCATCCCCCCCTCCCACGGCGGGCGCACGGCTTCTATTGGATTGCCTCTATACCAACACGTAAGACGATGTTCCTTGTCAACAGAAAAATTTTCAGGAAGCTTGATAAACACGCCGTTATATTCCCGAGTAAAGTTTTCAATTCTTACGCCATCAATGGCAATGTCGTTTATCTCCAATTTTGACGACAAATCAATCTGCATGACTTTTTGCGTAGAATCCACATACAAAAAATCTATTGATACTTCGCCAAGAATAGATTTTGTTTCTGGGAACACATCAACGGAAATATCGTAGAAACGCACATCATAACAAGCACGCGACGGGGCTAGCGTTCCATGCAAACTATCTGCACGAGCAAATTTAGGATACGGATTAGAGCCTTTTTTTGCAAATAAACTAATACTACAAAGCACCGACAAAAGCAACAGGATGATTTTTCGTAACATATTCATTACCAAGTATATCCAAAGCCAACATTAATACATCTATCATACAATTCCATCCCAATGGCAATCGAGAAATTCTTATCGATTACATACATAGCACCAAGCGGAATATTGAGCCACACATCGTTGTATGGAACCGTATAGCGGTAATTGTCCTCCACTTCGTTTTCGTAATTGGTTGTTTTTAGCACCACGCCCACGCCTGCGTACAAAAACCAATTTTTTGTAATGCCTCTGCCCAATCCCACATTGAATGAGGTTGCTGTAAAAGCGATTTCTTTTTCGCGCGTACCTTCACCATGGCATTCAACACCGGATATAGTCGCACGGCGGCTTCCATTCGTCTTACATTCAACATAATACGAAGCCTTGTTTTCGTTGTTGTGAATAAAAAAAGCTGCGCCAAACTGCATGGTAGGATAATTCGCAGCCGCCAACACGGTGATTTTCTTTCCCCGCTGATAAAAGCCTGTCGCCAACGAATCCGTATCATCGTTTGTGAAGAAATTCACCTGACCAAATGCCATTTGGCAAGCAAATAAAAAGAAACAAATACTATATATCTTATTATGCCCCATATCTATCCGAGTGCAAATTTATTGTATTTCAACGATTTGTTTACACAATCATCCCAATTTCTTAATTTCATCATAAACAAAATCAGCGAGTTTTTTCACGTATTCATACGAAAACGAGAATGCTATTCCCGCCGCTTCATAAATTTCGGGGATTGATTTTGTGTAACCAAGTTTCATAAACGCCTCGTAATGTTCCAACGCACGTTCAGGATCTTCTTTATACTGCTTCCACATTGCAATTGCGCCCAATTGCGCAAAACCATATTCAATATAATAGAACGGTACCTCGTAAATATGTAACTGTTTTTGCCACTGGCATTTACGAATATGTTCCAAACCACTCCAATCAACACCATTTTCACCATCGAACAAAGCAACAATTCTCAGCCATTCAGCCTCACGTTGTTCGGCGGTATGAGTTGGATTTTCGTAGAGCCAATGTTGGAATTTGTCAACAATAGCAATCCACGGGAGTACGCTCAGCACATTTTCAAGCTGTGCTTTTTTCGCACGTCGCAAATCATCATCGTCGGCAAAAAACACGTTCCAGTGCTCCATAGAAATCAATTCCATACTCATTGAAGCCAATTCCGCAACTTCCGAAGGCAAATCCTTAAATTCCACTAATGGCAATTCCGCCGAAACAATCGAATGAATGGCGTGACCACCTTCGTGTACAAGCGTCTCAACATCGTGCAACGTACCTGCAGCGTTCATAAAAATAAACGGGACATTGCTTTCATACAGAGGATTATTGTATCCGCCCGGAGCTTTACCAATGCGCGATTCCAAGTCCCAATAGCCATTATCCGCAAGCAGTTTCAGACATTGTCCATAGAACGGTTTTATCTCAGAAAAACAAGCAATTGTTTTTTCCACAAAATCCTTTGTGTCACGAAACGGACGGAGTGGCGCTTTTTGTTCCGGGTCAACATCCACATCCCACGGGCGCAACGAATCCAAATGGAGTTTTGCCTTACGTTCCTTATGAAGTTCCGATAAAATCGGTGGTACAGACTTTTGTATAGCCGAATGGAAAGCAAAACAATCTTCTTTCGTGTAATCGAAGCGGCACAAACTCTTGAATTTATAATCGCGGAAGTTCGAAAATCCAGCGTTGAGCGCTACCTGATGGCGTTTCGCAATCATTGCCGACAGATTATCGTTCAGCACTTTCTCATCTTGTAATCGACGATTTTGCATTAAATTAAACACCGTTTCCCGAACTGAGCGATCTGTATTTTTCAGATATACAGCCGCTTGTTGCATTGTTTTTGTGCCTTCGTATTCAACAGTCATTTGCGAAGTAATGTTACCATACTCCTGCTCCATTGTCTGCAATTCAGCAATCAGCGGAACGTTTTCCTCACAGAATAACGCTTCGCGTTGCTGCATAGCACGTTTCATAATACCGTAGTCACCTGATAGATTCTGGAAATATGGGCTTTCCAAACACTTTTTATCCAAAAGATTTGACTGTTTCTGGATTTCAGGGTCGATTTCAGTCACGAACACATTAAACGAATCGCGCAACGATTCATTGGTTGTGTCGCAAGTCATTTTTATGTAACGCCACGACATATCTTCCTCAAGCACAGCCTCCAACTCGCTTCTGTCGGCAAGAAACTGTTTCATTGCCGCGTCAGAATCAATATTGAACGCCAACAACCGCTCGAAGTATGGACGAATGTCGTCCCACGCGCGAATTTGCAGTTCTGATGAAACGAAAGAACGCTTTTGTTTCGCTTGTTCCAACAAACTATTCATCTTTCTTCGCCGCCTTTTTTGTCGCTGTTTTTTTCGGTTTAGCCTCAGATTTTGGTTCAGCTGTTTTTGTGGTTTTCTTTGCTGAAGCCTTTTTTAGTTCTTTTGTTTCTTCTTTAGCCTCGGATTTTTCGTCTGTTTTTGCCGCTTTTTTCTCTTCGTTCTTTTTTTCATCGAAATTCAGAATATTCTGCAACAACAGAATATTATACCATTTCAAAACTTTCTTCATATCCGAAACATACACACGTTCTTTGTCGTAGTCAGGAAGAATGTCGCCGAAATAATCCTTAATTTCGTCGTTCGTAGATTTTTCATTCACAGTAGATTTCTGTTTATTCTCCATTTTGTAGATTTTCTCAAAAATCTGTTCCAATGGAATTTCCTCATCTTCTGTGAAAATAGCGATGTCTTCCAATGCGCTCACTTTGTTTGTGTAATACACTGGCATTTTTTGATGCGTTTCCAACGACTCGACAATAATGCTTTTTGTTGACTGGGCTACAAGTTTAAACAAACCTGAATGCCCTGAAATTGATAGAATGTCTTTTAACATATTACTATTGTTTATAATGATTAATTAAGATTTCGTTGTTTTTTTATTCGCTCGTAGGCTTCATTTATTTTTTTGAATTTTTCCGTCGCCGATTTCTGCACATCCTCGCCCAGATGGCTCACTTTGTCGGGATGATATTTCACCGCCATTTTTTTATAAGCTTTCTTTACTTCCTCATCGGTTGCCGAAGAACTGATTTCCAGCACTTTATAGGCACTTTCCAAATCGTCGAAGAAAGTTGCACGAATTGACTGCGAATCTGCAGATGAAATTCCTAACCCATTCGCTATCTGCGAAATAACCCGCACTTCGGATTCCTCAATCATCCCATCTGCTTGAGCGATATGGTACAACAAATGAAGTAATTCCAACCGCGACGCATATTGCATATTCTGACGGATTTGCAAGCAAACCTGCCCAACAGGAATATCCTTTTTCAGAATTTCACGGAGCACGTGTAACATTTGCGTAGCCTTAGCTTCGCCAAACGAGCGCAACAAATAGTTTTTCACGAAATCAAGCTCCGATTTCTTCACAACTCCATCAGCTTTCATCACAGCGGCGAGCAACACAAGCAGAGAGCTATAGAAATCGTTCTGCGACATACGTTGTTGTTGGAACGAAGTGTCGTTTTCGTAGCCCGACAAATTATTGCGTCCGTCGATATCGAACAGTGAGCCAATCGCACCGCCAATCAATGCGCCAATGATTCCCCCCGTAGCAAATCCAATTCCCACTCCTATGATTCTACCCCAACGTGCCATTTATTTCGATAAAATTGTGTTATACACCTCAAGTACCTGAGGAATTACAAAGGTATCATTATTTTCTATAATAAAATCAGCATTCTGCACCGCCATATTAAGCGAAGATTGTTTTTTTATTCGGTCCAAAACATCATTCGCAGAACATTTATTCCGTTTCATAACACGTTGAATGCGGATTTGGTCGGAAGCGACAACAGCTATGATTTTGTTGAAATTTTTGTACAAATCTGTTTCATACAGCAACGCCGTTTCCATAATCGAAAATGGAAATTTATGAGAATCGCTCCATATTTTGTAGTCATTCCACACACGAGGATGCACAATTTCGTTTACTTGTTTGCACAAATCTGAATCCGAAAATATTGCTTGGGCAAGCACATCTTTTTGCAAACAGGAATCTTTATACACATCGTTGCCAACCAAACCACATAAAGCGGATATGATTTCTTTATCATTGTTCATCAACACTTTAGCACGGCTGTCGCTATCATAAACAGGAACGCCGAGGCACTCAAAAATTCGTGCCACCACGCTTTTACCGCTACCTATTCCGCCAGTAAGTGCAATGTAGTTCATTCTGTGTAATTCGTTATAACCCCGTCGCTTATAGGATTTTGGTTAACAATACGGACAAATTTCGGATAGCGCACAATTTCAATTGGAACAGAGCCATTCGAAGCGATTTTTTCAAAATCGACAATCGCCTCAAAATCAGTCGGATAATAATTTTGCACTTTACTCATTCCAATCAAAAAAGTAATAGAAACTTTTTCCGTCATCAAATCAATCACCTTATCGCTTGGCACGTTCATTAATTTAATCGGAATCGAAATGGTTTGTTCCGTAAATTTTTCAACTTGTCCGGAAATTGTGACCACATCGTTGCTATATTCCACATTTTTCATCGGAGCAAGTTCCACACTTTCCGAAAACGACTCACGTAACTTCTTCTTTTCCAACAGATTTGCATACACACATTGAATTGTGTCGATAGTTTGTTTCGCTCCAAACACCACTATTGTATCGGGTTCCACAAGCACATCGCCTTCTAATTCATATTGTTGTGCAAACGACAGTGCAAGCGAAGTTTTAACAGGAACTTTCTTAAAATTCACTTTTTCGAAACTAAAATGAATTTCCGACGGATACACATCAAGAACTTTCAACTGCACACCCAAGGCAGAAAGCACCATAGGGTCTTTGGTGCTGATGTGCGAATAATTCGAGCCTACTATTTTAGAAATATCCAGTGTAAGTTCGTCAACGCCAAACAAATAATGAGTAAGAATACCCCACCCCGTCGCCTCAACCGACACCATTAAATTGTCGGGAAACTCAGAAACAAGCACCAACGACTTCGGTACATTATTATATGTAATCGGAATTGTAAGCCGTTCTTCGTAGGTTTTGCCCATTTCGCGCGTAATCCATAATGCAGCAGAGCAAAACGCGCAGATAATAAACGGCACATAATCCCTCATGCCTTTCCAAAAGGTTAGTTTTAACGGACTATGTTTCAAATTTGTTTTCACCTTGTAAAAATAAAAAAGGTTGATGAATTACCACCAACCTTTTCGGCATAAAATTCAAAAATCAATTATTTCTGTTGTTCCGACAACGCTGCTTGGTCTTTTAACAACGCTGATTTACTGATTTTTATGACAACATCCTTTGCGATTTCCAACAAAACCGTATTGTCGCCTTTAATTTCGACGATTTTGCCATACAAACCACCGATTGTCACCACAGAATCACCTTTCTGTAAACCATCACGGAATTTCTGTTCTTCTTTTTGTTTTTTCATCTGCGGACGAATCATAAAAATGAAAAAAATCACCATGATTCCGACTAAGAGCAACAAACTGCCCATTCCACCACCTTGTGCCGCAGGATCTGCCTGTAATAATGTTTCTATCATATCTCTGTATTTTTTATTTTTTTACAAATGTAATGTATTCTTCAAAATAGCCAATTGATATAGACCAACTTCAGGAAAAAATCTATTCTTCGACGACCTGTGCCGTAAATTGCAACAAATTCCGCGACGGAACCGTGTTGGAATACACAGCGACTTGCTTGGTTTTGTTACCATAACTTTGATGTTGCGTGTCGAACTTCACACGGATTTTCCCTCTCTCGCCTGGTTTTACAGGCTCTTTGGTCCATTCTGGCGTGGTGCAGCCGCACGATGGATCTACTTCATCAATTATCAAGTCAACGTTGCCTGTATTCTTGAAAAAGTACGTATGCTCCACAATTTGTCCTTTGGGAATCGCCCCAAACGAATAGTTTTTATGTTCAAATTCTATTGACGTAACGGTATCGGCAACCATTTTCGTTGTTGCTTTTTCACCTGAATGACAAGCACTTGCGAACATCAACATACCACAAACCACTATCAAAAATCCAAAGTGTTTCATTGTTTTTCAATTAATCCCCGACCTATTTTCTTTATTTTTCCTTCTTTTTTAAGTTCCTCAATAACTTTATACATTATTCCGTTCACAAACTGACCGCTGTTTTGCGTGCTGTACCATTTTGCAAGCTCAATGTATTCGTTCATCGAAACAGGAATTGGAATTTCGGGGAACACCATCATTTCGGTGATTCCCAACTGCATTATTATAATGTCCATTTCTGCCACACGTTCCTGTTTCCAGTTAGTAAGGCTTTTATCAATGTACGGGTTTATTTCGTCCCATAACGAAACGGCTTTCGTGAACAAAGTATAGCCGAAATCGTGTGTTGCCGCGTCGGCGAACATTGGAAGCAACTCCGCTCCGCCGTCAATTTTCTCGTCGAAGTTTTTCAAAGTTTTGTCAACCATCGAAATCACATTGTCAACATCATCGTTCCAGAAAATTGAATGTTCCTCAAACGAATCAAACAACGATTCTGTTTCGGCAACAATATTCAGCAACACTGTGCGCACAAAGTTCTTATCGGCGGCATAGCTGTCTTCACCGGCAATATAGTCGCCGTACAATTCGGAACCGACCACCGTATTGAAAATTTCCTTGAATGCAGCCCTATAATTTTCGATTGAAATCTTTTCATTCAAAATAAGCGACAATAGTTCGGAATTGTTTTCCAACTGCGCCAAAACACGGTTTGCCGCCAATCTTTGCAGTCGTTGCCACGCCGCCTCATCTTTGATTTGTCGTTCTTGAATCTGCGAAATTCTCCGTTCGGAATAGCTTTTCAACTCCATAAGGAGCAAGAAAAACACCAGATACTGTTCGTATGATTTTTTGAAACTGAATTCTAATTCCTTGTAGAACACCTGAAAATCAGGTTCTTCCGCTTTTTTGTACGCATATAATGTTTGCAGAACCTTGATGCGAATCAGATGCCTGCCTATCATACTAACCTTGCGATTCATAACTCAATGACCATTTTATTCTAGGCAAAAATAAATAAAAATAAACATCTACATAGAATCAGAGGAAAATTTTCAATTACCGAATAAAACTCATAGGATTCCATTTTTCTCGTTCTGGATAATCAGGCTGACCATCGGCATGAATTTTTTTGAGCAAAAAAGCCATATTGTTCGCCAACGTGCGCATTGTCTGCATACCCTCGACATCGAGAGCCGCTTCTCCAGCTTCACGACCGTAGGCTATATTCCAATACTGACTGCTCACAACAGGCATATTCATCATCTGGAAAGCGATGTTCATTGTCTGAAAAGCCGCTGAAGCGCCACCGCGACGACATACAGCCACACTCGCAGCTGGTTTGTTTTGGAACAAACCTCCCGCCGAATAAAACAACCGTTGCATAAGCGACAATGCCGCACCCGAAGGCTGTCCGTAATACACAGGAGAACCAATTATGAACGCGTCGCTTGAAGCCATTTTTTCTGAAACAAGATTACAAATATCATCATCGAACACACATCGCCCCAATCCCTTAACTCGACACTGATTGCAAGCAATACAACTACGTACAGGTTTCGTACCAACCCACATTATTTCCGCATCCACACCATTCAACTGCAACTGTTTTGCGATTTCATTCAACGCCGTGAATGTATTGCCCTGCTTATGCGGACTTACATTTACTAAAAGAACTTTCATTGTTTTATAAATTATAAACGCAATGTACTAAATTTTCAAAATATAAGCCAATAAAAACTTATCAACAACTTTCCGTGCTTTTTTTAATAAGTTTAGAAACGCAGACGTGCAATCCTTTTAAAATAAAAGTATATTTGCCCGCATAAAAAACGTTTTTTAATAATGAGTGAGAAATTTACAGAATATTCCGAATTAAACCTCTCGCAGGTTAATAAAGATGTTCTACAGAAATGGCTTGAAAATGACACATTTACAAAGAGTGTGTCAACTCGTGAAGGACATAAATCATTTGTGTTTTTTGAAGGACCTCCATCAGCTAATGGTCTGCCAGGTATCCACCACGTGATGGCGCGGACCATTAAGGATTCCGTTTGCCGTTACAAAACCATGCAGGGATTCCAAGTGCACCGCAAGGCTGGTTGGGACACACACGGATTGCCCGTGGAACTTGGTGTTGAGAAGGAATTGGGCATCACCAAAGAAGACATCGGCACAAAAATCAGCGTGGACGAATACAACAAGGCTTGCAGAAGCAATGTAATGAAATACACCAGCCAATGGGAAAATCTTACGCAACGTATTGGCTACTGGGTTGACATGAAAGACCCGTACATTACATACGACAACAAATACATTGAAACATTGTGGTATTTGTTGAAGGAATTGTACAAAAAAGGATTGCTCTACAAAGGCTACACAATCCAGCCATACTCACCAGCCGCAGGAACAGGCTTGAGTTCGCACGAATTAAACCAACCTGGTTGCTACCGCGACGTGAAAGACACAACGTGCGTGGGGCAATTCAAAGCAATCAGAAACGAGAAAAGTGAATGGTTGTATGCCAACATCGACACGGAATTATTCTTTCTTGCATGGACAACAACGCCATGGACGCTTTCGTCAAACACGGCTCTCTGCGTAGGCGAAAAAATCACCTATCTGAAAGTTCGCACATTCAACCCTTACACGGGAATCCCTTGCACGGTAATTCTCGCAAAAGACAGACTTTCAGCTTATTTCAACGAAAAAGGCAAGGACGCTGATTTCAATGCATACCAAGTCGGTGACAAAATCATTCCATACACGATTTTAGACGAATTCAGCGGAAAACAACTTATCGGAATCAAATACGAGCAATTATTACCATGGATTTCTATCGAAGGAAAATCGTTTGAAGTCATTTCGGGCGACTACGTTACAACCGAAGATGGTACTGGTATCGTGCACATCGCCCCAACGTTCGGTGCCGACGATGCGTTTGTTGCAAAAAAATACGGCATTGTAGGCTGCATGGTTCTTGACAAAAACGGAAAAGAATCTCCATTTGTTGACAAACAAGGACGTATGTTCCCGATTGAGAACATGGACGCTGAATTTGTCAAAAAATACGTGAATGTTGATTTATACAAGGAATATTCGGGCCGCTACGTAAAAAATGCGTTCGACGATACGCTTACCGACAACGACGCCACGTTGGACATTGATTTGTGCGTGGAACTGAAAAAAGAAAACAAGGCATTCAAGGTGGAAAAACACGTGCACAATTATCCGCATTGCTGGCGTACCGACAAGCCTATCATCTACTACCCTCTTGATTCGTGGTTTATCAAAACTCCTGAATTGAAAGAGCGTATGATGGAACTGAACAACACAATCAACTGGAAACCAGCATCAACAGGTTCCGGACGATTCGGCAAATGGCTTGAAAATTTGAATGATTGGAATCTTTCCCGCTCTCGTTTTTGGGGAACGCCGCTTCCTATTTGGATGACGGAAGATAAGTCAGAAGAAAAATGCATTGGCTCGTTGGAAGAATTGAAAAACGAGATTGAATTGTCTATCAAGGCAGGATTTATGAAGGAAAATCCATTGAAAGACTTCGTCGTTGGCGATTTTTCAAAGGAAAACTACAATAAATTCGACATTCACCGTCCATACGTTGACAATATCGTGCTTGTTTCGCCGAAAGGTCAAAAAATGTACCGCGAAACGGATATTATTGATGTATGGTTCGACTCAGGCTCAATGCCATATGCGCAAATCCACTATCCGTTCGAAAATAAAGACACGTTCAAGACGGTGTTCCCTGCAGATTTCATCGCCGAAGGCGTTGACCAAACACGCGGTTGGTTCTTCACATTACATGCAATCGCCACAATGTTATTCGACAGCGTTGCATTTAAAAACGTGGTTTCCAATGGTTTAGTACTCGATAAAAACGGAAACAAAATGTCGAAGCGACTTGGAAACGCCATTGACCCATTCAAGGAAATCGAAGCGCAAGGCGCCGACCCTGTGCGTTGGTATATGATTACCAACTCGTCGCCATGGGACAACCTGAAATACGACAGTGAAGGTGTTGAAGAAGTGAAACGAAAATTCTTCGGAACATTGTACAACACATACTCCTTCTTCGCCTTGTATGCGAACCTCGATAATTTCGCAATGCAACAAGGACTTGTTCCAAACGAGCAACGCCCCGAAATCGACCGATGGATTTTATCGCTGCTCAATACATTAATAAAGAACGTAACCGAGCAATACGACAACTACGAACCGACAAAGGCCGGCCGTATGATTCAGGACTTTGTGAACGACAATCTGAGCAACTGGTACGTTCGTCTATCGCGCAAACGTTTCTGGAAAGGCGACCTGAACACCGATAAAATCTCGGCGTACCAAACATTATACACTTGTTTGGAAACTGTTTCGCTGCTGATGGCTCCTATCGCACCGTTCTTCGCCGACAAACTATTCTGCGACTTGAACAAAGTCACCAAACGTTTCAACGTGGAATCAGTACATTTGGCTACATTTCCGAAAGCAGAAGAATCGGCAATTGACAAACAATTGGAAACAAGAATGCAAATGGCACAGACCGTTTCGTCGATGATTCTTGCATTACGTAGAAAAGTTGCCATAAAAGTTCGCCAACCACTGCAAAAAATCATTATTCCTATTCTTAACGAAGAATTTGAACAGAATTTGAAGGCAGTAGAGCCAATCATCAAGGCTGAAGTAAACGTGAAAGAGATTGATTTACTGAAAGATGCATCGCAAGTTTTGGTAAAAACAATCAAACCGAACTTCAAAGCATTGGGTCCGAAATGCGGAAAAATAATGAAAGAAGTTGCAGCCACAATCACTGCGTTCAGCAACGAGGAAATTTGCAAGTTTGAACAAACAGGCGCAAAGACAATCGTTGTAAACGGTCAAACCATTGATTTGACACTCGACGATGTGACTATCATTTCAAAAGACATTCCGGGCTGGCAGGTCGCAAACGAAGGACACATCACCGTGGCTCTCGACACAACACTCACCGAAGATTTGGTGAACGAAGGAATCGCACGTGAATTTGTAAACCGAATCCAAAATCTACGAAAAGAAAGCGGATTCGACGTAACCGACAAAATCAACCTGCAAATTCAAAAACACAATGCTATCAACAAGGCTATAGAGATTCACAAAACATATATTGCGTCAGAAACGTTATGTGCAGACATTCAACTGGTTGACGAAATTAACATCGACAACAAAAAAATCGTTGATATTGACGCTGATGTTCAAACCTATATGGCAGTACAAAAAGTTTAACTATAAATTCGCACGATTATGAAAGACGAAAACAAAGTACAGGAAGAAAATCTTGACAGAGCAAGATATTCAGATGCAGAATTAGAAGAGTTCAAACAAATCATCCTTGAAAAGCTCGACAAAGCAATGAAGGATTACGACCAACTGAAAAAATCCATCCAATACTTGGACGGAAACGACATTCAGGATACATCGCCAACATTCAAAATGTTTGAGGAAGGAGCGTCAAATCTTTCAAAAGAAGAAACAGGGAAATTGGCTGAGCGTCAGGAGAAATTCATAAAACACTTGAAAGACGCATTGATTCGTATCGAAAATAAAACATACGGAATCTGCCGCGAAACAGGAAAATTGATTCCAAAAGAACGTCTTCGTGCCGTTCCTCACGCAACCTTGAGTGTTGACGCGAAAGTAAACGAAAAAAATAAGAAACCGTTGCTATGAAAAAACAGCATTGGGCAATTCTAATGGTGTTGCTGATTTTGATTGTTGACCAAGCAACCAAAATTTTAGTAAAAACCACCATGCATCTTGATGAAATGATTCCTGTCATTGGTGACAGAATTTTCATCTATTTTGTGGAAAATCCCGGGTTCGCCTTCGGAATGAGTTTCGGGGGCGCAATGGGTAAAATTGCCCTTACGCTTTTCCGCCTTGTGGCATCTGTATTAATTGCGATTTACATCCACCGACTCGTAAAACGAGATGCTCCGCTTGACGTGATTCTTGGTTTGAGCGCAATTTTGGCGGGCGCAGCGGGAAACATCATTGACAGTGCATTCTATGGTTTGATTTTCAACGAAAGCACTTATGGTACTGTGGCTGAGCTGTTTTCGGAAAATGGCGGATATGCGCCATTCTTGCAAGGACGAGTAGTCGATATGATTTATTGCCCTGTACTTCGTGGAACATTTCCCGAATGGTTCCCTCTTTGGAGCGGAGAACCATTCACATTCTTCAAACCAATTTTCAATATTGCCGACTCGGCAATCACAATTGGCGTGTTGTATCTATTGATTTTTCAACATAAGTTCTTCAAGGATGCGTAGCAATGCGCATTCCTTGATATGAACCACGCCGTTCCAATTCCTTTTCAATTCGCTGTAACACAACATCATAGCGAGTCAAGCCCCACGTATTTTCCTTGAGGAAACGTGGAGGAACCTCGCCAGCAAACCGTTCTATCACAAAATTCGGATTCAATCGCTCGGTAATGTCAACTATAAACGGAACGTATGTGTCAATAGTAAATTGTTGAAAATCAGAAGAATTATTTTGAAATTCAACTTCCATTTTTGTATTTCGTATGATTTGCAACTGATGGAATTTTATCCCATTCATCGGCAATTTGTTAATTTCGTCAACCGCCGAAAGCCACATTTCAATCGTTTCGCCAGGCAAACCATACATAAAATGTCCAGCCGTGTGGATACCGTACTGCTGCGTAAGTTCAAATGCATCAACCGCTTGTTGAAACGTGTGTCCACGGTTTATCCGCCGCAATGTTTCGTCAAAACACGATTCCACGCCGTATTCTATTGAAACAAACATCCGTTCCTGCAACCGAGCAAAATACTCCAATTTCTGTTCATCAATGCAATCGGGACGAGTACCGACCACAATGCCACGCACCAACGGATGTTCAATGGCTGGCTGATACAATTCCTGCATTTTTTCCAGCGATGCGTATGTGTTTGTATATGCTTGAAAATAAGCCAAATAACCATCAGCACGACGATAGCGGTTTTGATGAAAATCTATTCCTTCGTTTAACTGCTGTGTTATCGACTTACGCACATCACAATACGAGGGATTAAACGCATCGTTCACACAATATGTACAACCGCCGACACCAATACTTCCATCGCGGTTCGGACAAGTGAAACCCGCATTGAGCGTGAGTTTCTGCATTCTGCCACCAAACCGTTCCTGCAAAAATCGTTTATAAGAATTAAACCGCCGATTGTCGCCCCACACGTACATTTTTCTATTTTTTTATTTGTATTGCGACACCATCTTTCTCTGCCGCAACCAATGATTCCCCTTGGTACACCAACTTCAGATTGAAAAAAGGTTCATCAAGATTGTTGACCAAATTTAAAAAGATTTTATCTCCCTCCCACATTGGCAATTCCGTAAGTTTCTGTTTATCAATCCATTCTAAATCACCTTCGTCACACACTTTTTGCATTCCTGTCCATTCCAAACACGAAAACAAATGCATAGTTTCACCATACGATTCGTTCAAATAAAATGTAACAACACCACGATAGCGCCATTTCGTGACAGTAAAGCCAGTTTCTTCAAAAACTTCGCGAAGCATACATTGTTCAGGCGTTTCGCCCTGTTCAAACTTTCCCCCAACCCCAATCCATTTATCATGGTTGATGTCATTTTGTTTCTTTGTACGGTGCAACATCAGATATTGCCCGTTTTTTTCCAAATAACAGAGAGTTGTTTGCTTCATTGCCATATTTTTGGTAAAGATATAAATATTGAACGAAAAGCTCAACTCCGCCCTCCAACTAAATTAATTTGTAAATAGGAAGAAATCATTATTTTTGTACAAACAATGCAAAAAAACATTTTACATATCGCCACCACCTGTTTGCTGTTAATCGCAACAGTATCAAACTCTTATGCACAAAAAAGTGATTCTCTAATCATCACAAACATATTGGAAACTCTTTCCATTGCATCAAATCAAAATACGCTTGATTCGACAAAAATTGACACCTTACCAACAGAACTTCCATTTAAAATCGACACTATTGGATACTACCAAATTCCACTCATTGATTCACTCATTTGTTATGCGGAATCGTTTTTAGGACGCCCTTACAAATATGGTTCAAAAGGACCTGAATCGTTTGATTGTTCGGGATTTACGGGATATGTGTTTTCGCACTTTGGATTTTCATTGGCATCGAGTTCCACCTACCAATACAAGGAAGCTCCCCACACATTTTCAGATATATGCCAGGCGCAACAAGGAGATTTAATATTCTTTATGGGCAGGAACGGACGGAAATCAGTGGGACACGTTGGAATCGTGGTCGATGTTGACACGGCAAACAGCACTGTCCGCTTTATCCACGCAGCAACACACGGTGGCATAATAGAGACTAATTTCCCATCGCATTCATATTATAATCAACGATTTATGGATTTTGGGCGGTACAATCTACCACAATTCTACCAAGCGTACGAACTAAAAAAAACGTACCTTCACGAAATGGATAACAGTGACAACAAATCCGATGGAGAATGAGCGAACATTGTGGCTCCACATTGTTCCAAAACTTCTTTTGAACGAAATCCCCACAACACAGAGATACAATCAACGCCAACCTGCTTAGCTGTAGCCAAATCAGTCTCCGAATCCCCAACATAAACACATTTATATCTATCTTCGCACAAATCGTCAATCGCTTTATAAACCATATCAGGAAAGGGCTTCTTGCGTATTCCAGCTGATTCATTTTCTCCATACGCCACATCTATCCATTGTGAAAAATAATTGGAATGTAAAATCGCAACTTCTCGTTGTGGTTTGTTGGAAACAATCGCCATTTTGTATCCGTTCGTTTTCAAGCAGCGCAACACATCGAATATTCCATCGTATGGCTTCGTACAGTCTTGACAATGAATAACATAGTGTTTACGGAATAATTCCAATGCCGAATCCAATAATTGTTCAGAATATTCAACGCAACACCCTTGCACCGCAACTTGCAACGCACACCGCATCAGTTCCCGAACACCGTTGCCAACAAATGTCCGAATCTCATCTATCGTACGAATTGGCAAGCCAAGTTCCGACAAAGCATAATTCACACTATTGGAAATATCAACCAACGTGTCCATCAACGTGCCGTCCAAATCAAAAATTATAGTAGAATACTGTTTCATTGCGAAGCAAAGTTACAATTAAAACGGAGCTTTGCACGAAATTGTCATTTCTTTTTCCAGAACTGGGTGCGTAAATGTTATTTGTTCAGCGTGCAAATACATTCTGTCTGCCAGATGACCATACAGAGCATCGCCCACAATCGGACAATTCAAGCCGTCGGGATGGGCGGAATGCACGCGCAACTGGTGTGTCCGTCCCGTGAATGGATAAAACGCCACTCGAGTTTTTCCATTACACCGTTCTATAACTTCAAACTTCGTTAACGCTGGTTTACCTTTTTCACAATCAACAACTTGTATTGGACGCTCATTAAAATCGGGACGCATTGGTAAATTGATTTCACCCGAATCCCTGGCAACCTCCCCATCAAGAATTGCGACATATTTTTTATGCACAAGACGATTCTCAAACTGTTGCTGTAATTTTCGACACACATCTAACGTTTTCGCTATCAACAAAATACCCGATGTAGCCATATCCAAACGATGTACAACAAACGCTTCACCATACCTATCGCGCACCCAGTGCCACACCGATGGCTGCGGTATATTTCCCGGAACCGACAACACATCAATCGGCTTATCGACTGCCACCAACCATTCATCCTCATACACAACCCGGACCAACGCATCCAAATCGTATGTTTTTGCAAATCTATTTTCCTCAACATCAAGACCTTGCAACATGAAATTAAGAATTGGCTCACATTTTTGTTTACATGCACTATAAAAACTTCCGTGACGACGAATGTGATGCTTTGGTGATTTTCCCCACCAAAATTCAGCCATCGCAATTGGCTGTAAATGATTGAGATACGCGTATTGAAGTAAACGAGGCGCCGCACATTCTCCAGCTCCTGACGGGGGCATCACATCGCCAAAAATATCCAAAACACGCTTCCGTTCCCCTTTCGCATTCAAAAACACAAAATGCTCAAATATCTCACGTTGAAGCGATTGCGAACGTTCTTTCCGCTCAGCTTTCAAGATTTCAATTTTCTGTTGAATGTGTTCACATTCAATCCTTACAACATCCAACTGCGCAGATAGTTTTTCACGCAACCGTTTATATTCCGCTTTTTGAAATTGACTTTGTCGTATTAATTCTTGTAAAACAGAAGGTTCTGGATTCTGCAAACGAATTGCATCACGACGTTTTTTCGACTTTTCCAACCGTTTTTTTCTCTTGTGCAGAATGTGCTCGTTATTTTTTTCAATTTCAGTGAAATGCGTAAAACATTCGTGGTTCGACAACGATTCTATTTCTGCATTTATCGCCGTGATTACCGCCTCTTTTTGCTTGAAAAATCCCTGTTTCTGCACTAAATCATATACTGGTGGTACAAAATATTCGTGAATGTTTTGCCCCTGAATTTGTCCAGAAAACGAAGCAACAAAACCTATATCATCACCCTTCCGCACCACCAATACGCCAAACATCTTTCCTTCCTGAAGCTCGTCCGACCAGTCGTCACGCTTCGACAGGTAGGACTGCAATTGATTTGCAGCCATTATAGAAAGCAAGTGTGGTGAATAGCAAAACGGACAAGTAAACTTGTCGGGCAACGGAATGTTTGATATGTCTTTCTCAAAATAATGAAACATATTTGCACTAACGCGAAGATGGCATTTCGTCCCATATAACCATCATTCGCTGTTTTTGTTAAATTAGACTACCTTATAATTTTGTGGTAAAATTATTTATTTTTACGCAAAAAATACACAATGGCTCACTATTGCATTCGATATGCGAAATATAACGGACGGTTTCAGCCGTGTAGTCCGCTGTTCGACATTGAACACGTAACCTCGTCGCCCACTGCTTTTCCGCAGAATATCGGACAATTGGAGCATATTTTGAAACACGACAACCTTCCTCAAAACGAAGATTCCTTTTTACTTGACATTTGGACTCCGGAAACCGATGGAACAAAACCAGTACTTTTTTGGATTCACGGAGGTTCGTTCGTGGCAGGCTCAAGCGGCGACAACCAAAACGACGCGAGCAATCTTGCCCAAAACGCCAATATTATTGTAGTAAGCGTAACATATAGAATTGGATTTTTAGGCACAAGTTATTTTCCCAACATAGCGCAGAAAAACTGCGGATTCCACGACATTGTGACCGCATTGGAATGGACCCAAGCCCACATTTCGTCGTTTGGCGGCGACCCTACCAACATCACCGTTGGCGGTCAATCATCGGGAGCGTGGTACGCTATAGCAATCCACACCGCGCCGAAACTCCAACATTTGTTTCAGAAAACAATGTTGTTCAGTTGGCCAGGCACCATGCGAGCAATTTCGGAACAAACAGCGACGGAAATTTCAAATAATTTTTTTGAATCCATTTTCGACTACAAAACCGCACCGATAGAACAAATTTTAGCCGCGCAAAAAATAATTGGAAAACAAAACAAACAGAAATACAAATTCAATGTGCCTTTGATGCCCACCATAGAAAATGGCTACATTTCCGATGATTTCTACCGCGACTGCGCAAAAATCAACAAAAAAATATACTTGCAATATACGTCCGACGAATGTGGCGTGTATGTCCACCACTACCCGATTTATAAAAATATGCCGCCGTTGCCCGTATCGTTATTTTTAAAACGGTATTGTCCCGAACAGCCATACAAACAACTACGCACAATCCGCCGACAGACAAAAGATACATATTTTGCTGTATTACAACTAATTAGTGATAAATTATTTCAAGAGCCTGCACGAAAAATCGCAGAAATTGTGGGCAAAAACGCCACACTGTACGAATTCTCATACCCCACAAACACAGAAAGAATCAAATGTTGCCATTGTTTCGATCTTCCATTTATATTCGGGTGCATCGACAACTGGAAAACCAGCAAATTGTTTGAAGGATGCGACTTGACCGATATGAAAAAAGAATCATTAGAGCTCCAACACCGCATAAAAAATTTCATCTATTGACCGCTTTCGTACAATAATAACAAGACAACGCCCGTTTTTGCATTGTTAATATAAAAAAGATTGTTACATTTGGACGCTCAAAAAAGTACTTGCAATAAGTACCGAGAATGAGTCGTAAATTATTCAATATCAATACTTCACAGAAATGTGACGATATGAAGGGAACAGAACAAAACGAAATAGATTACACAAAATTGCCGAAACATATTGCCATAACAATGGACGGTAACGGTCGTTGGGCAAAGCAACAAGGCAACATTCGACTATTCGGACACCAAAAAGGTGTTTCAACCGTGAGTGACATTGTGACCGCAGCAGCAGAGCTTGGCATCCAATACCTTACGCTCTACACGTTTTCCACGGAAAATTGGAACCGCCCGAAAGACGAAGTTTCTGGTTTGATGAACCTGCTCATCAGCGCATCAGAAAAAAATCTTGAAAAACTGCTGAAAAACAACGTGAAACTGCTCACCATCGGTGATTTTGATGCTCTTCCCGAACAAGTGAAGAAATCATTGCAAAACGTAATAAGAAAAACAGCCAACAACACAGGATTGACGCTTATTTTGGCTATCAGTTACAGTGGACAATGGGACATTACCGAAATGGTGAAATCAATAGCAAACGAGTGCAAAAATGGAACACTGAGCGTGAACGACATTTCAGCCGAAACAATTCGGGACCATCTGAGCACCAAAGGAATACCCGATCCTGAATTGCTTATCAGAACAAGCGGCGAATACCGAATCAGCAATTTCTTGCTCTGGCAAATCGCCTACACTGAATTATATTTCACCGACGTGCTGTGGCCAGATTTCACAAAACAAGAATTTTTAAACGCCATAAAAGACTTCCAAAATCGCCAAAGACGTTTCGGAAAAGTTGAAAACCAAATATAACGAACACTGAATGAAGAAATTACTATTTTTAACCACCTTATTTTTAACGTTGCTCTCAACACATTCCATTGCGCAAAACAATGTGAAAAAATATACGATTGCAGGCATTGAAGTGGAAGGAACAAAATACTTCCAAGCACCACCAATCATACGAACCACAGGATTGTATGTAGGACAGCAAATCAGCGTTCCGGGACCAGAAATCACCTACGCAATCGAAAAATTATGGGAACAAGGAATGTTTGCCGATGCAAAAATCCTTGCTTCAAAAATCGAAGGCGACAACATTTATCTGACAATTTCCATAAAAGAGCGCGCACGACTGAATTCCGCAAGCATCGAAGGCGTAAAGAAATCGGAGAAAAACGACATCAAAGATTTGCTTGATTTCAAAACGCATATGCAAATTACTGAGAACCAAAAAGATATGGCTCAGAAAAAAATCAAAAACTACTACGAGGAAAAAGGATTCAGAAATGCGACAGTAACAATCAATGAAATCAACGACAGCAGCTCGTTCAACACGTCGAACATCATTATCAATATTGACAAACACGAACGGGTGAAAATCGACGACATTGTGTTCCATGGCAATACAGCTATGAAAGACAAAAAACTTCGCCGCACAATGAAAAACACGAAAAAGAAAGCGTGGTACATTCTCAAACGGTCAAAATACATTGCGAAAAACTACGAAACCGATAAAAAATCAATCATCGACAAGTATAAAAAACTTGGCTACCGCGATGTGAAAATTGAAAAAGATACCATTTACGACATTGATTCCACGTTGATGCACATTGAAATCACCATTTCCGAAGGAAAGAAATATTATTTCGGCAACATTTTGTGGTTGGGCAACTCGGTATATAGCACCGACATTCTGAACAAAATCCTTGCGATAGACAAAGGCGATGTATATGACGAAAGCCGTCTTCAAGAAAAAATATTCGGTTTGGAAGGTGTCAGCTCCATTTACCTTGACAACGGATATCTATTTTTCAACGCCGACCCTGTGGAAATGGGTTCAAACAGCGATTCAATCAACATTCAAATCCGTATATACGAAGGACAGCAAGCCACAATCAACAACGTTTCGGTGGCAGGAAACACAAAAACCAACGACCACGTAATTTACCGAGAACTCCGCACCCGTCCGGGCGAATTGTTCAGCCGTTCCGACATTATCCGTACGCAACGTGAACTTGCGATGCTCGGCTATTTTAATCCAGAAACTATGGAAGTGAATCCACACCCAAATCCAATGGACGGTACTGTGGATATAGAATATGTGTTGCAAGAAAAATCAACCGACCAGATAGAATTGTCGTTTGGTTGGAGCGGAAGCTATCTTCTTGGTTCTGTACGACTTATATTAAACAATTTTTCGTTGAAGAACTGTCTTCATAAAGAATATTGGAGACCAATTCCTTCGGGCGACGGGCAATCGCTTAGTTTGAGCGTTTCGGCGAACACACGCTACTACCAATATTACAATTTCTCGTTCACCGAACCTTGGTTTGGCGGCAAAAAACCGAATGCGCTTACCGTTTCGGCATACTACTCTATCAGAGCAAACGGCTATACCCGCGACAACGAGAACTATGGCAACTGGAAAACCCTCGGATTTTCTGTCGGTTTGGAACGTGACCTGAAAATTCCCGATGATTATTTCTCACTCTACAATGATATCAGTATAAAACGATATAAGCTAAATAACTACAATCTATATTTGCCAGCATCGCTGCCCGACAGCCTTACCGCGCATTGTATTACGTTGGGAACAACACTTTCACGAAATTCAATAGACCAACCGCTGTTTCCACGCAGAGGTTCTTCGTTCACACTTCGATTGGAACTCACTCCACCCTATTCGTTGCTTCGGGGCAATGCCGATGCCGACGTGACCGACGAGGAACGCTACAAATGGATAGAATACCACAAATGGACGTTCAAATCGAAAATGTACACACAATTTGTTGGAAATCTGGTACTTGAGACAAGAATTGACTTTGGATTCGTGGGCTACTACCACAAAAACTACAAAACGCCGTTTGAACGATTCGACATTGGTGGCGACGGATTAAGCAATGTGTTCTATTATGGTACGGATTTTGTACCAATGAGAGGATATGAAGCATCTGCATTAAATCCTGACAACGACGGAGGTGCATTCTTATATAATAAATTTTCTATGGAATTACGATATCCACTTGCTCTGAAACCAGAAACGACAATCTACGTTCTGGCATTTGCCGAAGCAGCCAACGCTTGGATGGAATTCAACGACTTCAATCCATTCGACATCAAGCGGAGCGCGGGGGCAGGCATCAGACTCTACATTCCTATGATGGGATTGTTGGGATTTGATATGGGGTACGGATTCGATAAAATAAAAGGAAAATCAGCCGAAGTTTGCGGCTGGCATCCTTCATTTGTATTAGGACAACAATTTTAAAATATGGTATTATGAAAAAATTAGCTTTGTTTATTTCAGGACTTTTGGTAGCTATGATGAGCTATTCACAGAAAACAGTGTATGTTGACACCGACTATCTTTTAAGCAAGATTCCAGCCTACAAAGAGGCACAACAACAAATCGACGAACTGACCAAGAATTGGCAGGCGGAAATCGAGGAACAACGCACCGCACTCGACAATATGTACAAACAGTACCAAGTTGACAAAGTTTTGCTTGCAAACGATATGAAAGCAAAACGCGAGCAGGAAATCCTCGACAAAGAAAAAGAATTGAAGGAACTTCAAAAGAAACGTTTTGGCGCAAACGGCGACCGCATTAAAAAAGAAGAAGAACTCATCAAACCAATACAAGACGAGATTTTCAGCGCTATAAAAGAACTCGCGTCAAGTCAAGGTTATGCATTTGTAATTGATGCTGCATCAAGTTCTTATACATTATTATACAGTGACCCCAAATACGACATCAGCGATGACGTGTTGCGTAAACTTGGATATATAAAATAGTATTAACAAATCTAATAAAATAGAAGAATGAAAAAAGTAGTAAAATTCGTAGTTGCCGCCCTATTTGTATGTGGCGTATCATTAAACACACAAGCTCAAAAATTCGGACACATTGATTTCGAAGAATTGATTGCCGCTATGCCAGAAAAAGCAGATGCGCAGAAAACTCTTGAAAAAGAATACAACGAGATGAAAGGCATAATTGAAAGCATGTCGGTGGAATTCAATAAAAAAATGTTGGCAGCCCAACAGTCATACGACACATTGAGCAAAGCAAGCCAACAATTATTGGAGCAAGATTTGCAAGATATGCAAAACAGAATCGTGCAATATCAACAAAATGCAGAATCACAGCTGAACCAACGCCAGCAAGAATTGCTCAACCCAATTATCGACAAAGCTGAAGCCGCAATAAAGAAAATCGCTGCAAAAGAGGGATTCTTCTACATTTTCGACATTAGCAAAGGCAGCCAAGTATTGTATTTCTCCGACAAGAGCATTGATGTGATGCCTTTGGTTAAAAAAGAATTGGGAATATAAAAACACAACAAGTTGCAAAAGAAATAAAGGCTGCCCTAAAGGTGGCCTTTTTTCTTTGCAATCTTCAACATAAACAGGTATTGTATTGTTTTCGTTCCTTTTCTTTTGGTGGAAATGAAACCAAACAAACAATAATCCACCGTCTATCTCGTTCAACAATCATTGAAAAATTATATCTTTGCGCTCGGAAAAATTCGTTAGTATCGATGAAACGTATATTCTCTGTTATATTTCTCAACATATTCTTCATTATCAGTGCGTTGGCGCAAGACATATCCATTTCGGTAAGTGCGCCAAAAGTTGCCGTGGAAGGCGAACTGTTCCACGTGCGATATTCCATCAACACAGACCCAGGCAACCAATTTTCCATAGAAACCTGCGATGAAATTCAGGCTTCGGGACGACCGCAGACTGGTTCAAGCAGCAGCATCAGCATTGTAAACGGAAATGTTACCAGAAATTACAACTACACCGAAACACGACAATTCCGTGCGACAAAAAAAGGTACGTTCCCTATTCCTGTCGCTTCGGTTAAAATTGACGGGAAAACATATCGCAGCAAGGCTCAAACCATTGAAGTCGTTGACAATCAGACTGCGGCAAACGCGGCACAACAAACACAACAAAATATGCGGCAGAGCCAAGGCAATCAAGGATATTCATCACAAGACGAACCCAAAGCCGAGACGGCCAGCAACGACGTGTTTGCACGAGTGTTCGTGAACAAATCGACGGCATACATCGGCGAACCAATTCTGGCAACAATAAAACTCTATACAAACAAAGACATTTCGGGTATCAACGACCACTCACTCCCCGATTTCAATGGATTTTTCAAGCGAGTGCTCGAACAACCACAAAAACTTGAATATAAAGAAGAGAATATCAACGGACAACAATACTATTCCATTCTGTTCCAGCGAGTTGTGATTTACCCACAAAAAGACGGCAAACTTACAATCTCGCCGTTCAAGGTTGACTGCGACGTTATTTCCGGCTATAGTTCGGGTGGTTTTTGGGGCTTTCCGCAACGAAAAATTGACCGACGTGTGATAGAAAGCAAACCAACGACAATCACCGTAAAACCGTTTCCAGCAGGCAAATCCGCTGACTTTTCGGGGGCAGTCGGAAATTTCTCCATTTTGGCAAAAACCGATGTGGAAACAATTCCCGCCAACGAAGCATTCTCGCTCAAAGTCACAATTAAAGGCGAAGGTAACTTTTCGTTACTAACCAAACCGAATATTACGTTCCCGCAGGATTTTGAAGTCTATGACCCAAAAATCACCGACAATTTTTCTATTTCCACCACGGGCGACAAAGGTTCCAAAACATTTGAATACGTGATTCTCCCCCGTCGCGAAGGAAATTTCACAATTCCCTCTATTTCAATGCAATATTTCAACGCCGAGACAAAATCGTACAAAACCATTTCGACCGACGAAATCCCTATCACAGTCACCAAAGGTACAAACAACGGCGGCGTGGTTTCCAACTATACCCAAACAACAAAGGAAGACGTGCAATTTGGCAACGACATACATTTCATAAAAACGGGCGATTTGAACATTCAAGATAAAAAAACGTTCTTCTTCCGTTCCACTGCTTATTGGGTTATAAATCTAATACTTCTGTTCGGAACGATTCTATTTATAATTGTTCGACGCAAACAAATCGAGCTCCGTAGCGACGTGTCGGGAATGAAAATGCGAGGAGCAAACAAAGAATCACAAAAACGACTGAAAACGGCTCGGAAATACCTTGAATCAAACGAAGACGCACTGTATTATGACGAAGTTGCAAAAGCACTTTGGGGCTACGTTGCCGACAAGTTCACCATAGAACAAGTGGATTTGACAACCGACAAAATAAAGGAACGACTGCTTGAAAAACACATTGACGAATCACTCATAGACAAACTCATACAAGTGCTACAACGCTGCGAGTTTGCCCGCTTTGCCCCTACTGCCGACGTGAAAGGCAAGGAAGATTTGTTTGCCGAAGCAGGAAACGTCATTCAAGAATTTGAACAAAAAAAGAAATAAGCATGAAACGATTATTTGTAGTTTTATTCTCTATATCAGTATTTTGCAATTCATTTGCACAAAGCGACACAATTTCCATCTCGGAAGTGATTCCTGAATTGTACAAAACTCAAGATTATCAATCAGTTATCGACCTGTGCGAACAAACGTTGGCTAACGGTTCGGAAAGTGCGGAATTATATTACAATTTGGGCAATGCCTATTTCAAAATGAACGAGTTGCCCAAAGCAATTTTGAACTACGAAAAAGCACTTCTGCTCTCGCCCAACGACAAGGATATTCAGTATAACCTTACATTTGCATACAGCCATCAACCCGACAACATAGAACATCTTTCGTTGGGTTTTCTTCCACGAATGTATCAGAAACTATATCGACTCTTCCCCGTTGACGCATGGGCAATCATCGGTATTGTATTTGGATTATTGTTTTGCATATCAGTGTGCATATTCCTATTTTCACAAATTCTCACCCGAAAGAAAATCGCCCTTGCAACATTACTATGTGGTTTACTAATAGGAATTGTGGCATTTTGCTGTGCGGAATCCCGTTTTACGGAACTCACCGCGCACGAGTACGCCATAGTCGTTGAACCAACCTCGACTATAAAAACCGAGCCGACAATGCAGTCGATGGATTTGGCGACAATTCACGGCGGCATCAAAGTCAAAATAATAGAAGAAGCCTTCGGCTGGCTCAAAGTTGAGTTGGGAAACGGTAAAGAAGGTTGGATTCTTGCTGGATTTGTAGAAAAAATATAACATTGTTCGGTGTTTAGTGAATAACTTGGTGATAATCTATTTCCAAAAAATCTTATTTTTTTCCCCATTTTTGTATGTTTGCTTGTTAAATTTTGCTTTATGAGACATACAATTGCAGTAATTTGTTTTTCGATATTGTTTTATGGAACAGTTTTTTCCCAAAACAAGAGTTCGGAAATTGTTATATATAATGGTGCGAGATATTACATCCACACAGTTCAGGCAAAGGAAACATTTTACGGATTGAGTAAATTATATGGCGTTTCCATCGACGACATTCAAATCAACAACGACAACCTAAAATCGCTTTCCATTGGGCAACAAATCCGTATTCCATACGTGGACGCAAATACAACTCCACAATACAGCGACGGTGAAATCATTATAAAAAACGGAAAATCATTCGTTGTCCATACGGTAAAACAAGGAGAAACGCTGTATGCGCTTGCCAAGACCTATGGTACTTCGGCGGGACAAATCCTCATTGAAAATCCAAGCATCAACAATTCGCAAATAGCAATCGGGCAGCAATTGTTCATTCCGTTTTCTGAGGCAAAACCAACAACACAACAGCCTGTAACACAACAAGCTACAGAACAAGAAAAGAAAACACAGACAGTTCAACAGTCCTATCAACCAATTCAACAAGGACAACAACAGCAATTCAGTACTATACAATATACAGTTGGCTCCACAACGACACTCACCGCATTAGCAGAGAAAATACTCGTGCCAGCCGAAGTCATACACGAGCATAACCCGTATCTTCATGAACCAATTCCTGCAGGAACCGAAATTACAATTCCCGCAAATGCGATTTATTTTCCAAAACAATTCATAGTCTGTTCCAGCGCAGGGACCACACTCAGCGACCTTGCCCTCACCTATCAAGTATCGGCTGCTGAGATTCTACATTATAATCCATACGGAATTGCCCACTTCGACGAAGGCGTGCTGATTCAAATTCCTATAAACAGATACAACATTGACTACGCCCGCAAGCAAATCCAAGAACGAAAATACGTGTACCACACGGTTCAGGCGGGAGAAACAGAATACAGCATCGCACGAATGTACCACACCACCGACACCGTACTGATTGCCAACAACATACGAGTTGATTTTGCGACACTTGCGGTAGGTGCGATTTTGCAAATTCCCTATCAAAATTCATTCTATGAATATATATCGGAGCTGCCGAACGAAGGACAAAAATATATGCCAAACGGTGTGACAATCATACACCCTGAAATTAACGTTTCGTTACTGTTGCCATTTTTCTTGCAAAAAAACTCCATGCAAACTGACGAAGGAATCATAAACAAACCAAAAGAAATATACGAACACACCTATCAATTCCTTGAATACTATGAAGGAGCGTTGATAGCACTTGATTCCATCAAAAAATTGGGAATATCCGTCAATTTGAATGTGATAGAGTCAAACAATGATTCAGCAACGACAAATATTTCAAAGATTCAAACAAACACCAACCTTATTATTGGTCCAGTGTTTCCGAAAACATTCCCTGCCGCAGCAGCTTTTGCAAAACGGCATGCAATTCCTATTGTTTCGCCGCTTGCAACCGAAGAAACGAATTCGTTGAATCCTTTTGTTATTCAAATGAATACGCCTCAAAAATATCGTTTTCAGGCAATGGTTGACCACATTATTGAGCACAACGAGAACAGCCACGTGTGTATAGTTTACAACTCCGAAACCCTTGAAAAAAAGAACGCTACACAATGTAAAGCCGCATTCAACGCACAAAAGAGCAAACTTGATGCGAAACACATCACGTTTGAAGAAATGTATTATCCCAACAGCGGTTCGGCAGGACTTGACAGGGCAATTGCGAAAAAAGAAAAAACAATTTTCATTGTGCTTTCACGTCAACAAGCCTTTGCCAACAATATCGTAACAAAAATTTACCAAGCATCCAAGAACCACAACATAGAATTATGGGGAATGCCACAGTGGGAGCACTACGAAAACTTGGAGCTTGAATTTTTATATGACCTTAATTTCAAATTAATCACAAGTGGCGAAATCGACTACACGTCGCCACGGGTAAACCAATTTATCACGACTTACCGCGAACGATACAACACCGAGCCGACGAAATTCAGCTTTCAAGGTTTCGACCAAATGCTGTTCTTTGTAAAACATTACGCTACAAGCACAGACTTTATTACAGAACTACAATCAATTGAAAATGAGAATGGACTACACGACAGTTTCAATTTTGTAAAAAAAGATGGTTCAAGTGTGAATACGACTTCGTTTATTGTGGAATACGACAAAAACACGTTTAAACGAAACGCCACACGATATACAACAACCGAATAACGCGCAATTATGGCATCTCCAGTAGAATTAGGACGCGGCGACCTGCGAAAACTGCTTTTAGCATATTCAGGTCCAGCAATTTTGGCAATGATGGCCTCGTCGATTTACAACATAATCGACAGCATTTTCATCGGTCATGGTGTAGGCGCGCTGGCACTTTCGGGACTGGCAATCACTATGCCGATTATGAACCTTTCGGCGGCGTTTGGAGCCATGGTCGGTGCCGGTGGAGCGACACTTACATCAATCAAAATGGGACAACAAGATTACGACGGAGCCACACACGTACTGGGCAACGTGGTGACACTCAACCTGATACTTGGTTTTGCACTGATGTTTCTCGGCTTGTTTTTCATTGACGAACTACTCTATTTGTTTGGCGCAAGTTCCGAAACAATACCATACGCCCACGACTTTATGCAAATCATCTTGATTGGAAATCCAGTCACCCACCTCTATCTTGGATTAAACAACGAAATCCGTGCTTCGGGCTATCCACAAAAAGCAATGAGAATCACACTGTTAACCGTAGTGATAAACGCAGTTTTAGCTCCAATATTCATTTTTTCGTTTAATTGGGGAATCCGCGGAGCGGCATTAGCAACAGTATTGGCACAAACAGTCGCACTTATTATTGTAATAATACATCTGAGCAATAAAAACAACTTTCTCCATTTCAAACGAGGCACGTTTTCTATAAACAAACGAATCACTTCGGGCATTTTGTCAATAGGGATGGCTCCATTCACCCTTCACACCTGTTCGTGCATCATAGTGATACTCATCAACAACCAATTGGCGAAACACGGTGGTGACATTGCCGTGGGTGCTTACGGCGTGGTTAACCGATTGGTTATGTTTTTCGCCACCGTGGTGATGGGTTTGAACCAAGGTATGCAACCGATTGCGGGATTCAACTACGGAGCCCAGATTTATTCCCGTGTTCGAAAAGTCTTGAAATTAACCATAATCTATGGCATTCTTGTAATGACAATAGCATTTGCTTTAGGCGAAACAATACCTGGATTGTTGGTTAAAATGTTCACCAACGACGAGGAACTTATAGCACAATCAACCCTTGGACTTCGCATCACCGTCATCATATTCCCGTTAGTTGGTTATCAGATGGTTACATCAAATTTCTTTCAATCCATAGGAAAGGCTCCGACGGCCGTATTGCTTTCTGCATCGCGACAACTGCTGCTACTCATTCCGTTGCTTGCAATTCTACCCAATTACCTCGGTACGCTCGGTGTTTGGATTGCGATGCCGATTTCCGATGGTTTATCAACAATATTGTCATTCATTTTGCTCAAACGAGAAATGAAGAAATTCAGAAAAATGGAAGACAAACCATTCACCCTACCCGACGAACCTTCAAATTAGCATGATATGGAACAGATTGTAATCAGCATCGGACGGCAATTTGGCAGTGGAGGGCGCATCATAGGCAAAGCTCTCGCCGAAAAACTCAACATTGACTATTACGACAACGAGCTACTTGTGCTTGCCGCAAAGCAAAACGGTTTGGCTCCCGAATTTTTTGAAAGCAATGACGAAATCAGTAATTCGCTATTTGGATTCGCATCCAACATATTGGATAACATAGGTTTAGGAACATTCACCAACAATATGCTTTCGGGCGACACATTGTTTCAAATGCAGTCGGAAACCATCAAAAAATTGGCAAGCGAAAAATCGTGCATCATCGTCGGTCGTTGCTCCGACTACATTCTCCGCGACAATCCCAACTGCGTGAGCATTTTTCTGCACGCATCGGAAGAAGAACGGGCAAAACGAATAGCCAACAGAATGAATATAAGCGAAGAAGAAGCACTCGCAAAACTCGTTGAAGCCGACAAGAAACGGGCGTCGTACTACAATTTTTATTCAAACAAAACGTGGGGCGAATCCAAGACATATGATTTATCAATCAATGTTTCAAAATTAGGAATTGAAGGAACATTGAATTTTATTCTCGACTATCTAAAAATGAGATTTCCCGACAAATTTTAAAAATGTGAAAAACACGTTGATATTTCTATCGTAGAAAAGATATTTTTTCCTTATATTAGCAGAAAATTTTTGCAGTGGAAAGAATCTTATCTATAGCAATCGCATTGGTGCTCACATTCCCCGTTTTTTCACAAGAAACGGGATATGAGTTTGTACAACCAACGGATAATCAATCAAACAACGAGCAAACCCAAACCACCGAGGAACCTCAGATTAACAATGCAGAAGAAGGAATTATTGATAAACCAACTACTGAGGCGCCCAAAAAAGAAGGACAAAATTCATATAGCCCTTACGAATCAGCAACAGGAGGAACAATCACCCCACATTTCTCGTTGGATTTTCTTCATGGTAATGTACTGAAAGCCAAAGACATTGCTGACAAAAACGGATCAAACTACATTCAATTGTCGGGAACGTTGAACACAGGCACGCAACCAGGAAGTTTTTTCAATTGGTATTACAAGCCACAAATCGGATTTTCTGGATTAGTTGGATTTTTAGGACAAAAAGACGTGCTTGGCTCTGTGTATGCATTCTACCCAACATGGAACTATTCCTTGTTCAATGCGCAGACAATAGGCATTCAAATAAAATTGGGGACTGGTTTTGCTTGGTTTTCAAAGCCTTACGACAAATTCGACAATCCCGAAAATGAACTTATCGGTTCACACATAAACAACATCACCGAAATCGGATTAGGTATGTGGTTCAGATTTTTACCTGAATGGCAGATAGAAGTTGGTTCCAGCTTCCTGCATTTTTCAAACGGGCACACAGCGATACCAAATATGGGGCTGAACGACATCACTGCAAAAATCGGTGTAACCTATTCGCCGGGGACTCTGCAAGGTTCCGGCACGAAAGTTAAAGAATTGCCGTTGAACGACACAAGATGGAAGAAAACAATAGCCGCGTCGCTCGGACGGCATGAATTGGCGTACTCCGTTTATCCAACCGACGGTCCCAACTACAACATTTACAAATTATATATGGGAGTTTCGAAACGGGTGACAAACATCAATGAAGTTCAATTTGGCGTATCAACTTCATTTTATGATAGTTACTACACATTCATACATTTAACTGATTATTACAACCATTTGCAAATTTTAGGAGCAACAGAATGGTCACTCCACGTTGGGCACGAATTTCTCATCAACCGTTTTGGTTTTGTAACCGATATGGGTATCAAGGTTTTCGATCCATTTTACCGTTCATATTTCCTAAAAAAAGACCCAGCACTCTGGTACAAAGCTGTATTTGCGCCACGGGTAGGTTTCAAATTCTATCCGATTTGGAATTCTTTCGATTCGCAAAATATTGCTATAGGATTGTTTTTAAAGACAAACTGCGGACAGGCAGATTTTGTTGAATATAGTTTATCATATACATTTTAGCCTATGAGAAACAGAATACAAATACTTGTCAGTCTTGCATTTATGCTTCAGTGCTACGTGGCATTGGCGCAAAATGCGATGCAAAAGGATATCAACTCGTATTGCTCCAACGAGAAGAATTTCTTTTACACCAACGTGGCCGTGAGCGTGCGGGATTTGGAAGATGGAGATCCTATAGCCCAGTTCAACGCTGACCATTCCATGGTTCCCGCCTCAATTGTGAAACTATACACCTCGGCAGCTGCTCTCGCCTACCTCGGCGATGATTTTCAATTCAAAACAACCATTGGTTACACTGGTACAATTGAAAAAAATGGCACACTCACGGGCGATGTTGTGGTGATTGGCGGTGGTGACCCAACAACAGGTTCAAAATTCTTTCCATCAACAAAATCATTTATCGACACCATAGTGAAAACTGTGACAGATGCCGGCATTCAAAAGATTCGAGGCCGCGTGGTAATTGACTGTTCGCTCTACAAAGATGAAAAAGAAGCGATTCCAAAGACATGGTTGTTCGACGACTACGGAAAAGACTATGCTGCTGGCGTTTTTCCCGTTTCGTACCAAGACAATATCTTCCAAGTAAGCATCCGCACAGGCAACGAAGGTGAAATTACTGGATTGACCGACAGCACCGAGAATCCGAATATTTCCCTTACGGGAACAAAAGGCGACTCAATAGCGATGCTCCATTCCCACGCCGATGACCAATTGGTGAAGATAACGGGCTACATTCCGCCTAACCGCAATGAATATATTGTACGAAGCGCAATGCCGTCACCTCCCGACGTGCTCGGTATGGAACTACACCAAGCATTTTTCAAAAAAGGATTGGTGCAATACACACACGAATACAGAATTTCCAAAAAAAGTATGAATATTACTGTTTTGAAGGAAATTTATTCTCCTCAGCTTCAATATATTGTGGCAATAATGAACTATTACAGCAGCAACAACTATGCGGAACATTTAACAAAATATCTTGCCTACAAACAAACTGGAGTAGGCACATTTTCCGACGGCGCGCTTGCTGTGATGTCGTATTTCAAGAAATTGAATATGAAAAGCGGTGGTGCTGCATTGTACGATGGTAGCGGTCTGTCGCGAACCGATATGATAAACGCAAACCATATGTCGGAATTTTTGGTGAAGGAATACCATGCTGTTGGCGGGAAAAATTCGGCTTTCTATAAAAGTTTGCCAACTTCCGGCAGAAACGGGACGCTCCGTTCATTCCCATTCTCGGCAAATTTGGTTGATAAAATCCACGCCAAAACTGGTTCTATGACTGGCGTGCGCAATATGGCTGGCTACATGGAAACAAAGTCAGGAAAAATGGTTTCTTTTTGTGTGATGTTCAACGGATTTTTCGACACTGATTACAACATGAAGGAAAAACAAGCAAAAATCCTTGAAATGATTTACAAAAATTACTAATGGCAAATCCACAGACATATTTTGCAAATAAAGTCATTTGGATTACAGGTGCTTCGAGCGGAATCGGAAAAGAACTTGCCCTCGCCTACTCCAAAATTACGGGTGTTTCGCTTATTTTGTCGGCACGACGGATTGAAAAGCTGACGGAAATTGCCAAACAATGCGAACAAAACGGAGGCAAATGTACCGTGTTTCCGCTTGACTTGGAACAAACCGACACTTTGGATGAAAAATCCCGCGAAGCCCTTGCAATTTATGGAAGAATTGACGTTTTAGTAAACAACGGCGGCATCAGCCAACGTTCCCTCACCATAGAAACGCCAATCGAAAACGACAGAAAGATAATGGAAATCGACTATTTCAGTTCCATTATCATTACCAAAGCCGTTCTTCCCCAAATGATAGAAAACGGATTCGGTCATATTGCCGTAACAAGCAGTATATCAGGTTGTTTTGGTTTTCCACAACGTTCGGCGTATTGTGCAGCAAAACACGCAATCTACGGTTTCTACGAAGCACTCGACATTGAAATGTGGTCGAAAAACATTGCAGTCACCATTATTTCTCCGGGACGGATAAACACCGATATTTCCCTTTCGGCATTGACGAAAGACGGCACTCCGCACGGCGAAATGGACCCCGGACAGGCCAAAGGTCTTGACGCAGCCGTGTGTGCAAAACGGATTCTTAAAGGAATGGCAAAGAAAAAACATGAACTGCTGGTTGGTAAATCGGAACTAATTATGGTGCAGATTTACCGAAAATTTCCAGCTCTTTTTCATATATTAGCGACGAAAATAAATCCAACATAAAACTATGGACAAATATTATATACGAGGAATGGAGCAACTTGGCATCGGCGTGACCGATGTGCATGCGGCTTGGAAATGGTACCGCGAAAATTTCGGTGCCGATATAAAAATTCTTGACGACGATTCCGAAGCAAAATATATGCTTCGCTACACGGGTGGCGTACCCCATCGTCGTCACGCAATTTTGGCTGTTAGCTTGCAAGGCGGTGGCGGATTCGAGATTTGGCAATACAAATCGCACGAATCAACAAAACCTTTATTCGACATACAGTTGGGAGACTTAGGGATTTTCGCAGGAAAAATAAAAACCGACAATCTTGAAAAAGCATTGGCATTTTTCAAGGCCAAAACCGACGGCACTAAAACATCGGAGATGGTAACCGACCCGAAAGGCGAAAAATATTTCTGGTTGCAAGACCCATTTGGAAACTATTTCCAAGTAGTTTTCGATGCGAGAAAATTCAAAGACGAAGGAAAAATCACAGGACTTTCGGTTGGTGCGGTAATTGGCGTGCCTGACATTGAAAAAGCAAAAGACTTGTACAAAGACATTCTTGGCTACGACATAGAAGTTTACAATACCGAATCGGCAGTATGTGACGATTTTGCATTTGTCCCAGGCGGAAACAATTCATTCAAAAGATTGTTGCTCCGTCATTCCGAAGAACGTATAGGCGGATTTGGTAAAATTTTCGGAGCCAGCGAGATAGAACTTGTGGAAGTAACCGACCGCGAGCCAAAGAAAATGTTCGAAGGACGTTTTTGGGGCGACCGTGGCTTCATTCACCTCTGCTTCGACGTACAAGGCGTTGACGTTCTCCGTAACGTCTGCAAAGAGAAAGGGTATCCATTCACCGTTGACACGCTCGAAGTTCTTAATGGACAAGACTTTGACATGGGCGATTCATCGGGAATGTTCGCCTACATTGAAGACATGGGCGGCACGCTGATTGAATTCACCGAAGCATACAAAATTCCATTGACAAAATGGTTCGCCCTGAAACTCAAAGGACGCGACCCACAAAAACCGTTGCCAAACCTTTTGTTGAAGGCACTGAAATTCAAAAAATATAAGGAATAATTTGTAGGGACGCGGCGCGCCGCGTTTATGATATACGAAAAAAAATGTAGGGCTGTCACAATGTGACAGCCCCACGTTTTTAACGGCTGTCGTATTACGGCAGCCCTACAGAATTATATCCTTCGAACAAGGTATCTGTGCCGTTAGGCACTTCATATTGGTAGAAAACGATTAATTCTTCTATTAAACGTGCCGTAAGGTACGTTTTTGAGAAAAAAAAATAGTTTCGTACCTAACGGCACGAAAAAAAAATGAGGGAATTTTGTCCCTACCAATATTTTGTGCCTAACGGCACATTTCTTTCTTATCTCCTAATTATTTCGCATCTCGCACAAGACGGACAGAGTGTCCGCCGCCGAGGTAGCGGTAGTAGTTCGTGTACACGAGGCTGCCGTAGAAGTACAGGTAGTACGCGCCGTAGCCGTCGCCAGCCGAACTCGACCAATAGTAACCGTTGGAACCAACGTCGTACACATCCGAACCGTCAAGGGTGCCCGCAGCAGGAAGAAACACGTAGTTCCCATTCTTTGCAACAAAATAGGTTCCACTTACTCCATATTTTTTACCCCAAACCCAAACACTGTTATCACGCAATTCCTCTTGTTCACCAACTGTCGGCAATCTATATCCATTGCTTTGGTAACTATGTATTTCATCCCATCTATAATAATTCCCAAAGTCTGTAGATTTCGTAGCACCCAAGTTGCAGGTATTCCATTCCACACTCAATCCAAGATCACCAGATTCTTTCTTCAGATGTACGCCATCTTGAATTAAATCTACTATATAATATTTTTCAGATGTTTGAATTTTAATTTCCCCCTTACGGGAATCGAAACTATTATTTACCTTAGGCATTACCTCTACTATCGTTCTACCGTTTTCTTCTATTTTATCCGTTTTTACCCAATCTGGTTGCTCAACTATATCCCAGTTCAAATCAGTTTTTACAACAAAAGATTTCGTTTCGAAAAATCCCGCAGGAAATTTCAGTTCTGTTTCCGACAAACTCAATTCCGAACACGATGTCATTGTTATAATGCAAAACAACGAGGCAATTGCGATTTTAATAAAAGTATGTATGGTTTTCATTTTTTGAAATTATATTTTTTCTGCAATATACTAAATATTGAATAAATGCTTACCTTTGAACATTGAGAACATCAAAAAGAATTGTTATGAAAAAACTCATAAAGAAATTTTTGGGTATAGAAGAATTAAGCGAGGCGAAATTCTTAAATTTTCTCATAGAATTCTTCGCTTTGTTTATTCTCTATCGGTGTTCTGTGGATGTTACAGCATTTTGCTACCCAACGACTTGGGCTGCCGTTGTCTTTATATATTGTATTGGTTTTTATCTCGCAACTTTCTTTTTCGATACGGCTAAAACACCCTGTGTCACGGGATTGTCATTTGGTTTGTTATTTACTACATTTACCTATTTATTACTATTCATCGGTGAGGAAATCGGATGGTTAATTTCATTAGGATTACCATTGGGATTATTGGTTTTTCACATACTGTCAAGAACAATCGTTAAAAGTTTCAGAAAAACAGAGAAAATCACAAAATACAGTTTCTTTGTCCCTCTTGTTTTAGGTTTTGTCATTGCGTTTATTGCAGGACAGGAATTCAAGAAATCCGCAACAATAATAGAACAAACTCCAGTAGAGCAATACGAAAACTTACCCAACGATTTTATTACAGAACATATTGTTGGCATGCACTTTAAATACTACACAAAAACGTGTGTATGGGACGGTTGGCGCCCACCCGTCCACGAGCCGCTATTGGTTATGGGCTTATGGATGAACAATATGTCAGACCCATTGCAATTATCTTTACGAGAGAGAGTTGAACTGTACGTCAAACTCTTTCCCGACAAACCGTATAAAATGAAATGCAGTTGCGGTTCTGTATATACGGATGATGAATTGTGGGACGGATTGCCATCATCGAAATGATTATTCCGAAAATTAAATACAGTCTGTGTGAAAAAGATTAAAATTTTCGTATTATTGCAAAACGAAATTACAAACAACTTAAAATTATAAAATTATGGCTCACAAAATTTCAGAAGATTGTATAGCATGTGGCGCTTGCCAAGGCGAATGCCCAGTAGGTGCTATTGAAGAAGGCGACATTTTCAAAGTAAACCCAGACACTTGTACTGACTGCGGTACTTGCGAAGAAGTTTGCCCAACTGGTGCAATCAAACCAGAAGAATAGAAATCTTCAAAATCAAAAACTAAAAAGCAACTCTATTGAGTTGCTTTTTATGTTTACAGACAAATTTTCCCAAACGTAATTTAGAATAGTGGTTGAAAAGGTGAATAGCAATCTGTAAGATAAAATTGAATTTATTTTTCATCCACGGGATCAGGCGTAATTTCTTCATCTCCGTTCCGTACTTCATCAATAATGAAACACGACGCGGGCAAATCATATTCGTTCCGCAACGAAGGCAGTGCCGTGTTGCTCCAAGCATACGAAACCATTTTCGGTTCTTTTACCTTTGAACAATACAAATTCACACGGTTATACGTACCTGTTTCTTCATTTTTCACTATCGTTGCTTTTGCAGGATACCAAACGCCATTATCTCCCACCACTTCAAAACCTTCAATTTTTTTTGTGGTCGAACGTAAATCCTTCGCGTTCTTAAAAATCAAGAACACGCCTTTGTCCATCTTATAAGCATCCACGCTATACGGACAAAACAGCTTGTTCTGGTCCATTTTTCTGCCGTACGTTTCGGAAATGGCAATGTTGGCAAAGCGATGAGCCACTGTCAGTTTGTCCTTCGGATGGATATTGTTCACATCGTCAACCACATCGCTGGTGACAACCATTGCAGAATTGGCAACTATATTAGGAATTTCCAATTGAGCAGCTTGAATTACGGGACAGGCATTTTTTGTTCCATAATTGAATGGCGAAATCTGAGCGAAATAAAACGGCATCTGATTCCACTGTCTGCCCGTGCAATTTATCCACTCCTTGCGCCAATCATAAATCAATGTCTGTAAAAGTCCCAGATACGCATTGGCATTGGGTTCGTTCGCTTCGCCCTGATACCACAAAAAACCTTTGATTGTGAAATTAGTAATCGGGGCAATCATCGCATTGTACAAACAGCCGGGTTCTTTCGGACTCCACGGAGTGTCGGGCAATTTTTTTGCAGTCGCATTAGCCACATAATTCGGTGACTTTCCATAAGACGGCATCCACGTTTCAATTGGCGAGCCGCCAACGTATGAGCCAATCATTCCAATCGGCACGTTCAGTTCTTTATGCAAATCACGGGCGAAAAAATAACCGATGGCACTGAAGTCTATCATAGTTTCGGGCGAACACGGCTTCCATTCGCCGTGCAAATCGTCTTGCGGCGTGTCGGATTTTCGAGGCACGACCTGAAAAAATCTAATGTTAGGATACTGTGCGGCGGCAATTTCCTGTTCGCCGTTCTCTATGCCGTTTCGCGGCGACCATTCCATATTCGACTGTCCCGAACAGAGCCACACCTCGCCTATCAACACGTTTTTGAGAGTTAGTTTTCGCCAGCCCTCAACCGTGATTTCATACGGAGTAAAACTTCCTTCGGGCGTGGTAACATCAACCTCCCACGACATGTTGTTGCCAGTCATTACCTTGTAGGATTTATTATCCCAGCTGGTGGTCACGGTTATTTCCTCGTATGCTTTCGCCCATCCCCATATTTTCACAGTGGAATTTTGTTGCAGCACCATATTGTCGCTAAAAATCGACGGCAAGGCAACGAGCGCGTATGTAACTATGTTACAAACAATTGCAAGAATTAATAAAGCCAGTTTTCGCATACAAAAAAATTTAAAACTCCGACGTAAAATGAAATGCTATATCAGGGAAATTCTGCTGTGCCATTTCCAACGCGTAGGCACTTTCAGCCAAAAACACGTCGCAACCACGTTTGTCAACCGCCAAACTCTGGTACTTACGTTTTTTGAAATCGGCAAGCTGCTCCTTATTGTCCGACGTGAACCAGCACGCCTTGTACAACTGAATCGGCTCGTAGCGGCATTTTGCGTTATATTCGTGTTCCAGACGATATTCTATCACCTCGAACTGCAGCGCACCGACCGTTCCAATAATTTTTCTGTTATTGAACTGATTTATAAAAAGCTGCGCAACACCTTCGTCCATCAGTTGGTCGATTCCCTTAGCCAACTGCTTGAATTTCATTGGATCGGCATTTTCAATGTAGCGGAACATTTCGGGCGAGAAACTCGGGATGCCCGCAAAATGCAAATCTTCGCCCTCGGTGAGCGTGTCGCCTATTTTGAAGTTTCCCGAATCGTACAGACCCACAATGTCGCCAGGATACGCCTCGTCAACCACCGATTTTTTCTCCGCCATGAAAGAAGTTGGGTTTGCAAATTTCAACTGCTTCTGCTGACGGACGTGCAAATAGTTTTTATTGCGTTCGAAACGTCCCGAACAAACTTTAACGAACGCAATACGGTCGCGGTGGTTCGGGTCCATATTAGCGTGGATTTTGAACACAAAACCAGTGAATTTATCTTCATACGGCGAGACCATTCGTTCGTCAGTCTTTGAGTCACGGGGCGACGGTGCAATTTCCACAAACGTGTCGAGCAATTCTTGCACGCCAAAATTGTACAACGCACTTCCGAAAAAAACAGGTGCAAGTTCCGCACGACGGTACGCATCAACGTCGAACGCAGGATAGACCGTTTCCACCAGTTCAACCTCGTCACGAAGTTTTTGAGCGGCGCGCTCCCCTATTTCCTTGTCAATTCCCGCATCGGCAATGTCGGAAAACTTGATTGCCGGTTTAATCACCTGCTGATTTTGCTCAAACAAGCGAAGACTTTGATTATAAAGATTATACACACCTTTGAAATCGTGTCCCATACCGATTGGCCATGCAAGCGGACGAACTTTTATGCTAAGCAGCGACTCAATTTCGTCGAGCAGCTCAAACACGTCCTTACCTTCGCGGTCGAGCTTGTTGATGAACACCATCACAGGCGTATTACGCATACGGCAGACCTCGGCAAGTTTCTTGGTCTGTTCCTCCACACCTTTCGCCACGTCAATCACAATAATTACGCTGTCAACCGCGGTGAGCGTGCGGTATGTGTCTTCGGCAAAATCCTTGTGACCTGGCGTGTCGAGAATGTTGATTTTCCGACCTTCGTACTCAAAGCCCATAACCGAAGTGGCGACGGAAATTCCACGTTGTTTTTCAATTTCCATGAAATCGGATGTCGCCGTCTTTTTTATCTTATTAGATTTTACCGCACCAGCCACGTGGATTGCGCCACCAAAGAGCAACAATTTTTCCGTCAGCGTAGTCTTACCCGCATCGGGGTGACTGATGATTGCAAACGTTCTGCGTCGTTGAATTTCCTTTTCAAAAGCCATCGTTATCTTATTTGTCGGCAAAAGTAAAAAAACAGCATTATAAAAACAAGTAGCCCCAACCTATGTGTTGTTCAATGGAGGAACAATTGGATTCGCATTTTTCCTCAGCAGAAAATCGTGCAACCGTTGTTTGTCGCCCACAATCCACACTATGTCGCCCGCCTCGAAAACCATTGTGTAGTGCGGATTCATCATAGATTTTCCGTCGCGTTCGATGCCAACCACCAGACAGCGCACATTTTCCTTCAGTCCAGACTTCAGGATGCTTTTTCCGCACAACACGGAATTTGGTTCAACCAAAACCGATTCCAATGTTATGTTTGACTTCGACGTTGTTTCCAACTTTTTGCTTTCCTGTTCCAAACTTGCCGCAAATGCCGAAATTTGCTCATCGTTTCCCAAAACAACCAACACATCCTGTGGATACACAATTTCCGTAGCATCGGGAATATCAATTTCCAACTGTCCACGAATGATTTTCACCACCGTAAGTCCGAACAGCAACTTTATGTTTGTGTCCGACAAACTTTTCCCGATAAACGAGGCATTCACGGGGATACGCATTTCCGCAAGGTGGATATTCCTATCAATTAAATGAGTATCAAAACTTTGCTTGAGATGATTGTTTTTTTCTGATTGTCCGTCACGGGCGTTCAAATTATCCACAAAACGGCGTTCAATGCGGTTATAGCCCCGCAACACATGCCTTGACAGTCCAATCATCACAAACACAGCAATAGCCACTAAAATTTCAACCCGTTGCGACATACTGAACATTTTCGCCAGCACCGCACAGATAAAAAACACCGCAAGCCCAGCCTGAAAAATCACCACACAAATCAGTCCCCCCTTATTGATATAATTTTGGCTCCACAATTTTTGAAACAAATCCACATTTCCTTTATTGAGCAACATCACGCGCAAAAACGGAGCCATCGCAATGAGCGCAATGCCCCCGGCAATGATTTTTCCCCATTGGTCCGGCACAAATTTCAGCAACACAGGCGTCAGGAAATTGAACGAAATCACGTGAATCGAAATCAGAATCACACTATATATAATGTCGCGTCCCAACGTTTTTTTCAGCAACAGCCGCCAGTCGGTTTCCTTGTTCAGCACACGCGTTCCCTGCGAAATTTTCTCCAATTTATGCAGAAATTCATTGGGAACTTTTTCCTGTATTTTCACAAACATTGAATCTGAAAACCGTATGAAATACGGAGTGGTAAAGGTTGTAATTACCGAAACAGCAACAATGATGGGATAAATCTGCGAACTGATTACGTTCATGGAAACGCCCACCGATGCGATAATGAACGCGAATTCGCCGATTTGCGCCAAACTCATCCCCGACTGTACCGCAATTTTCAGGCTTTGTCCCGACAAAAGCACGCCCAATGCGGAACATATCGGTTTGAACAAAATCACAACAAGCGTAATAACAAGCACTGTTCCCCAATATTCGAACAAAATATTCGGGTCAACCAGCATTCCCACCGACACAAAGAACACCGCGCCGAAAAAATCCTTCAGGCTTTTTATTAGATGTTCAATTTTGGGTCCTTCAAGCGTTTCAGAAAGAATCGAGCCCATCATAAACGCCCCCAATGCGGCAGAAAAACCAACTTGCACAGCAAATACAACCATTCCAAGACACAATCCCAGCGAAATTATCAGCAACATTTCTTCGGTAATCACCGATTTGATTTTCCGAAAAAACGACGGCAACACGAAAATTCCGACAATAAACCACAAAATCATAAAAAAGCCCAATTTAAACAGGCTTTCTATCATTTCCATTCCCGCAAACTGCTGACTCACAGCGATTGTCGGCAACAATACCATCATCAGAATTGCCACAATGTCCTCCACCACCAGCGTACCAAACACTATGCCCGTGAACTTCTGTCCTTTCACATTCAAATCATCGAACGCCTTGATTATGATGGTAGTTGACGACATTGACAACATTCCGCCCAAAAACAAACTTTCTATGTTGCCCCAACCAAACAGTTTTCCCACCATAAATCCAATTACCAACATAGAAACAACTTCAGTAAAAGCCGTAATGAACGCGGACGCGCCAACATTCATCAATTTTTTGAGGCTGAATTCCAGACCCAATGCGAACAAAAGAAAAATCACGCCTATATCCGCCCACGTGGAAATATTTGTCTTGTCGGTCACCGACGGCAACATATCAATATATGGCCCCGCAATAATGCCAACAACGATATAACCAAGCACCAACGGCTGTTTCAGTTTCTTGAACAGCAACGTCACAATGCCCGCCATAACCATAATTAAGGCTAAATCATATACTAAATCTGGCAAATGGGACATACTCGTGATTTTTGCAAACAGAGCGATTAACTATTCTTGGCTATTCCTGCTTGATTCGTGTCCACGTTTGCGTGTCGGAAATAAAACCCCACGAACCCTTTATTTTGAGTTTGTCAGGAGAAACCATCCACAATTCGCCATCGATAATCAAGCCGCTGATTGGGTCGAGAAGTCCATCGTCCAGCTCCCACTTGTCGCCCTTTTTCTCCAAGCCACGAATCACCATCAAACCGACTGTCGGTTTATTTTTATCATCGCCAGAGCAACGCGTGCAGGTTTTGTATTCTTCGTCCAATACCTTGATTACCACGCCATACAGTTTGCCATCCTGTTTATAAATCCGCACGTGCGACATAGGTTTCTGCCGTTTTGTGTCGAAGGTTTTCCACACGCCCTCCACATTTTGGGCGAACAGCAATCCACCTAACAGCAACGCACAGATTGTCAATACGATATGCTTCATTTTTCAACTTTCAATTTATCGTACATAGCACGGACTTTTTCCTTGGCCTCATCGATTGTCGCGCCACGTGCGAGCAGCACAGCCATACGACGATGGTCGTGAACCTCAGGCTTACCAAAGATTCGCATCTGCGTATCAGGCTCCGCCAACACTTCCTCCAGATTGCTGAACGACACGTTTTCGCTGTCGCCACGCACCACAACAGCTTTTGAAGCCGATGGGCCATGGAATGCGATGTTTGGTATCGGTAACCCAAGAATAGCACGCACATGCAACGCAAATTCAGACAAATCCTGCGAAATCATCGTCACCATACCTGTATCGTGAGGACGAGGCGACACTTCGCTGAAAATCACATCGTCACCTTTTATAAACATTTCCACGCCGAAAATTCCACGACCGCCAAGCGCATCGGTGATTTTCTTAGCTATATCCTGAGCTTTTGCCAACGCCACATCAGACATTGGTTGTGGTTGCCACGATTCCTGATAGTCGCCATCCTTTTGCCAGTGACCGACAGGTTTCAAGAAACTTGTGCCATCTTTGTGTCGCACTGTCAACAAAGTAATTTCATAGTCAAAATCAACAAAACCCTCAACTATCACTTTGCCAGCTCCCGCGCGGCCGCCAGCTTGCGAAATTTCCCACGACTTATCAATGTCAGCCTCGGTTTTCACCACGCTCTGACCATGTCCCGACGAACTCATTATTGGTTTCACCACGCACGGAATGCCAACTTCGGCGATTGCCGCCTTATATTCTTCGTAGGTTGCCGCAAAACGGTAATTCGATGTTTTCAGACCAAGTTCCTCGGCTGCAAGACGACGGATACCTTCACGGTTCATCGTTAAAAACGTGGCGCGCGCCGTCGGAATCACATTAAACCCTTCCTGCTCGAGCTCCATCAACGTTTTTGTTGCAATCGCCTCTACTTCAGGAATAATGTAATCTGGCTTTTCATCATAAATGATTTTGCGCAATTTCTCACCATCAAGCATCGAAATCACATACGATTTGTGCGCAATCTGCATAGCAGGCGCATTTGCATATCTATCAACCGCAACCACCTCAATGCCAAATCGTTGCAATTCAATCGCAACTTCTTTACCTAACTCTCCTGAACCGCAAAGCAAGGCTTTCTTGCCCCCTTTTTTGAAAACTGTACCAAATGTTGTCATACCTCAAATTTGAAATTTTACAATCCAAAAATATAGATTTACTTTTCGTCTGAAATCGGAAAAAATAAGAAGTTATTGACAATTTCAATAAGTTTTGCACAACCATAATTTTATAGATTTTTCATTTCGCTCGAAAAGGTGTATAGACATCCATTTACCATAGAACACAAAACATACATATAATAGTTGTATTTATTGCCCAAAAGCATACGAGTTTTTTTATGAGCTTTTCACGCCATCATACGTGCATCACGTAAACACTTGCGAAAAACACGTAATTTTCTAAAAATCAGCACTTTACGAGTTTCATTATTCAAAAATATTTTTACATTTGCTCCGTCAAACGAATAAATTTATTACTTAAATATTTAAACAAATGGCAAAGAATTTCGACAAAGAATTGAACGATTTCATGGCGAAAGTAATCGCTAAGAATCCAGGTGAGACAGAATTCCACCAAGCAGTTCACGAAGTAGTACACTCAATCCTTCCATTCTTGGATGAAAATCCAAAGTACAAAGCTGCTAAAGTTTTGGAAAGAATGGTTGAACCAGAAAGAGTATTCATCTTCAGAGTTCCTTGGGTTGACGACAAAGGCGAATGGCAAATCAACCGTGGTTTCCGTGTACAAATGAACAGTGCAATCGGTCCTTACAAAGGTGGTATCCGTTTCCATCCAACAGTAAACTTGGGTATTCTTAAATTCTTGGCTTTCGAACAAACATTCAAAAACAGCTTGACTACATTGCCTATGGGTGGTGGTAAAGGTGGTTCTGACTTCGATCCAAAAGGTAAATCAGACAACGAAGTTATGCGTTTCTGCCAAAGCTTTATGACAGAACTTCAAAAATACATCGGTCCTGACACTGACGTTCCTGCTGGTGACATAGGTGTTGGCGGTCGTGAAGTTGGCTATATGTTCGGTCAATACAAACGTCTTCGTGATGAATTCACTGGCGTTTTGACTGGTAAAGGTCTTTCTTTCGGTGGTTCATTAATCCGTCCTGAAGCTACTGGTTACGGTGTAACTTACTTCGCACAATCAATGTTGGCAACTAAGGGAACTTCATTGCAAGGTAAAACTGTTGCAATCTCTGGTTCAGGTAACGTTGCTCAATATGCTGTACAAAAATGTACTCAATTAGGTGCAAAAGTTGTTTCAATGTCTGACTCAAACGGTGCAATCGTTGACGAAAGCGGTATCACAGCTGAAAAATTGGCTTACATCTTCGAATTGAAGAACGTAAAACGTGGTCGTATTAAAGAATATGCTGAAAAATACGGCTGCAAATACTTCGAAAATCAACGTCCTTGGAAAAACGTTAAATGTGACGTTGCTATGCCTTGTGCTACTCAAAACGAATTGGATGAAAGCGATGCTAAGGCATTGGTTGCAAACGGTACAATGTGTGTTGCCGAAGGTGCTAACATGCCAAGTACTCCAGAAGCAGTTGCAGTATTCCAAGCTGCAAAGATTCTTTACGCTCCTGGTAAAGCATCTAACGCCGGTGGTGTTGCAACTTCAGGTTTGGAAATGTGCCAAAACTCTGCACGTCTTTCTTGGACTTCAGAAGAAGTTGACGCTAAATTGCAAGGCATTATGAAATCAATCCACGAAAACTGCGTAAAATACGGTACACAAGCTGATGGCTACATTGACTATGTTGCCGGCGCTAACATCGCAGGTTTCATCAAAGTTGCTGACGCAATGATGGCTCAAGGTCTTGTATAACATTCACAACGAATTCCTGTAGGGACGATGTGCACATCGTCTCTACAAAATAAAAAAGACTGTCAAAAATAAAATGGCAGTCTTTTTTGTTTTTATACGTGGAATATTTCTTTAAATATACAAAGCCGAATCGGCTCGAGAAGAGAATAAAAATGTAAAGGTACGAAAGTTTTTCGAAAAATGTTTGTTTTTTATTAAAAAATTTTACCTTTGCCTCGTTTTTAATAGAAGATATATGCGCAAATTGTTCAGTATCAACGAGGTAAAAACCACCTTAACGGCGATTACGGGAATTTTCCTACTCTGCTGTCCTCTTACAATATCAGATAGAGAGATTAATTTCAACGATTTTGAAGATGAACCAATCGAAATTGAATTGGATTACATCAATTACCAAGATTTGTACACCCGTATCGCACACATTGAATCAAGACAAAACTATGACGTGGCAAACAAAACCAGGACTGTGGGAAAATATCAGGCTGGCAAGGCTGCCCTACTCGAATTTGGCTACACCGAAGAACAAGTACAGGCTATCTACGATTCGTTCGATACGGTTTACACCGCCAAAGGACACGCCCGCTACCACTTCGATGTGAACACGTTTCCACCTGAAGACCAAGAACGTTTTATCCGCTGGTATATGCGCCGTATGGAAAAAGTGTATTTGAAAGATGCGATTGCAAAATATGTGGGAACCACCATCAACGATGTGTATATTACCCGTGCAGGCATTCTCAACGCTTCGATGTTGGGCTTCAACAACGTGATTAAATTCCTTGAATCAAACGGAGAAATCAATTATACACCGAAAAAAGGCTATTCTGTACAAAATCGTTTGGCTCAATTTGAACGCACTGAAATTATTTCGTAAATTCGCATAGAATTTGAAATGTTTCAGTATGAACACAACGCTTAAAACAGAATTTGAAAAAGAACTCAAAAATGTTCTTTCTTTTTGGTCAACAAAGGCAATCGACCAGAAAACGGGTCAGTTTTATGGTGAAATAGACCACTACGGCACGCCGGAACCCGAAGCTCACAAAGGTATTATAATGTATTCCCGCATTTTGTGGACGTTTGCAGCCGCTTGCCGTTTCTACAAAACCAACGACTACAAACCGTTTGCCGACAAAGCCCGTTCCTTTATCGAAAATCATTTTCTTGATAAGAAAAACGGCGGCGTGTATTGGGAAACCGACTGCGACGGCGCGGTGGTTGTAAATAAAAAACAAGTTTACGCCGAGGCGTTCACCATATACGCCTACGCGGAATATTTTCTTGCTTTCGGCGACCAGTCGGCATTGGATTTTGCGATGGAACTGTTCAACAAACTCGAAACTATTTGTCTCGACAAGAAAAACGGCGGCTATTTCGAGGCATTTTCCGAAACGTGGGACAAACTCGACGACGTTCGTCTGAGCGACAAGGATTTGAACGAACCGAAAGGAATGAACACCAACCTTCACGTACTCGAGGCCTACACCACGCTTTACGAAGCGACTAAAGACGCACGCGTGGGGAAAGCACTAAAAGACGAAATTCTCCTCTATCTAAACACAATTGTCGATAAAAACAATCACGTAACTATCTTTTTCTCAGAAGATTGGCAACCAAAAACAACGGAAATTTCATACGGTCACGACATTGAATCAACATGGCTGATTTGGGAAGCTGCCGAACAGCTGGACGACAAGGCGTTACTTGACGAAATCCGCCCCAAAATCCTTGCCATGGTCGATACATTTATTGCCGAAGGATTCGACACGGAAACAAATTCAACATGGTATGAATATTTTCCAAAAACTGGCAAACGCGACAGCGACCGCCATTGGTGGGTGCAAATTGAAGCTGTTGAAGGACTTGCCAACGCATACGATATGACGGGCGACAAAAAATATCGCGACCTTGCGCTCAAACAATGGGACTACATACGCAAAAACGTCATTGACCGCGTTCACGGTGAATGGTTCTGGCGAATAGATGACGACGGATTCCCCGTTGACAGCGAACCTAAAATGGGAATGTGGAAATGCCCCTACCACAACGGTCGAGGCTTGATGCACATGATTCGTGAAATGGAAAAGTGGAATTAATGAACAAACGTATGCTTGCATTAGGAATAATTGTGCTCGCCATTGGCGCTGTCGTTGTGTTTTTTACCTGCGGTTATTCAAAACAATATCGGAATTTCAGCAATGAAATGCGTTCCCGGGCGGATGCCACCAAGGAAAACACGGAATATTGCTCGGAAAACGAGATAAACCAATTGCCCACGTGTTTGAAGGATTTTTGCACGTTCATCAACCTTGCGGGAACGAAAAAACACAATGTGTTGCACTGTCTTTTCAAAAACGCCGATTTTGTGTTCAACGAAAAAAAAGGAATGAACATACAAATGGACTACGACCTATGGATTTTTGCCGACAGTCCCCTTCGCGAAGCATTCTGCAAATCGTCTATTATGGGCATTCCATTTGAAGGAATAGATTATTTCGACGAAGAAAAACGGACTGGCGGAATGAAAGGCTACATAGCCAAATTATTCCAACTTTTCGACCAAGAAGTTCCGAATATGGAACGGACAATGTACATAACCCTGCTTGCCGAAAGTTCGATGCTCAATCCTTCGTTTTTATTTTCGGAATACGTTGAATACCAAGAAATAGACAGTACAAAATGCTTTGCAAAAATCACATACAACGGCATTTCAGGCGAAGGTTTTTTCACGTTCGACAAAGAACATGGCATTTTGCGTTACGAAAGCGCCCAACGACAGGAACCCGAAGTTGAAGACGGCAAAACAATTCCCGTTGGTTGGCGTTGCGAAGGCGGCAATTTCCACGACGGAAAAGAGTTCAAAATCCCCTCATACTGCAAAGTGACGAAAATCTATCCCGACAGAGAAGTCGTTTATTTCGATGCGAAAGAGTACAAGATGGAATTGGAGAAATAACGAGATTTCTTTCCTTTTTATCCCCCACCACGCCCGTCATGCCGAACGAAGTGAGGCATCTCCATTACGCATTTCGCATTCAGCATTACGCATTAAAAAAGGCCACCTCTTGGCAGCCTTTCCTATCACCTCATTTTTAAATCCTAACTACTGTACATCTTGCACAAGACGTACGGAGATCCCGAAGTCACGATAACCGGAGTATGTGTTCACGGTGTCGCTTCCGAACCTCATATCGTGTGCTTCGGTGCCACCATAAGCCGAACTCGACCAATAGTTGCCATAGACACCGCTGTATACACGTGTACCAGCACGGCAGCCCGCAGCAGGAAGAAACACTGCACCATACGACTGCATTATTGCCCATTCGTCAAGAGAATATACATTTGCTGAATAATTGCGAGGGTCGTAAGTAAACTTGACCGACGACGACGTTTCCCAATCATCGGGCAACAATATCAAACCGTTCACATTGTTTACATTTCCCTGTCCCATCAAGTGATTTGCTTGTGAACGATCAAAAATCAAATAGTTCCATTCTCTATCTGTAAGCGTTCTCCACAATCCTGCTTGTTTTCCACCATTGGAAATGGCGTTGTTCACGCCCCAGTCATAGTTTGTACCTGCAATATCATTGTGACCGTCTCCATAGTTGGTATAATTCGTGCTTGTCCAATACGGATTCTTGCCATTGAAACCGCTTGTCCCCCAACCATACAAATCAATCCAACCATCATAGTTTTCAGATGTATAAGCGTTATCACTGCCATTAACCGTTCCCCCTATAATATATGAATTGGTAAGCGCATCAGGATCTTGCATCTGCGTTCCAACATAATCCCATTGGTTTTCTGCAAAACGCCATACGTCTGTGCTTGCTTGATATTGTAAGTTACCCTGCGAGAAATAAACCTGCTTGCTGTCGGAAACAGAGAATGCCGCCTTAATCGCTCCGTTTTCGATGGTCACGTCACCTTGTTTTGTTACTTCTGGTTCGTTGCTACACGCTATGAACATTGCAGTTGCAACACTCAGTAGCATAAGATTTCTAACTATTTTTTTCATATTATTTTGAGGTTAATTGTTTCGTTTTTAGAAAAAAGAAAATTTTAATAAGCAAAAATAGTTATTTTGCCAAAAACTTCCAACAACAACATGGAATTTATATGAAATAGTCCGCTTCCTCAAACTGTGGTTCGACGAGGAGTTTCAATCTTCTTTGAATCTCATTATGCTCCAATGGCAATCGCATACAATAGCATTATCAATTACTTTAGCTCCTTCAATGTGTAGCGTTTTTATGATTTCGGGGTTAGCATTCACACGAAAATAGAACTCATGGAAATGATAATCACTCATACGGCTTTCTGCCAATGGAATATTTCGTTCCTTGAGCTGATTAATGAGGCTTTGCATCACGGGACAAATGTATTGATTTTCGTTTTCCATATGTTTTAGTATTCACACACAGAGTTCCAAACTTTTTTTGAGTTTTGCAGAAGAATACCATTGCCAAACATTCTGACTACCATAGCGACACAAAAGTCTGGTTTGGTAACTTTATATTCTTGAATAACCGAATCAAATTTCGTCGATAGTTGGGACATTGAATAATAAATGTCGAATTTCCAAGCTGCATTTTCTTTTACAAACTGATAGGCAGAATTATTATCTGTGACAATTGCCGTGTCACCGTTTATAACAGCATCACCGAACGATTGCTTATTTGCTGATACCATACCCTCCTGCAATGCATGGCGAAGAAGGTCCTCGCCCGACTTCATGGCACAAAGCACCGACGCGTCCGTGCGTGTTTTAATCGCGAGTGTCATAACCACATCGAAGGAAGGTCGGGAAATGAGCGTGGCGGAATCTGCCTTGCACAGCGTTAGCAGTTCCGAATAATAGTCAATAGTTGACTTCGACAAGCATTTAATAGCTTCGTCAGCTTGACGTGCCTTTGCCGATTTCACATACGTGTCAAACACCTGTTTGATTGCCTTCTTTTCTTCCTTCTGCGCAAATGCACTTACGCCCATCACCACGCATACAACTAATATAAATACTTTTTTCATAATAAGTAGTAAAAAATTTAGATTAAAAGAACGTCACCACTTCGTCGAATGGACGGTGTGTGGGTTGTTTGGGCTCGCCGTCACGGTACCCTAACGCTATTACAGCCATAACGGTCTCGTTTGACGGAATGCCGAACAATTTGCACAACGCCTCGGAGTCGCGCATACCCATTATAAGCGTGTCGAATCCCATTGCACGTGCCTTCATAATCAAGTAGCAATTGCTCAAGCCGTTGTCGTATGCTCCCCAACCTTCGCCAATTTCGTTGAGCGGTTCACCATCGAAAAATCCCGACTTTCCTTTTTCAAACGTGGAAACAATCAACACAGGAGCATGTTCGATGCGTGATTTATTGCGTCCCACAAGGTTCTGCACAGCTTCGACTTTTTCCTTACTCATAGCCACATAATATTTCGTTGGCTGCTGATTTGCCCACGACGGAGCTTCCTGAACAGCAGTGAGAAGTTCGCGCACTTCGGCTTCCGATATTGTTTTTGTGGAATCGTAACTACGTATGCTTCTGCGCGATGCAAGCACGTCGTCGAACGAAGGAGAAGAAGACGTTTGTGTTGAATTATTACAACCTGTAATCATAAGGGCAATCAATGCCACGCTAAAAAGAATATTTTTGCTCATAGTACATTAATTTTTGTAGATGCAAATATAGTGATTATTTAAACTCAATACACGCCTACGAAATCAGTAAAATTCTTCCATCCCGTAGATGTTTTGTAATCATTTACCTGAGGATTTTGCACTAAAACAAGAATATTGGCTTGAACACCGTCAAATGTGAATGTGGCAAAAACGACATTGACAACAAAACTTTTTTGCATTTAATTATGTATCTTTACCAGCAAACAATTCTTAAAATAATCTGAACTATGTCACAGTTTCATTTCACAGAATCGGAAGCATTCACAATTGCCGATGAACCATGGAAAACAGTAGAAAATCTCATCGACCGCATAGCCACATTAGTGAATCAACTTGGCGACGACTATGTAATAACCGACGGTGTAGCCATCCACAAAACCGCGACAATAGCCCACAATGTAACCATCAAGCCACCCGCCATTATTTCGGAGCAATGTTTCGTCGGAGCGAATTCATACTTACGTGGCGGCGTGTTTTTAGCCCCACGGGCAAAAGTCGGAATCAGTTGCGAAATAAAAACATCTATTATTTTGGAAGACAGTGCCGTTGCGCATTTCAACTTTGTTGGAGACAGCATTCTTGGCAAAAACGTGAACATTGAAGCAGGAGTAATTCTGGCCAATCATTATAATGAACGAGACGAAAAAACCGTTTTTGTCAACATCGACGGAAAAAGAATTTCAACAAATCTCCAAAAACTTGGCTCATTTGTCGGCGACGGCTGTAGAATCGGCGCCAACGCAGTGCTATCGCCAGGGACAATTCTCTTGCCAAACACAATTGTAAAACGACTGGAACTTGTTGAACAAGACAAGTGACGAGGAAAGATTTCTTACCTCGCTTTGCTCGTCTGACATGATAAACAGAATTTTTCCCCCCTTCTTCGTCCTACGTTCTTTATTTTATATACATTTGTACACAAATTAATTCAGCAAACTATGCCACGAGCAAGAAACAAAGAAGATTTATTGAATTTTGCAGCTGAGAACTATGCGAATTTGATGGAAATGATTTCAAACATGACTGAAAATCAAATGAATACGCCGTTTGATTTTTCGGATGATGCAAGCAAGAAAGAAGCTCATTGGGGACGGGACAAAAACGTCCGTGACGTGCTAATCCATTTGTATGAATGGCACCAACTGATGATTGCCTTTGTAGAAAACAACGGCGCAGGAAAAATTATCCGTCCGTTCTTGCCTGCCGAATATTCGTGGAAAACCTACGGAGCTATGAACGTAATGTTTTGGAACCGCCATCAAAACACAAGTCTTGAAGCAGCAAAACAAATGCTTGCCGAAAGCCATACAAAAGTGCTTTCGTTGGCGGAACAATTTACCAACGAGGAATTGTTCACAAAAAAATATTTTCCGTGGACCGGCACAAGCGATTTGGGCTCTTACTTTGTAAGCACCACGGCAAGCCACTACGATTGGGCAATCAAAAAGATAAAACTGCATTGTAAAAAAGTAGCATAAATGATAAACACTCTTCTTGTCGGTTTGGGTGGAGCAATCGGTGCAATGGCACGGTACGGCATTGCACTTTTACCATTGAAAGAACCGTATGCGTTTCCGCTCAAAACATTCATAGTCAACATAATTGGCTGTTTTGCAATAGGTTGTATTGTCGCACTTTCCATTCGCACGCAAAATCTTAGTCCACGAGCTATTTTATTTTTAAAGACAGGCATTTGTGGCGGATTCACAACCTACTCCACCTTTGCATTGGAAACCACAAATCTCTTAAAAACAGACAATTACGGCATAGCAATAGCATACGTGGTGCTCAGTTTGGTGGTAGGTGTTGGAGCGATATTTTTTTCAAATTATGTAATCAATAAAATGTAAGATTCCACCATTTTTTCCCAATGGTTTCATTTGAACATTCTTTTTTTGTACATTTGCCCAACAAATTGAACGATATGAAGAAATATATCTTATTCAGCGTCATCTGTCTTGGACTTCTGCTTAATTTCAGCTGTGCGTCACGCAAAAAATTGGTATATATGAACGACCACCCCAAAGGCGACACAGTTATGACATTCCAACAGAATGATTTAAGTGTGATTTTACAACCGGGCGATGTTGTTTACATTAAAGTGCTCAGTTTAGACAAAGTCACAAGTTCCTTATTCAACTTGGATATAACAGGAAGTTCCGCAACTGGCGAAGTATCAACAACTTTGCGTGGTTACACGCTCGACGACGATGGCTATATCCGTCTGCCGGTAATCGACACCATCCACGTAGCAGGAATGACAATACGAGAAGCGGAAAGTCTTGTACAACAACGCATTGATGGATATTTCAAAAACGCCACAGTGATACTCAAACTGTTGAACACAAAAATTTCGGTTTTGGGCGAAGTAAACCGACCCGGAACCTACAGCATCCTTCGCAACAGCATCAATTTATTTGAAGCGCTCGCGCTTGCTGGCGACATCACTCAATACGGAAACAGAAAAAGCATACTAATTGTGCGAACCATCAATAACCAAAACATAACATTCCGTATTGATTTAACGAAAGAAAAAACAATAGAAACAGAGCAATTCTACCTGCTGCCCAACGATATTGTGATTGTGGAACCATTGCCGTTGCGGGCGTTCCGTTTGAACACGACAACAATTTCACTGATATTTTCAGGTTTAACAACATTGGTGACAACATTAACATTCTTCAACTCTGTACTTAAATAACAAACGAAATGGCGAACGAACAACAAGAAATTGAACTTGAAGAAGATATAGACATTTTAGCGTATGCTCATTTGTTATTGTCGAAATGGTATTGGATTGCGCTTTCATGCATCATCTGCTGCGCATTAGCATTTATTATAAACCGCTATGCCACAAAGGAATACGAAGCCACATCCTCAATTATGATTGTGGAAAAGGAGGACGCGCTCGGCAGTATGGGCTCGCTTCTCAAAGAATTCGGTTCATCGGTTAGCGGAAAAGCAAACATTGACAACCAAATTGGTATATTGCAGTCGTACAGCCTGATACGCAGAACGTTGGAAAAACAAAATTTCCAAGTTTCCTATTATGTAAACGGCCGCGTGCACGATGTGGAGATTTACAAAAATTCGCCATTCTATGTTGATGTTGACACTTCGTATTACGACTACAACAACGCAAAACAATTCGTTCCCGAAAAAATCGACATAAAAATCACCTCGGACAACGACTACACGCTCACCATCAAACGTGACACGTGTACCATAAAGAAAGAAATGGTTTGGGGCGAACAATACCAGGATTCCATCTACAAATTCACGGTGCGGAAAGCGGAAAACTTCGACTTTACGGAAATCCAGAAAAACCGCGCTGATTTCCGTTTTATTATCAACAATTACAATGCGTTAACAAAATTCTACCAAAAAAGACTTTCGGTTGAGGCAAGCTCCAAAAAAGGAACGATTGTAAATTTGTCAATCAAGGACAACGTGCCCGAAAAAGCTACAGATTTCTTGAACGGATTAATTGATGTTTGCATAGAACAAGATTTGGAAGACAAAAACGAAACCTCGAAGAAATCAGAGGAATTTATCACAAATCAGCTCACTCAAATATCTGATTCACTACTTTTTGCCGAATCAACTTTGGAAGAATTCCGTGCCGACAATAAGATTGTGAACCTCAGTAACGAGGGAAACCTGCTCTACAAAAAACTTGAGGAACAGGAAACGAACAAAACCCAACTCGACATTCGTCTGAAATACTACAACTACATACTCCGTTCAATCAAATCCGATGTACAAGATATTAAAATGCCGTCAATCACGGGCATCAACGACCCTCTGCTTACATCGCTGATTTCGCAGTTGAACCAGCTTTACACCGAAAAACAAGTTCTTACCTACAGCGCAACTCCCGACAACCCAAACTTGCAAATTATCAACATGAAAATCGAGCAAACCGTGTCGTCGTTGGTTGACAATGTGAATAGTTTGATAGAATCAACCAAGTTGGAACTCAACGAATTACAAAAAGAACTTGACAAAACCGACAACGAAATCCAGCAATTGCCAGGAACAGAACGAAAACTTATCAGCATACAACGGCAATTCGACATCAACAACACAGTATATAGCTTTTTGCTGCAAAAACGTGCGGAAATCGGGTTGACAAAGGCAGCGAACATTTCCGACATTAAGATAGTTGACCCAGCCCGCGCCGAAAATGCGGAATTGTCATTCCCACGCATAAAACTACTGCTTCTGATAGCATTGTTCCTTGGAATCCTTATTCCATGTGGTATCATCATCATACGGAATTACTTGGACAACACTATTAAAGATAAAAACGACATTGAAAGCAAGTCCCCAGTGCCTATCATCGGTACGGTGCTGCACAACCGCCACGTCGATCAGTTGCCCGTAAAACACAAACCAAAATCGTCAATTACCGAATCGTTCCGTGCAATTCGTTCAAACTTGCCGTTCTTTATTAAAGACACCAATAAAACGAACATAATTGCCTTAACGTCAACAATTTCCGGAGAAGGAAAATCATTCTGCTCGCTCAACGTGGCGGCAATTCTTTCGTTGCTGAACAAAAAAGTGCTGATTATTGGTCTTGACCTGCGTAAACCTCGTCTGGCCGAAATGCTCAACACGACAAACAATATAGGTGTAACCACCCACTTGATTGGACGTGATACGCTTGACGACATAATTATCCACACCGAGGTTCAAAACCTTGATGCCATTGTTGCCGGCCCGATTCCGCCAAATCCTGCGGAACTTATTGAAAGTAAAGAATTTGTGAACTTCATTGACAATTGCAAAAGCCGTGGCTACGACTACATTATTTTGGATACGCCGCCGATTGGTTTGGTGGCTGATACAATTGCAATTTCGCAATACGCCGACTGCAACATTTTCGTAATGCGTCAAAACTACACGTCGAAAGAATCTATCCAATTGGCAAATTCATTGACAAAAGAACAACAAATCAAAAACCTCTGCATTCTGTTGAACGACGTTGACATTGAAGCTGGATATGGTTACGGCTACGGTTACGGATATGGTTACGGAACCTACCGCGACAAAAACGCGAACCATGGATACTACACCGACGAGGATATGGAAAAACGTCCATGGTACAAAAGAAAACTAAAACTTTTCAAAAAAGCGTAAAAATGGCACGTCCACTGAGAATCGTCTATATGGGCAATCCCGATTTCGCAGTACGCCCACTGCAAATCATGTTGGAAAACAACTACAACGTGGTGACTGTCGTTACAGGACAAGACAAACCAGCTGGACGAGGGAAAAAAATGAACGAATCGGCGGTGAAAGTGTTTGCACGCGAACAAAACCTTCCGATTCTCCAGCCTGAATCGCTCAAAGACGAAGAATTTCTCACACAACTACGAGCATTGCAAATCGACCTTATTGTGGTTGTGGCATTCAAAATGCTGCCAAAAGTTGTATGGCAAATTCCAACAATTGGAACAATCAACATCCACGCCTCCCTTCTGCCGCAATATCGTGGCGCAGCCCCGATAAACTGGGCAATTATCAATGGCGAAACAAAAACGGGCGTGACAAGTTTTCTCATCAACGAAAAAATTGACACCGGCAACATTCTTCTTCAAAAAGAAGTTGCTATCACCGAAACAGAAACAGCAGGGACGCTGCATGACAAGCTACAAGAAAGCGGTTCGCAATTGTTAATTGAAACCCTGCACGTATTGGAAAGCGGTAAAACACAGGGAATTAGCCAAACCACGCTCTATGGCGACGAAGCGGAACTAAAACCAGCACCAAAGATTTTCAAAGAGACTTGCAAAATTGATTGGAACAAGCCAACCACAACCATCAACAACCAAATAAGAGGATTCTCGCCCTACCCCGGCGCATGGACAACAATTCAGAAAAACGGAACATCTTTAGTTTTCAAAATTTTCTCTGCGGAATGTTCGTTTGAAAAACACAATCTTACCCCGGGAACAATCACCGAAAGCAACAAGCACATTGCCATTGCCACCGCCGACGGATTTCTAAAGCCAATTGAAATACAACTCGAAGGCAAAAAAAGAATGAACATCTCCGATTTCCTCTGTGGATTTTCATTTGCCGACGCAACGATTCTGTAAACGTATAGTTTATCAAAATCATTTCTGTTGTGTGGTATCCCGTTTGTCTAACTTCACATAGTTCCCATATTGCTCGTAAATGACCCCTTTTTCATTGCAAATACAAATGTGCTCAAGATATGTTTCTCCCGTTTTTTGTATAAGTGTATCGTAGTGATCAATACAAGATTTATAGTTGCTAATCCCATGCCCTACTTTCCGATCACCATTTTTGCCAAAATCAGTGTGTGCACGAATTGACGGATATGCTTCTTTACCGTCCTTATCATACCGCACATCTGAATATTCAACCCGATGGTACTTTTGTAACACCATCTTATGGTATTTTACTTTTCCATCTTTTATGGAAAATCTCGTTCCTCTATAATCACTTTCTTTATAATACATTTTTCGGGACAATTTTCCATCCACATATTCATTTTTTGTGAGAAAAGGAATATACGACGAAACATGAGGATAATCTTTCTTCACACTCTCAGCTACACGGTTCAAACTATCAAATTGATTGTACGTAATCCGATATAGCATTGATTCCTTTTTCCACGACTTATTATTTCTCCATTCCCTTGATATACGAACCGACGATGCCCGATATTCGTTTGTATCAGATTGATATTCCCAATTATATGCTTCCTTCAACATCCATTTTTTTGTAATCTCATATCCACTCATATATGGATCCTTGTACATCCATTTATATGGATAATGATTTTTCCCTTTATGATATACAAGAACAGACTGTTTTCTTTCAAGCGTGTCATATTGTGTCACCGTAACAATTTGATACCGACCACGATACGACTCCTGAACTATCCATTCAAATTTCTTAATCAATTGATTTTTGCTATTATAGCCATATTCTGTCGTAATTGTTGCGGGGAAACCCTTATACAACATATTCTTCTCTTCGGTCGTAACATATGCAATAGGTTCTTCCTGCATTACTTTGAAAACCCAAGGCGATTTTATTTTTTTAGAAACATGTTCTATATTAATTGGTTGCAATTGTTGACCAATAACGGAAAACAACGGGGAAAACAACACCAAACACAAACAAATACACTTTTTCATATCAAACTAATATTCTCGTTTGGGACGTAACACATATTCGCCTTTACGATTGATATATCCAACCTTACCATTACGTAATTTAACTCTTGCAATTCCATTTTGAAACATCCCGATATCATCAAATTTTGGCTTTACAACAGTATTTCCTGCTGTATCAATCAAGCCTAACTTATGGTGACTGCCCCCAAACGTTTCATATCCATATCGAATAACTAATAGTCCTCCAGAATATCGTTCAACCCATTCGGGAGTTTCATACACTATTTTACCTTCTTCATTGAATAGTCCCCACCTTCCGTCAATGTTATACAAACACATACCATCACGATATGGCGTTAATTTTCTTGAATCAGTTTGCAGGCGGCGTGCCCCTGTAGTGTCAACCATTCCACCAATAGTTCTTTTTTTCCCGTTGATTACAGTGTCTTTTGAAAAAATTGCCAGTCCGTTTTTCCCAAACGAGTCCCATCGCGTAGCGGAAGGTTCTTCAATAATCTCTCCATTACGTTTCATAATTCCAACATGAAATGGGTCATTTGCATATCTAAACCGATACGCCGTACAAGCCGCATCCATTTGATATAGTTCAATTTGATGCGCCGAGTCCCGTTCTTGATTTAACCGCTGTTCCAAGGAATTTAAAGCAATCTTGTTGGCAAAAATAATTTGATATGCAGAATCATATTGCGGCGTACCAATATAAAATGTCTCCCCTTGAAGATTCACAAAACCATCTTTCCTATTATGCCGAATCAAAGCGTATCCATTCCAAAAATCAGAACGGATGTGATACGCATCAGTTGGTGCAATCACATAATTACCGTAACAGTCAATCACCGACGAAAAAGCATCCTCGGGAACCAATCTCGGATCATCGTTCGAAAATTCCTGCGACAAAATATGTTTATTTGATTCTGTTCCTTTAGGAAAATTTACAACCGCCACAGATTCCTTAAATTGAATTCTATTAAACGTGGCGTACGGCAGTGTCAGCAGAATTTTTCCCGTGCTATCCACCAACAATGTTTTCCCTTTTCTATAGACCGTGATTCCGCACTCGCTTGGACAAGGCGATTGGGCATACAAAAAATGTCCTAACACCAACAAAATCAATATTATGTTACTTTTTTTGTTCATAATACACATCTACCAGCAATAGTTGTTTTTCAGAATCATAGTGGAAATTTCCCGTTTTTAGATTGAAATTGTCAAAGTAATTCTTTTGAATCTCTTTAATTGTAAGCTGTTCCTGGTTGTACGGCAAAAGTGGAACAACAAACGTTTTTTTATCGACTTGTTTTGCATTTATTGACAAAACTGCCGAAAAGAAATAATTTCCAACCAATATTTCCGAAGCGTGAACGGGAACTTTATTATTCTGTATCGGAAGAAAAACTGTTGCTTCGGGAGCAAAAACTCCTACAAATTTCTTAATTTTTCGTTTGGAGACTAACGATTTATGACGAGCAGGATTGCTGCTATTACAATTTTCATACAAATAAATAATTTCCGCCAAATTTTTGTGTTTGTGCAAATCAAGTTTATAATCTTCAACTTGCAGAACCACATTGTTTTGGGTAAAAAGATAATTGCCCCCACAATGCTTTTTCTGATTATAGACAAAATATTTCCGAGCGTTGTACATTCTTACCTGTGGCGTTTTCACCAAAAATGCCGCACAAGTAAGGTATCCATCATCTATTGGCATAAAAAATTCGTTTAATTGGCTTAAAAAGGTGGAATCACACCGAAGAGCACACGATTTCGTTTTTATATCAATGTATTTATGCATTCCACTACGCAAATATTTTGAATCTATCAAATTTCGGTACACAATATTTCCAGAAAGTTCCGCATACACATAGTCAACTTCCCGACAAGGAGCAAAATCTATCCGAAAACAAGGTTTTGCCGTTTTAAACGAAATATTATTTTTGGTATATATGGTAAAATTCCGCATTGAAACATCTCCAAAAGTCTGAATTTCCGACCGACTTCCGTACACATCCTTATAAGCCTCTTGTAATCTTTTGGAAGGATGTGAGGTGATGCTCAATGTGAACGGCGGTGCAATAATCTTTGTCCTTTCATAATCAGCGCATTCGCACGGCAAATCACCTTCCCATTGAGCAAAAACATCAATGAAAACAACTATGAAACCTAACGCTATCCAGCAAAATCTATGCATTAAACAAAATTGCAAAGTTTACAAATATACAATTTTGAGGCAAAACTTTACCCAACTGAAGAAAATCTTTTCCCGATTGAAGAAAAACTTTCCCCGACTATACAGAAAAGAAAGGCATTTTTATTATTTTTGCTATATTGAATTATCCAAGCTAACGACAATATTAAAATATGAATAATCAGGAAAAAATAGAGAAACTGCTCGAAAAGCGTGACGAAGCGCTTGCTGGTGGCGGTCAAAAAGCCATTGATGCCCAACACAGCAAAGGCAAATACACAGCACGCGAACGAATTGAGATGTTGCTTGACGAAGGCAGTTTCGAGGAAATAGATATGTACGTAACCCATCGTTGCACCGACTTCGGCATGGAAAAAAAGGTTTTCTATGGCGACGGTGTTGCCGTTGGTAGCGGCACAATCGATGGACGATTGGTGTTTATCTACGCCCAGGATTTCACGGTAATTGCAGGAACATTGTCGGAAACAATGTCACAAAAAATCTGCAAAGTAATGGACTTGGCAATGAAATTGGGAGCTCCAATCATCGGTATTAATGATTCTGGAGGTGCCCGCATTCAGGAAGGTGCGTGTGCATTGGCTGGCTTTGGCGAAATCTTCGAGCGCAACATCCTCGCATCGGGCGTGGTGCCGCAAATTTCACTGATTTACGGACTATGCGCAGGCGGAGCAGTATATTCCCCCGCACTCACCGACTTTATTTTGATGACGGAACAAAACAGTTGCATGTACATCACAGGTCCCAAAGTGGTGAAAACTGTGACTGGCGAAGATGTTACCGACCAACAATTAGGCGGCGCATTGGTACACTCCACAAAATCAGGCGTTTGCCATTTTACGGCCGCTACAGAAGAAGAAGGTATGCAAATTGTCCGCAGGCTGATTTCTTTCATTCCGCAAAATAATATGGAAGATGTGCCCGTGGTTGAGACAAACGACCCATACAACCGCGTTGACGATATTCTCGACACACTTGTTCCCGACGACCCGAACAAGCCATACGATATGAAAGATATCATCACCACGTTGGTTGACGACAAAGATTTCTTTGAAATCCAAAAGGATTTTGCAAAAAATATAATCTGCGGTTTTGCCCGTTTCAACGGAAAATCAACAGGAATCATAGCTAACCAGCCAAACTGCATGGCTGGCGTGCTCGACTGCAACGCATCACGAAAAGCGGCGCGCTTCATTCGATTCTGTGACGCATTCAATATTCAAATTCTCACCTTGGTCGATGTACCTGGATTCTTGTGCGGAACTGGACAGGAATACGCTGGAATTATCGACCACGGCGCAAAATTGATGTTTGCCTACGGCGAAGCGACAGTGCCCAAAGTAACAATCACCATCAGAAAATCGTATGGCGGTTCGCATATCGTAATGAGTTGCAAGCAATTACGCGGCGACATGAACTATGCGTGGCCAAATGCTGAAATTGCAGTAATGGGTGCCACCGGAGCCATTGGAATCCTACAAGGCAAAGCAATGAAAGCGATAGAAGACGAATCTGAGCGCAAGAAATTCAAAGACGAAAAAATCGCCGAATACGAAGCAAAATTCGCAAGCCCTTACCAAGCAGCCGAACGTGGCTACATTGATGATGTGATTTTGCCACACGACACCCGTTTTAGAATTATCCGTGCGTTTGAAATGCTGAAAACCAAACGGTTGACCAACCCGATGAAAAAACATTCCAACATTCCACTCTAAACACACGAATATGGAACAAAAAGCACAAAACATATCAATCCGAAACATTAGCGGCAGTGCGACCGACGAGGAATTAACAGCAATCTTGATGGCTATCAATTTGTACTACAATGGTGGTTGCGAAGATAAAAAATTAACATTCAAAAACAACACTTCGACAAGTTGGAATTCCAAAATTTTCGGAATGAATCAATTAACAAAATAAGTATGAAGAATTTTAAATTCAATATAGACGGAAAAAACTACGAAGTAGCAATTAAAAACGCGCAGAACGGCGTAGTTGACATTGATGTGAACGGGAAAAGCTACACTGTGGAAATTGAAAAAGAGAAAACACAAGTTACTCCTCCCGCTCCTGCTCCACAACCGCAATTAATAGAGCCAAAAATGCCTACGGCAAACAAGCCCAAAGCTCCTACAGGCGACCAACCGCACACGACGCTGAAAATATACGTGGCAAGCGGTCAAGAAGTGAAAAAAGGCGACAAATTGTTCACAATGGAATCGAACGGAAAGGAATGCGACATAACCGCCGACAAAGACGGAATCATTGGAAAATTGAACGTTGCGGTCGGACAAAACCTACCTTCCGAAGGTACATCCATTGAACTGAAAGCAAGCGGAAAAGCATCAAGTGCAAATGTTTCCACCGAAAACGCTGTGCCTGCGCCACTACCAGGAACAATTGTGCAAATCATGAAACAAGAAGGCACTTCTGTGCAGGCAGGAGAGCTCATTCTCACAATGGATTCAATGAAAATGGTGAACAACGTAACCGCCGATAAATCAGGTACATTAACCCATATTCTTGTGGAAGAACGGCAAGCTGTTTTGGAAGGCGACCCATTATTTATTATTGAGTAAGTTGTGACATTTATTAAAAAAACGTATATTTGCACAATATGAAAAAAATGTCAAGCATATTATCGAAAATTACTGCAATTATAGTTGCACTATCGGGGTTGTATGCTTGTACGCCCGACGAAAACGAAAAACTCATTGTCACACGCCAAGACTCCACTTCGTATGGTTTAGGAGTTGCGTTCGCACAGAAAATTCCTCAAAACTTACAAGAAAACAACATCGAATCCGTTGATTTTGAATACTTTCTACAAGGAATCGTTGATTACTTCGACACAAATGCGAATGTAAAACTCAGCGATGCGGAAATCCAAAAAATTGTTAATACTGTAATGGGACGACAAATTGAGGAAAAACATGAACAATATGTAAAAGAAAACGAAGTAAATATAGAAAAAGGTGAAACATTCCTCGAAAAAAACAAAACAAACCGAGATGTTGTGGAACTGAAAGATGGGCTACAATATAAAATCATCGATATGGGATGGGGAAAATTATCACCAATTTCCACCGACAATCTACTTATCACGTTCAAAGTTTATAATACAAAATATGAATTGATTTACGACAGCAAATCAAAATCTGACCAAACAAAAATCTATTTAGGTTCTGCAATTCCTGCTCTGCAAGAGGCTTTGCCAAAAATTAAAACAGGTGGCAGTATTCGTATTTTCACGTCGCATGAATATGCGTATGGTTCAACCGTTTACGAACAAGATTTAGTAAAACCTTACGAAACCTTAATATTTGATGTTACTTTGAACAAAATCATACTAAACGCAGAACGTTTGGCCGAATTCAACAAATTAGTTGAACAAGAACAAAATCAAAACAATCAATAAATAAATCACAAAAATGAAAATCTGTATTAAAGTAATTGGAATTGCTTGTCTTTCGGCAAGTTTAATTTCTTGTGGAAACAAAGATAACGTGAAACTCGAAACCCTCGAAGACAGCGCGAACTTCTGTTTAGGTTTCCAAACGGCCGCAATGTGGGCACAACGAGGTGTGGACTCTATCAACAATGATGCGTTTGTGGCTGGATTCAACGCATTCAACATTGACGAGCAGAATCTTCCTCTTGAATTGGAGCAAGAACAGTACAGCGACCTTATGCAACGCTATGCGGAAATATTGGAACAACGCGAACTCACCAAAATGAAAACTGAATTTGCACCAAATATTGAAGCTGGCGAAAAATTCTTGGCAGAAAACAAAGAAAAAGCTGGTGTAATAACCACGGCAAGCGGTCTTCAATATGAAATAATTTCAGAAGGCAAAGGCGTAAAACCAAGTTTATACGACACAATTTCTGTTATTTATAAAGGTACATTCATCGACGGGACTGTGTTCGACAGTACAATGGAGCCAATAAAACTTCCATTGATTCCAAATGGACTTATCCAAGGTTGGATTGAAGCTCTTCCACTTTTTGCCGAAGGAACAAAAGCAAAACTTTACATTCCTTACGATTTGGCATACGGAGAATATGGAAACCAAGGCGTACAACCATTTTCGACGTTGATCTTTGACATTGAATTAGTAAAAGTAATTAAAGGGAAAGCTCCTGAAACATCAGATATGATGTCGAAATTTCAAAAGTAATAACCTCAAAAACGTTCGTATGTGGCTGCATACGAACGTTTTATAATTTCACGGCAATGAAAGGTATCATTCTCGCTGGCGGTTCAGGAACACGATTGTATCCCATCACCAAAAGCATTTCAAAACAATTGATTCCCATCTACAACAAACCGATGATTTACTATCCATTGTCGGTTTTGATGCTTGCTAACATCCGTGAAATCCTTATCATCACCACACCCGAAGACCAATCAATGTTCAAGCGTCTTTTGGGCGACGGAAGTCAATGGGGAATTAATCTGCAATATGCCATACAGCCATCACCCGACGGACTTGCACAGGCATTTCTGATTGGAGAGGATTTTATTGGTGGCGATTCCTGCTGCCTTGTGTTGGGTGACAACATTTTCTTCGGACACGATTTTGGAAAACAACTTGCAAATTGTGAGAAAAAAAATTCCGGCGCCACTGTGTTCGGCTATTATGTGAACGACCCTGAACGATACGGGGTTGTGGAATTCGACGCAAACAGAATAGCTATTTCCTTGGAGGAAAAACCAACGGAAGCAAAATCAAATTACGCGGTGACGGGACTCTATTTCTACGACAATACGGTGGTTGAAAAAGCCAAAACGTTGAAACCATCGAAACGTGGGGAGTTGGAAATCACCGACTTAAACAAACTTTACCTTGCCGAAGACACATTGGAAGTGCAACTTCTTGGGCGTGGTATCGCATGGCTTGACACAGGAACGCACGACAGCCTGCTCGAAGCATCGAACTACGTTGCCGCTATAGAAAAACGTCAAGGCCTTATGGTTGCTTGCTTGGAAGAAATCGCATTCTTCAAAAAATATATCACGAAGGAACAACTGCTACAACTTGCGGAACCGTTGAAAAAGAATGAATACGGTCAATATTTGATAAAAATTGCCAACCATAAAATCTTGGACTAATGAACGTTACAAAAACGAATATTAACGGGGTTTTCATTATTGAGCCAAAGGTTTTCAAAGACCAACGGGGATATTTTTATGAAAGTTACAACAAACTTTCGCTTGGGAAATATGGCATCGACTACACGTTTGTGCAAGACAACCAATCCCAATCGTCGTACGGCGTGATTCGCGGACTGCATTTTCAAAAACCACCCTACGCACAAACAAAATTGCTGCGCGTGATTCAAGGAAAAATCATTGATGTTGCCGTTGACATACGCAAAGGCTCACCAACCTACGGACAACACGTTGCTTTGGAGTTGAGCGACACAAATTTTAAACAATTGCTTATTCCTGCTGGTTTTGCCCATGGTTTTTCTGTACTAAGCGAAACCGCAGTTGTGCAATATAAATGCACCGACTACTACCATCCTGAAAGCGAAGGCGGTATTATGTTCAACGACAGTGATTTAGACATAAATTGGGGAATTCCTTTGGACGAAGCAATTATATCCGAAAAAGATTTGAACCACCCCACTTTTTCTGAATTTCAAACTCCGTTTACAATGTAATTATGACGAAAATTCTTGTCACAGGCGGCAACGGACAATTAGGAAACGAACTACGAAAAGTAGCTCCAAATCTTCCGTTTTCGTTCACGTTTACCGATGTGGCGGAATTGGACATCACCCACATTGCAGATATCGAAGCGTTGTTCAACAAGCAACCATTTGACTATATTATAAATTGTGCCGCCTACACAAATGTGAACAAAGCGGAATCGGAAGAAGACATCGCATTGAAAATCAATGCGGTAGCACCAGAAAATTTGGCACAGGTCAGTGCAAAACACAATTGCAGGTTTATCCACATTTCCACCGACTACGTTTTTGACGGCACGAATTGCCACCCTTACAACGAAGACGATGCCGTTTGTCCACAATCGGCATACGGACGCACTAAATTGGAAGGCGAACAACGTGCGCTCAAGGCTAATCCAAATACAATAATTATCCGTACCGCATGGTTATATTCGGAATTTGGAAATAATTTTGTGAAAACAATGATGCGCCTGGGAACAGAAAAAGACGAGATTTCCGTCGTATTTGACCAAGTTGGCACCCCAACCTACGCCGGCGACCTTGCGCAGGCAATCTGCACAATTATACAGAACATTGAATCAAAACAAGAAAAATTTGTGGCTGGAATATACCACTACACCAACGAAGGCGTTTGTAGCTGGTACGATTTCACAAAGGAAATTCTTTCTCAATCAAGAATTTCGTGCAACGTAAAGCCCATTGAATCAAAGGATTTTCCAACTCCAGCCAAACGCCCGTTTTACAGCGTGCTGAACAAACAAAAAATAAAAACCACCTACTCTATCGACATTCCGTATTGGAAAGATAGTCTTGGCGTATGCTTACAGAATGTATTGAAATGAAACGAATTATTTTCATACTAAGCGTGGTGCTCTTTTTTTCTTGCTCTAAAGAAATAAAAGACGGTCCATACGTATATTTTGCGAACGACAGCGAACTTGCCGACACAATGTCGCAACAAAAAAGTTTGACGTTTACAATCACCGCAATCGGAAATTCGTACAAGGTGAAACATGCGCAGTTGTTCATCAACCAGACATCATTCCGCGATTCAATATTTTCACCAACAGACTCTATTTCAATCACATGGGAGATTGACTTTACAGGACGAATCAACACACAAAACATTCTCATACAAGCAACCGACGAACATGAAATGGTTGCCACACAAACGAAAAAAATCTACATAAAATGAAACGATTCATCTCGCTCGTGCTCGCATTCGTAAGTATCTGTGGATTAGTCTGTTGCAACTCAAAACAAAAAAAAGTAATCACAGCTGAAGATATTCGCAAATTTGAGGAACGCAACATTGAAGTAAACCGTGAAATTGTAAAATTAAAACAAGACACCATCAAGCAATACATTGAGGACCACGGGCTTACGATGCAAAAAACAGGCAGTGGACTATGGTATAGCCTCAAACCAAGCGGCGATACCACCGCCATACATACTGGCGATATGGTGGAAATAGCATACAGCATCCATTTGTTAAACGGAAAATTCTGCTATTCGTCTGATTCCACAGGTCTGAAAAAGTTCAAGGTTGGACAAGGTGGCGTGGAATCAGGTTTGGAAGAAATGCTTCTGCTCATGCACAAAGGAGACACGGCAGAAATGCTTATGCCCCCACATCTTGCCCACGGACTTATGGGCGACCAGAAAAAAATCCCTACTTTGGCAATTTTACACTATTTGGTTATGGTTAAAGATTGCCAACACGTAATAAAATAAGGTTTTTACCAAGAGAAACCGTATATTTGCACACATAAATTGTAGTATATGAAAAAGAACAGATGCTCATTCTGTGGTCGCGATGAGGACCAAGTGCCAATTCTACTGAATGGAATGGCTGGATTTATTTGTAGCGATTGCGTGGAACAAGCAAGCAAGGTTTTAAGCGAAATAACGCCTTCCCCAAAGAAGAAAAACGCTATTAAGGATTTTACGAAATTAAAACCAATAGATATAAAGAAACATCTGGACGAATACGTTATCGGTCAGGACGAAGCAAAAAAATCGTTGGCTGTCGCTGTTTACAACCACTACAAACGTATTTCCTGCGAAACTAACAATGATGTAGAAATAGAAAAATCGAACATTATTTTAGTTGGGGAAACAGGAACGGGAAAAACGTTGCTGGCAAAAACCATTGCAAAATTTTTGGATGTTCCATTTGCCATTGTTGACGCAACGGTGCTGACCGAAGCTGGTTATGTAGGCGAAGACATTGAAAGTCTGTTGGTTAGACTGTTGCAAGCAACCGATTACAACGTGGAACGTGCCGAGCAAGGAATTGTTTTCATTGATGAAATCGACAAAATTGCCCGCAAAGGCGACAATCCATCCATAACCCGTGACGTGTCGGGCGAAGGCGTGCAACAAGGCTTGCTGAAACTATTGGAAGGTTCGGTTGTAAACGTGCCACCACAAGGCGGTCGCAAACATCCAGAGCAAAAAATGATTGCTGTCAACACAAAAAATATTTTGTTTATCTGCGGCGGGGCATTCGAAGGCATTCAGAAAATAATAGCCCGCCGTTTGAACACACACACCGTGGGCTATGGCGTGAAAGAGAAGAACAAAAACATAGACAAAAACAATTTCTTACAATACATTGCGCCACAAGACCTCCGCTCGTTCGGACTAATTCCAGAAATCATCGGACGATTGCCTGTACTGACACACCTAAATCCACTGGATAGAAATGCATTACGCAGCATTTTAACTGAACCGAAAAATGCGCTGGTAAAACAATACATTGAATTGTTCCGCATCGACGGAATCGAATTGTCGTTCACCGAGGACACCTACGATTTTATTGTTGACAAGGCAATAGAATACAAACTTGGCGCACGAGGCTTACGCTCTATATGTGAGGCAATCATGCTCGATGTGATGTTTGAATACCCATCGAAAAATGTAAAAAAACTCGTTATTGATAAAAAATTGGCGGAAAAACATTTCGCCAAGACAGAACTGAATCATATTTTAAATGCATAACACAATGAATTTCAAATTATTAAAAGCATTAAGCGAAGTAGCTGGTCCTTCGGGATTTGAATCAAGAATACGTGAGATGATTTCTAAAGAAATCGCCAAAGATGTTGACTCTGTCACAACCGACAATATGGGAAATCTTGTTGCGTTCCGTAAAGGTAAAAGCGACAAAAAACTGATGATAGCCGCACATATGGACGAAATCGGATTTATTGTGACACACATCGACGACAACGGATTTCTGAAATTCGCCACATTGGGCGGCTTCGACCCCAAAACACTGACAGCGCAACGTGTGATTGTGCATGGCAAAAAAGATGTGATTGGCGTGATGGGCGCAAAACCTATCCACGTGATGACTCCCGAAGAACGCGACAAAAAAGTTACCGTGAAAGATTTCTTCATTGACTTGGGAATGACGAAAAAAGAAGTGGAAAAAATCATAGAAATCGGCACGCCAATCTCACGCGAACGTGAATGTATTGAAATGGGATCGTGTGTCAACGGTAAATCGCTCGACAACCGAATTGCTGTGTATATCTTAATTGAAACGATAAAAAAACTGAAAGGCAAGCAGTTACCTTTCGACACCTATTTCACATTTACCGTGCAGGAAGAAGTTGGACTTCGCGGTGCGCAAGTTGCCGCCCTCAACATCCAGCCAGATTATGCCATCGCACTTGACACGACCATCGCCTACGATGTTCCGGGAAGCACTCCGCAAGAACAAATCACAAAACTTGGCGAAGGACCTGGCATAAAAATTATGGATTCGTCGGTTATCTGCCACGCAGGATTTGTTGCATTTATGAAATCTGTGGCAAAAAAGAATTCGATTCCGTTCCAAGCCGAGATTATGCAAGGCGGCGGAACCGACACAAGCATGTTGCAGAAAATGGTTGCCGGAGGCGCTATCGCTGGGGCGGTTTCCATTCCAACACGACATCTCCACCAAGTGATTGAGTCGGTTCATAAAGACGATGTGGAAAACAGCATACAATTGTTGACGTGCATAACACAATCAATTGACGCTCTATAACAAATGGCAGACAATTATTTAGAGAAAAAGTACGAGGAATATCTCAAGAAAAAAGCCGACTACGAGCGGAAGAAAAAATTGGGATTGATTTCAAAGTCGGCACAAACAAAAGCCAACAAAAAATAAAAAATTGGACTTTTATCTCTCATTGTTGATAACTATTTTATTTTCAGTTCCGAAAATAACGTACAATTATTGATATAAATCTTACATTTGGACAAAATAATAAAATATGGAAAATACTATTAATGGAAAACTAATCGAAATCTGTGAGCCACAAACAGGTACGAGCGCAAACGGACAATGGAAACGTCAGAATTTTATAATTGAAACATTCGCACAATATCCACGGAAATTATGTTTCACCGTGTCAAACGACAAAGTTGATATGTCACGTTTTGCCGTAGGTAGCGTTGTGATGGTTTATATCAATATTGAAAGCCGAGAATACAACGGAAAATGGTTCACCGACTTCAGAGCATGGAGAGTTGACGACGGTCAACCTCTTCAACCAAACAATACCATTCAAGGTCGAGTAACAAATGTTTTTCAAGAAATTGGCGGTAAAAACGCATCGACTGGCCGTGAATGGAAACGCCAAGACTTTGTAATAGAGACAGTTGAAACGTATCCAAAGAAAATCTATTTCAGCGTTTGGGGTGACAAGACCAACAAATCAGCTTTGGTTGAAGGCAAAGAAGTGACTGTAAACGTTGATTTAGAAAGCCGTCAAGGTTCGAATGGTGGCTGGTTTTCGAGCGTGCAGGCATTTCGTGTAACAGAAGGGATTGTGCAAATGGGCACACCAGCCGGTAATTCAGCATACGGCGTTGCAAGCGACAACACAGCAACGGGCACGCCAATGGTTGCCCCCGACCCTATCACTCCCGATCAACTGAAAAGTAATGACGAAAGCGACGGATTACCATTCTAATTTTTTCCTGTCAATAATAGCTTTGTTTGTGCAAATCTCCGCATTTGCACAAACAACTATTTACACTACCTTTGAGCATTACTGCAACGGAAAACCTGTTGCCCACAATACGTTCATATACAAAAATACCCAAGGAACGACATATCAAATCAATCAGATTCAATACTTTATAAGCAACATTTCCTATCGGGTAAACGGAAAATGGATCTGCGATTCGACCATCACCTACATCGATGCGGAAAAAACAATTCCTATGGTATCGACCACAATTTCCAAGAAAAAAAACAAAATAGACTCCATACGATTCACTGTAGGATTGCCTGCGGAACAAAACATTCCTTATAGATTCACAAATCCAGAATGGGCGCAAATGTATTGGCCCGAAAGCATGGGCGGAGGCTACCACTACCTGAAACTAAACATAAAATATATCAACAACCACGATACCGTGGACTTATTCAACTGCCATTTAGGACGAAGTATGGAAATGGGCGCCGTAATTGACAATGATTTCACCCTGACACTTCCATACCCAACAGAAACACACAACATAAACGTAATCAGAATGAATGTTGATGCATGGTTTGTGAACCCTAATACCATTGATTTCAACTTATACACAAAAGGAATTATGGGAAAACAATCCATTATGCACGCAATTTGCGAAAACGGGAAATCGGCATTTACAGTAATGCCAAGAAACTTCGAATAATAGTCATATTACTTATATTCTCATTCAAAACTGTACCAGATCCGCAGTGAAAAGTGTAGCACTTGGGGGCAGTTTTGGAGTAAAATCTTCCATTTCGCAAATATTCTATCAAAACGGGATGATAAATCCCCATTTTTATTTTTTTCTCAAAAAAAGTTTTATTTTTACACATGTCAATAGATTGTTTATGAGCAGAGAAGAATTAAACAAGATCAATTATTTTGTGGCGTTGATTTCGGAGTTTGCCGACAAACACGGAATTTCAACGCAAGAAGCGTATGTGTATCTTCAACGCTATAAGGGACTTGATTTTGTAAAAAAATTCTATGATGTGGAGCATACTTTCTCCTTTGAGAATACCGTTGAAGACTTGGATGCTTATTGTGCAAGGAAAGGAGGAACTTTGAAATGAAATTATATCACGGAACAAATATTGATTTCTCCAAAATTGACTTTACAAAAAGTAAGTTGGGAAAAGATTTTGGTATCGGTTTTTATTTAACTCCAGAAAAAGAAATTGCCCACAGACAGGCGGAACGTAAATACGAGCAATTTGAAACTGGCATTGTTATTGTGCAGGAATACGAATTTGATGAAAAAAATGTGGAAAATCTTTCTGTTTTAAGATTTGACAGTTATTCATTGGAATGGGCTCGATTTGTCCTCTTGAACAGAAAAAACAGGACAAAAATCCAACAACATCATTACGACATTGTTATTGGACCTATTGCCGATGATGCAATTGGTTTCCAAATTCGTCGTCTCGAAGATGGTATTATTACTGAAGAACAATTTTTAGAGGAAATCAAATACCATACTGTAACCATGCAATATTTGTTTTGCAGTGACAAATCACTTTTAGCACTCCGACGACTATGAGTAAAGAAACATATATGATTGAATGCATTACAAGAGATATGATTTCTTGGTTAATGAACGATTACCATTATTCTTTGGATAAAGCAATGGATTCTGTTTACAAATCCAAGACCTATGGTAGTCTTATCAATGTAAATACAGGACTATATTTCCAAAGCTCACAATACGTTTTTGAAGACCTTCAGAAAGAACTTTCATTAAATTAAACGAAAGACTTCTTTACACGAAAAATTTGATATTCTCATTCAAAACTGTACCAGATTCGCATTGAAAAGTGTACCACTTTTGTTACGTGCCTCTATCATTCCATTGTGCAATATGCATTGTGAATTGTGAATTGTGCATTATTTTCTATCTTTGCCACATCATGATTGAGAAAGAACCAACACCGTACCCAGAGCGTACGGAAAATGTTATTGTACTCGTGTGCGAACCAGCTGCCGAGTATGAGAAACCTATTGCTTATCAAGGCACTACGATTACGAATGCCTTGAAAGATTATTACTCGTTTTCAGCGAATCGTGAAAAGGTTGAAGTTTTGAAATGGATAGTTGCTCAACCAGCTTTTACCGAGTTGAAACGGTTATCATTGGCAGAAAACAAGATTTACACCTTATACACAAACCAATATGATGAGATGCTGCAAACAGGTGAAACACCTAACAATCTGCAAATTGCACAAAAGTTTGTAATGAACGGCTACGATGTTTTTCTTCTTTCAAATCCCAAGGCAACAAAAAGTGCAGATTTTATTATCCGTAAGCGAAATTGCTTGTATTATGTGGAAGGGAAAACTTCTACTGGTGGAAGTGCATTGTCAATAAGATTAAGTGACGGAGCAAAACAATCAGACAGAATTGCATTAAATTTTATTGGTTTACCTCAGACAAGTAAAATTACAGATTTAATCAAAAACGTCTTTTTTCAAAATCAAAACCTCATCGAATTGATTATCTTTAAGAAAGGAAGATTGATTATTATAAAAAAGAAAGATTGCTTTGCTAAAAATTTTGAAAAAGCATTTAAAAGAATATGGGGTTCTAAAAAATAAAAAAGGGATTCTATGACCCCTTTTTTAATGAGTTTCCTTGCCGTAGCCGAAAACTCGCACGAACTTAATCGGCGTTTGTCCACGTGTTTCTAAACTTTCGTCTTCATTTTTCACCTAGGACGTTGCAAATATACAACAATCCTCGGCGGTTGTCAATAGTTTTTTCGGATTAGGTACATATTCTCATTCAAAACTGTACCAGATTCGCAGTGAATATTCTTGGGAAGAAAATTTAAATATTGGCCTATTGGTCAAAATGAGACCTGAAAGAGACAAAATTGTCTAATGGTCAAAATGAGACCTGGATTTTTGTTTGTTGTAAAAATATTGGTCAATAAATTTCATACGATTGCGTTTTGATAAGCCATTATGGACGCGTATCTTTGTCTTTAAGTCAGT
>Ga0310697_10000249_pt1 | contig 76981 bp, 56 predicted proteins | sample 172DNAGHGlowgp2_FD_203883 | JGI IMG/M metagenome (GOLD analysis project Ga0310697, IMG submission 203883) | Sheep rumen microbial communities from Palmerston North, Manawatu-Wanganui, New Zealand - 1728 DNA GHGlow gp2 (v2) (version 2) | ecosystem: Host-associated > Mammals > Digestive system >...
TTCAGGGAGTTGTCGTAGGTTTTTTCCAGTTCTTCAAAAGATTTGTCTCTTTTGGTCTCGCCTTTCTCATAGGCGTCCCAATCGAAATCGGCGATTGGAGAATTTTTTAATTCTTCGCTCATTTAAATTGTTAATAATTAGTTAGTTAAACAGCCTTTTCGGACACGTTCCCGAAAAGCGCGACTGCAAAGGTACTACAAATTTCCTGATTCACAAGCAAAAACGACATTTTTTTAACTACGAATTACGCGAATTTAGCTAATTGGCATCCGCGCTACTATTCTGTCCACGAATTACGCCGAATTAATCGAATTGTCTGACGCGGTCCTTCTTTCAAACAACTTGAACAACGATAAACAACATTTTTCAACGGGAGTTCGATAAGTTTGTTTAAATTAAACGTTGTTTCATATGAGATGATTAGGCCGCTAATTCTGCGAGACACGCACAGCACGGACGGAGCGACCGTAGCTGCGGTAATTCTTACCCTGGTAGATCCCCCCTTCAAAGCCTAGGTAGTAAGCGTAACACGGGCGGTCGGAATAAAGCGTTCGCGACCAGTAGAAGAAACTCGAGCCTAAGAGATGAAGCGAACCGCATGAGTTGTAGCCTGCAGCAGGTAAGAACAACGTATTCCCATTGGGTCCGGTAACCAGTTGACCATTCACGCCGTTCTTCTGAGTCCACTGCCAAGTGCAATTCACCCTCAGCTCGTCCTGCTGACCTATCGTTGGCATACGCCATAATGAGCCCCAGTTCACATAGGCGGCATCGTCATTTGATTCCAATTCCGTCATGTTGTCAACAAAGCCATTATAGCCATAAGTACTCTTGGTGCAGTACTTTGTCAGTGTGTTGTCGTGACTGTCATTGCCCCATTTATAGGTTGACCAGTCATAGTAATCCTTGGGTGCGGTCTCGCCCCAGGCGAAGTAGTCACCATACTCCTCGGGAGCACTTGCGCCCACGTTGCAGGTGGCCCACAGCGTGCCGCTGGGCAGACCCAGGTCTACCCACTCGTGCTCGTCCTGAGAATTATCACTCATCGCCAAGCGCAAGCCCAAGGTTCCATCCCAATAAGAAGGATTATCTGTTGTTCTAAAAGACACACGACATCCTCCCATCCTATTAGAATACCAACAACCTCCACGATAAACGTGAACTGGGCCTGATTCTGGGCCAGTTGGATTTATTTGTTCTGAACTAGTATAATAACCGATCCAGTCCTGACACCATTCATACACATTTCCGCTCATATCGTAAAGACCTAATTCATTGGGTAATAGTTGAGCTACAGGGTGTGTAGTCCATCCACTATTTCCACCATCAAAATATCCCCACCATGCTACCTCATTTATATTATTTGAACCAGCATATTTGTAACCCATACTCTTGTTTCCTCCCCGAGCCGCAAATTCCCATTCTGCCTCAGTAGGAAGACGAAAGACTCTACCAGTAATTTGATTCAACTTTGAAATGAACTCTTGGCAATTATTCCAATCAAGATGCTCAACTGGATAATTCATTCTATTCCCAAATGTGCTTGGATTAGTACCCATAACCGCCACCCATAGAGCTTGTGTCACCTCAGTCTCACCGATGCTATAACCTGACAATGTCACTTGATGGGCTGGTTTCTCTAATGGAGTGGCATCTGCATCATCATCCGCAGCTCCCATCATAAAGGTGCCGCCTTCTACGGCAATCATTTTGAAGGTCACGCCGTTGACCGTGAAAATCTCGTCATTGTTTTTCGGTTCCCAGACGAGGCGGAGGCCCAGGTTCTCGTTCATGGAGTTGGAGGGGGCGAAGCTGTTGCGGCATGAGACGCGACACAGGTCGCTACCATATCCCCAGCCGCCGCCACGACACACGCGTTGATCTCCTGTGGCAGGACCTGTCGGGTTGGTCTGTGCATCGCTGCTGTAAGCTCCGTACCAGTTGCTGCACCACTCCATCGCGTTGCCGCTCATGTCGTAGAGCGCCAACTGATTGGGGAACTTATCGGTAGCAACGGTATGGGGATGGAGACCGCTGTTGTCATGGTACCATGCCACATTGTCCAGAGCATCGCTGCCAGCGTACTGGCGTTCCTTAGCACCCCTGCCGCCACGGGCGGCATATTCCCACTCGGCTTCGGTAGGCAGGCGGAAGGTCTCGCCCGTCATTTCGTTGAGCTTGGCGATGAACTGCTGGCATTCCAACCATGACACACCACCCACGGGATATTTCGCATTCTTGTAAGTGCCAGGGACACTGCCCATCACGGCCTTCCACAATTCCTGGGTCACCTCAGTCTGGCCGATGTAGTAATCACTCAAAGTCACATTATGCAATGGGTACTCGTCTTCATGGGCATCATTGATCTGCTTCATGCTGGCGCCCATCAGGAAAGAGCCGCCCTTGACCTCCACCATCGTGAATTTCACACCGTTTTCACCAACGGTGAATTCCTTGGTGTTGATGGGGGCATCCTGGAAGTCAAGGTCCATATCGTAGTAGCCACTTCCCTCCAACGTGAGACCCAACAGTCCGATTTCCATATCTCCCCAGAACTCGACGATTTTGAGGTACTCCATCAGATTCTTGGTTACATCATGATAAGCTGTCTCAAGCTGATTGATTGTAGTATAGCCAAATACCTCTTTGCAGAGATCTTTGTTCCACTTGTCTATTTTTTCCTTGGCATACTCCGTGAGGATTTCTTTAAATTTGGGTAACGTCTTCTCAATGATTTCACTGGCTTTGGCACTATTACTCTTGTCACTTTCCCAAATATACTTGAACTGCGGCCAAAATGTTGGGTCTTTCATCAATTCAAGGCACATGATGGTGAAGAAATCAAGCGATTCCTCTGCATTGCCGTTTTCATTCTCAAGCCTTGCAGCCTTGCTGATGTTCTTGCAGATCTTTTTGACAAGTGGCTCCAGGAGCGTCTTGAGGACATTATATACCAGCATGTAGTCATTGTCAGGACCATCAAAGATTACCACATCGTTGGGCGAAGTGAAGTCCATGTCAAACTTCACCTTGGTCATGTCCCAGGTCATGTCATTTATGCCAAAGTTAGGGTCAAATATTAAATTCCATGAATCGTCAATGAAGTCACTGATTCTTTCCCAGGACTTGCTCGAGAACGGGTCGGTGACGGGATCGGTGAAAGTGCCCATGAAAGTGGCCACGCGCTGAGGCTTCAGGATATGCTTCATCAGCTCAACAGGATCTTCAGAATAGAAACGCACGACACCGTTTTCGTCAATATAGCCACGATTCCATGACGTGTAAGCAAAACGGTTCCAGTTATAGGCTGTCATGTCGCAATGCCACGTGCCCAATCCATTCTCATTATCGTCACCCACGCCCTCTGGCGGCGTCCATTGGCTACTGTTCAGCCTGAGATGGAATCCCCAGTGACCGTATTCACCGTATAGAATATAAGGCTCGGACGGCATCCTGAGAGAAGCGTCAGCAGGGGTCGAGCCGCTCAAGTAATTGTCACGCAAACCGAGTTTATCGATAATCTTGTCGGAAGCGGCGCGGTATTCGGTCTCGACATCATCGATCTCGAAGTAGCCGCGATTGACGATGCTACGGTCTATGGCGTCGGCAAGGGCCTGAGTCTCGGGCAGACCAGACAGCATCCTCTTGAGTTCGGCATAAACGTAATCGGGGGTGGCATCAAAATCAACCGGGAACATGGGCACAAGCAATGTATAGGCTGTCTCCATGGCATCCACTGCCACCGTGCGCTCACGGTTGTTGGCGTCGAGCGACACGTAGCTGTCATACACCAGTTTGCCGTCACGGGTAAGCACACTGATGGTGTTGGCATCTGTCACATAGTAACGCTTGCCCGCCTCGCGCATGTGTCGTAGAGAGGTCGAAGGCGCAATCTCGATTCCGTAGCCTACCACGACGACTTCGTCAACTGTGATGGGTGCGTCCTCGGGCAGCGTTACCGACACGGTATTCTCGTTCTCGGGTACATCACCCATCAAGATGGCGATAAGTTCGGTCAGATCATCAATGGTGACACTGCCATTGCCATCCACGTCGGCATAGCCGTCAAAGCTGTTTGCTGTACCTGTCAACAAGGCATTAATCAGGTCGGTCACGTCGTCGATATTCACCCGTGCATCGTCGTTCACATCCCCTTGCAGGTAGGGGTTAATGGCATAAACGCTGAATGGCATAGCCAGGAGAAATATCGTGGCTATAAGTAATGTCAGTTTCTTCATAATCGAAATGTTTTATTGTTTGTGTTTGGAGTGTAAAGACGTTTTATGTTTCAATCTGCAAAAATAGCAATTATTATGCACTTAGCCAAGGGAATCAGCAACAATTATTAGCAAACCTGCGGATGTTGGCGTGGCCGCTATGAGGGTGTTTTATCGTGACATGCAATCGCCTTTTGTCGCATCAACGCCCCATGGGTATGATTTGCCTTCAAAACATTTCTTCTTGGGGAATCAACGCCCCCGGGAGGGTGTGTCATAATTGTGACTCTGAATATAACCGTGCTATCGCACGGGAAATTAAACGAATTTTGAAATTAAAATTAATATTTTATTTATATTAATAAAAATTTTATAACTAATTTGCTTAATTTCCCGCCCGCAGGGCGGTTATAATTCTAGCAATTGATTTATGACACACCCTCAGTTGACTGAGATGAATGCTTATTGAATACGAAAAAAAGACGAGGGGGTGGGATGCCCTGCCTCGTCTTTTTTTATTGATGGAATGCCGACTGGCGGTTATCTTACCATGATCTTGGCTGACTTGCTGGTGCCATCGGAGTACTTGATGACCACGATGTTGAGGCCATTGGTCATGCCGTCAAGGCGGCGACCCTGCAGGTCGTAATAGGAGGTCTCGACAACTGTTGCCTCGCTCGAGGTCAACTCGTTGACTCCGGTAGGACCACCCTCGGGATAATAGATGATGGGCGAGCGCCTCTCTTCGCCACCGCCACGGTAGATGGTCTGTACGCCGAAGTACTCAAAGTCACCGGTGTAGAAGTAGACGTAGCGTGTCTTTGTGCCACCGCCGATAATGTCATAGTTGGAGAAGTTATAAGGAATCTCGTACATGTCTTCGTCCTGCTCTGTCGGGTAATCCTCGGCCAGGAACACGAGGGGCGTCCTGTCGAGATAGCAGGTGAAGAACAGTTTATCGGGCATGATGTAGTTGCCGTCAACATCAGTGGTGTAGATATTGAATCCTGCATAACCGTGAGAATAGTACTCGGTCTCGGCATAGGGCAAGAAGGAGGTGAACTCGGGCGATGCGGGAGTAGCGGGCTGCTCGTTGAACAGGTAGAGCGTGGGACGCAGATATACCTCATGGCTGCTTACCACTTCCTTGCCGGCATTGATGATCAAGCCGAGTTCGGCATTGGTGAACTTGCACTGCTCAGCATCATAGTCCATAATCATCTCGTCGGTCTCATAGGTATAAAGCGTAGCCCATCCCCACTCGTCTACGACCTTCTCGATGGTACACGGCTTGAGGTAAGCAAGCGTGCTGTAGGTGTTCTCAACACCCAGGAACTGGTTGGTCTCGATGCGAGCCTTGTCCCCCTCGATGGTTGCCTTGATGACTGCATCAGGAGCAATCTTGGCAATCTTGGCATAGAACGTGTTGTCAACGATAGCACCCTGAGCCATATCAAAGGCGATATCGCCGTCATAGGGGTAATGGGTGAACACAAAGTCGCTGTATTCAATGCCCTCGGGCGCGGTCTGTGGAACTTCATCAAAGGGATAGAACGTGCAGGCCATATCACCCTGTCCGGGCCATGAGAGGTAACCGTCAGCATCTTGTTCCACACCGCCATAGAGCAGATCGGGATCCTGAGAAGTGATGGTGCCATCCTCCTCGATGTTGAACTTGATCTCGGTCACCGTCTCGTCGGGGACATAGATCATGTAGGTGTACTCGTTACCATACCAGTCAACGCCAGTTTGTTCTACACCCTCCAGAGCATAGAGATAATAGGTGTAGAGCTGGTTGGTAGTGCCGTTGTCATACCAGAGTTGGGCGTTGATTTGGCCCGTTTTCACCGAGATGACGTTGCCCTCTACATCGCCCTTGATCCATGTGCCGCCGTTGCACATGTTAGTAACAAAGTTCTTGAAGTAGTAGTTGCCGTCGGTGCCTTTAACGACATAGGTGCCCTTCTCGGTGTAGTCGGCAGGAGCCGGACTGCCCCAAACGGGCAGGTAGTCAATACCCGAGCGCCTCATCAGCTGCAGCTCACCTTCGGGTTGAACAAACAGACTGGGATCGAGTTCTGTCGGATTCTCATGCTTGGGTGCAAGCACTGTTGGTGCATCGGCAAAACGCACGTTCTTGTTGATCACTCTCTCCTGTCTTACATTCACATAGGAGTTGCCCTTATCTTCGATCGACTGATAAGGAGACTGCGCAAACGCACTGGTAGCCATCAGAGTCACCAGCAATAGTGTAAATCTTTTTTTCATAATAAAAGGAATTATAGTTAATAACGACACCAAAATTAATAAAATAATTTTATAATATGCAAGTCATTGGCTGTGTTTTATTTTAATGTATCAATAAAACTAATGTTTCTGGTAGTCCTATCCCCTACCCCCTGTTATGGCAACTATCGTCTTGCCCAAAAACCTGCCAATAAAAATGCCCGGGAGTTCATGGAGAACCCCTCGGGCAAATAGTTATTAACTTTTAAAACAAATCCGGCTATACACGTATAGCCTTTATCTTTACTTGATGACCTTGGTGGCAGTGCGGGTACCGTCGGTAAAGGTGGTCACCTGGATCGTCAAGCCGCTGGGCTGTGCCATCTCTTGACCTGCCAGGTTGTAGTAGCGAACGTTGGCAATCTGCTTGCCTGACGCGAGTTCGTCAACGCCTGAGTAGGGATAAACCGTGAGGTAAGAGATCTCACTCGAATTCTTCTCACCGTTGACGGTGTAGTGAGCTTGGATACCTACCCTGTGCTCAAACAACTGACCATCCTCGGGGTGATAGAGGTAGGTGCTGGAGTTCGAGATGTTCCAGCTGAAGGCAAAGATCGAAGAAGGAATCTCGGTGACGTCCTCGGTCAGATCATTGGGATAGTTATCAACCGTGAAGGTGTAGATCTGGTCATTATCGGTATAAATGCTGAAGCTCAGGTAATTCGTCCTGGTAATAGTCACTCCAGTAAACCGACTGCCCCATCGGTACTGTGATGGTCGTGCCATCCTCACTCAGTTCACCCTGCACCCAACTGGAGCCGTAGGTCGCCCCGAAGTTGAAGAGGATGTTCTTCAGATAAACCACATTATTGTCGGCAAAGACCATATCCATCTTGCCGCTCTGTAGATCCAGACCCAACTGGTCCTGGTTCGGGAAAATACCCTGACCGCCGGTGCGCAAATAGGTTCTTAACTCACCCTCAGGCATTGAGGTGATAACCCTCATCGGCTGATTGGCCTGGAGTGCAGTAGCTTCATCCTGTGTAATGGCGGGAGTGACTACTTGATGGTTCCTGACATGACGCAAGCTAGTGCTTTGCAGACTCATCTTGTCAGCCTGAGCACTGAAACCCAGTGCAAGAACTGATAATAGTAATAATAATTTCTTTTATAAGGTTAATACAATGAATTATAGGTTATCTAGGAGAAAAAACTCTACATGAAACCCTTATCATGACAAGGGTTCTCATTCCAATCTGCAAATTTACATTAAAAAATATAAAAAGAGTACAAGTCATGGACAAAATTTTGCACTGAACATGACTTATAGTACCTTTGCTGATAAATATTGACTAAAAAGCACATAAATATATGACAAAAAAGGAATTAAGACAGCAGATCAAACAGCTGAAAGGGATGACACCGCTGGCCGTGCGTGAGGTAGAGTCCAGCATGGTGTTCAATAAGATACGGACGATGCCGGTGTGGCAACAGGCTCAGCACATCCTGTGCTACTGGTCCTTGCCCGATGAACTGCCAACCCATGAGACGGTAAACAATTGGCTCGCCCAGGGCAAGAACATCTATCTGCCGCGCGTGGTGGGTGATGACCTGGAAATTGTGCCCTACCATGGCGCTCAGAGCCTGGATGACAACAACAAGTTCCACATCGGCGAACCCGTTGGCGATGCCGTGGATCCCTCATGCCTTGAGCTCATCATCGTGCCTGCTGTAGCGCTGGACGAGAAGCGCAACCGCCTGGGACGCGGTAAGGGCTTCTATGACCGTCTGCTGAGCACCACCGAGTGTCCCACCATCGGCGTGGTGTGCGACTTCCAGTTGGTCGAAGAGGTACCTGTTGAGCCCCACGACCGCCCGCTGGACTGCGTGGTGACAAGCGATACCGTCATCGCCGATGAAGAGAAATGCGAATTGTTCCAATGATGGTGCGAGATGGTATCTCGCAATATAGGACATCACTCATGCACAGAAGAGAAGCGATTTTATTGCTCTTTATAACCCTGCTGTCGCTGGTAACACTGGCGAAGGAAAAGGAGCTGCCGGTTGATCCCGAGTTGAGGATCGGACGGCTGGAGAACGGCATGTCCTACTACATCCGCCACAATGAACAGCCCCAAGGGCGCGCCGAGTTCTGGCTGGTGCAGAACACAGGATCCCTTGTTGAGGAGGACGATGAGCGCGGCATGGCGCATTTCATCGAGCACATCGCCTTTCAGGGAAGCCGCAACTTCCCCAAGATCAACATGGTGGATATCTTGCAAAACAACGGCGTCTCCTATGGTCGCGACATCAATGCGTCGACGGGCTTTGATGACACCCGTTTCCAGATATCCAATGTGCCGACCGAACGTGCCGAGTTGCTCGACACCGTGCTGCTGATGCTCAAAGACTTGTCCTGCGAACTCAACTTTGACGACCGTGCCATCGAGGAGGAGCGTGGCGTGGTGCAGGAGGAGTGGCGCATGCATGCCGACCAGACAATGCGCCTGTATGAAAGCACCCTGCCCATCCTGCTGTCAGGCAGCCGCTATGCCTATCGAATCCCCATCGGTGACATGAGCGTGATACGCAACCTCACACGAGGCCAGCTGCTCTCGTTCTACCAGCGCTGGTACTGCCCGCAACGGCAGGCGGTGGTCATCGTGGGTGACTTTGATGCCGACCGCATGGAGCGCATGGTCAAGGAGACGATGGGACGTATTCCCAAACGTGACAATGCCGATCCAGACGCTAAACTGGGACGTGTGCCTGACCATAACGGAGTGACCTATGCACTGCACACCGACCCCGAGGCTGCCAGCTCCATGGTCTACCTGATGTTTGAGCACGAACAAGTGCCCCTCAAAGACCGCAATATGCCCACCTACTTGCGCCATAACGTCATCTCTAGTCTCGTCCAGGGAATGCTCACCGATCGGCTCGAAGAGCTGGCACGTACCCAAGCATCCCCCATCGACTACGGATTGGTGTATGACCGCAAGTTCCTGATCACGCGCACCCGTGACGCCCTGACACTAGCAGCGATGGTCAAACATGGATGTGCACTCGAAGGGCTCGACACCCTCATCGTCCTAGCAAGCCGTGCCCTGCAACATGGCTTCACCGCCAGCGAACTGGAACGTGCACGGCGCAACGCCATCTCAATCTATGCCGACTACAGGGCCGAGGCGAGCAATAGGACCAACCGCGAGTATACCGATGAATACATCGACCACTACGAGAACGGCGGCTATATCCCCGGCGTTCTTGCCGAGTCCCAGATGCTCATTGATGAGTTGCAGCGAATTAATCTGGACCAAGTGAACAGTTACCTGAAGTCTATTGTCGGTAAAGACAACGTCAGCGTGATGATTTCCGGCCCACAGTCAGTTGCTGGGCGGAGCCTCTACCCCACCTCACGTGACGTGATTGCCCACTTCGGCCGCATCATGAGCACGCCACTATCACCATATCTCGACATGGCCGCCGATGACCAATTGTTGAGGAAGGAACCAGCCAAGGGCGGAATCATCAATGAGACCCATGACCCAAATACCGACATCACCACCATGACCCTGAGCAACGGAGCCACGGTGAGGTTAAAGCCAACGACATTCAAGAACAATGAGGTGCTGTTCAACGCCTTCAGCCTGGGTGGCAAATGGGCCTACGGTGATAGCGCCGATATCAATGTGCGCCTGATGAGCCAGGTCATCGAGGAGTGTGCCCTGGGTGGACACACAATCAACCAGCTCAACCGCATGATGAGTGGCCGCCAACTGGGCCTATCATTCATTCTCAATGATCCCAACGAACAGTTGAGCGGCGGTTGCCAGAGTGCCGACCTCGAGACCCTGCTGCAGCTATGTTATCTCTATTTTACTGATGTGAGCCTCGATGAGGAAGCCTTCAATAGTCTCAAGACCCGCATCCGTTCCCAGTTGTCCCAGGGACTGAATAATCCCAAGATGATCTATAGCGACTCCATCGGCAGCACCATCTATCAGGGTAACGCCATGTACCGTAACATCCGTCCCGAGGAAGTGGACATGCTGGACGGAGAGCGTGTGCTGGAACTCTATCGTGGGCGCGTTGCCAATGCCGGAGACTACACCTTCTCAATCGTGGGTGCCTTTAATGTAGATGAAGTGAGGCCGCTGATCCGCAAATATCTCGCGTCGCTGCCCGACAACGGCAAGCGTGAGACCTATGGCAGCGGTTATCGCCCCGCCATGGCGACTGGCGAGGTGGACAACTTCTTTGAGGTGCCTATGCGCCAGCCCAAGTCATCCATCTATGTGAGTATCATGGGCGACAAGAGATACAGCTATGACGACGAGTTCATGATGGATCTGGTGGGCGAGTCGGTAGGCACTGCACTGCTGACCTTCCTGCGACACGAGAAACACGGCACCTATGACGTGGCAGCCGATGGCACCTTGTCCATCTACCACAACCGATGGATGATCAACTACGAGTTTGAGACCAGCATAGCCGACAGGGACAGCATGCTCATGTATGCCGACTATGCCGTCAACGCTATCTTCTATAGGGGCGTCAGTGAGGACCTGTTCAACAAGATGAAAGAGCGCGTCGGCCGCGAGCACGAGAGCGCCCTGCAGACCAACGCCTACTGGCTGCGTGCCTTGCAGCACCGAGCCCTGGGGGTGGATATTATTGGGGGGTTCAACAACATCTACGCCACCCTTACCGAGGAGCGCCTGAACAATTACATCGCCGCCCTCAGGCCGCACACACGCCTGCGTATAGTCATGAATTAGATTTACAAGCCGGAGGCTTGCAATACACTAACCAAGGGACAGGCTCTTTTACAAGCCGGAGGCTTGCAATACACCAACACTAACCAAGGGCTAGAATGGCTTGCGGTACTTGTTGTTGGGGTCCTCGTCGAGGATGCTCATGTAGCTGACGAAGCGGCTGTAAGCGATTTCTCCGCTCTCGACAGCGGCAAGGACAGCACAGCCGGGCTCGTGGGTGTGAGTGCAGTTGTTGAAACGGCAGTCGGCCGAGATGCGGAAAATTTCAGGGAAATAGTGGGCAACCTCGGCACGTTCAAAGTCGATGGTGCCAAAGGCTTTTACACCCGGGGTGTCAATGATGGCGCCACCACCTGGCAGATCCAGTAACTCGCTGAAGGTCGTGGTGTGCATACCCTTGTTATGGGTGTGGCTCACGTCACCCACCTTGACGTGGGCATCGGGAACGAACAGATTGATGATGGAGGACTTGCCCACGCCACTGTTGCCCGAGAGCAGCGACATCTTACCCGATAGAATCTCGCGCAAGGTATCGGCCCTCTCGCCCGTCGCAGCCGACATGGCTATGACAGGATAGCCAATGGACTCATACATCCCCTTTAATTCCTCAAGATACTGACGAGACTCCTCTGTAATGAGCAGGTCCACCTTGTTGAAGGCGATGACAGCAGGTACCTGATAGGCCTCGGCCGTCGCCAGGAAGCGGTCGATGAAGGTGGTGCTGGTCTCGGGATGGATGATTGTTGCCACTAGCACAGCCTGATCGAGGTTAGCGGCAATGATCTGGAACTCCTTAGAGAGGTTGCTGGCACGGCGGATGATATAGTTCTTGCGCGGCTCAATGGCACCGACGACAGGGGCATCACCACCCTTGTCCTCGACCTGCACGATATCGCCCACGGCGACAGGATTGGTGCAACGCATGCCCTTGAGGCGCAGCACACCACGCATCTTGCAGTTCACCGTGTTGCCGTCCTCGAGACGCACGGTGACCCAGCTACCGGTATTCTTTATTACTAATCCGTTCATTATATCATATTTTAGTTATTGGTTGGCTGAGGCTAAGCCTCAGCACAGGGGACTTACTCCCAGGCGTCGAGTTCATCGGCAATCTCAGGGAGGTCGCTGCGGTGGAAGACGGGGCTCTTGATGCCACGGCGACGCTGGGCACGATAGTTGTTCAGCAGCTTGAAAGCATACTTGCTCAGGAAAGCCAAGGCGACCAAGTTGCACAGAGTGACGAGCGCCATGCAGAGGTCACCGAGGTTCCACACAAATTCGAAACTTGCCACAGCCCCCAGGAAAACGAAGGCACCACCCGAAAGAATGCGGAAGACCGTGAGCGCCCACTTCTTGTCGGTCAAGAAGCGGATGTTGGCCTCACCATAGTAATAATTGCCGATGATACTGCTGAACGCGAACAAGAAAAGGGCGATGGCCACGAATATAACACCCCAACTGCCAACCTGTGTCTCAAGAGAGGCCTGAGTGAGCTGGATACCCTCAAGGCCTTCGGTCGTATAAAGGCCGCTGACGAGCACCAGAAATGCGGTACAGCTGCACACCACCAGGGTGTCGGTGAACACGCCGAGGGCCTGGATAAGACCCTGCTTGACAGGATGAGACACATCGGCTGTAGCAGCCACATTGGGGGCACTACCCTCGCCTGCCTCGTTACTGAACAGGCCTCGTTTAACACCGACCATGATGGTCATGCCCAGACCACCTCCTGCCACCTGTTCAAAGCCAAAAGCGTTCTCTACAATCAGTCGTAGCACATGAGGTATCATGTTGAAATTCATGATGACAACATACAGAGCAAGGATGAAGTAGCCTATAGCCATGATCGGCACCATGACACTGCTCACACGGGCGATGCGCTGGATGCCGCCAAAGGCAATGAACAGGGCAATAGCAGTGATGATGCAGCCCACCACCAGCGGATCGAAGCCGAAAGCTTTATTCAATGCACCACAGATGGCGTTGCTCTGGATAGAATTATAGGAGAGGCCAAAGGTCAACGTGATGAGCACGGCAAACAAGCCCGCCATCCACTTGCTGTGCAGGCCACGGCTGATGTAATAGGCCGGGCCACCGATGAACGACTCACTGGACGGACGCTTGAACAACTGCGCCAACGTTGCCTCGACAAAGGCGGTCGCTGAGCCGATGAGCGCTATCAGCCACATCCAAAAAATGGCACCTGGGCCACCCACGGCAATGGCAGTAGCCACACCGGCGAGGTTGCCCGTGCCCACACGCGTCGCCATCGAGACAGCGAAAGCCTGGAACGAAGAAATGTGTTTACGCTTGCCGCTATGGGTCGAAGATGAGTCCACTAGTTGGCGGAACATGTCGCCAATCATAGTGAATTGGACAAAGCGTGAACGTATCGTGAAATACAGACCACATAGGATCAAGGCACCAATCAACAGATAGGCCCAGATGGCATCGTTAGCCGATTTGATGAGTGTATTGAGCGAGTCAAAATTCATTGTCATTCTTCGTTTTAGGGTCTCGCCCAGGCAGGGCGGTTTTGCGGGCCGTGACGGGAGGCACGGCATAGGGGAACACTGTCGTGCCTCACTTGCTGTTGTAAAGGCGACAGTTTCTCACTATGTGGCACACTAAGGGGAGGCCCTTCATTTCTAAATTTGCCCTAAAATTACTGCTTTTTCTTGAAATCGGCCGTTTTTCTATTCATTTTTGAGCAATTATGAGTATATTTGCCGATTATATACGTTATTAGATTATGAGACGCGCAATCTTTATCTATATGTTATTAATGGCTATGGCTAGCAGTGCAATCGCACAAGTGATGAACCGCCCCATCGGGCAGTATCCGGGCAATTCCGACGAGTATTATGGGCCGACGCTGGTGCATGACAATGCTTATGGTTCTCGCAACCTTGCTCTCCACCGCATGGTCTATCAATCCTCGTCATGGGATTTCAATCTCACGTCACAACTGCTGACCGATGGCATTATCGATGAGCAGCTACCCGCCTGGCTCAACGTCACCACCCCCGAGGGCCCGCTGCCTCCCCACAAGCGCGAGGCCTGCATTGATGGCAACGACTGGACCTGCAACATCCTGATGGGTGGGAATACCTGGCTGCAGTATGACTGGGAAAACATGAACATCGACATTGATGAAGTGGAGATGGTATGCAGCATGGCCTATCGTGAGGAGGCACCACGAGGGTTCAAGATTAGGCTCCTCACATCGGCAGACGGCAAGAAATGGAAAGTCGCCGACGAATGGAAAGGCGATGACCTGCCTGGCAAGGCATCACGCTCCCGCGCACACAGTGACCCAAACAAGAACACTGGGGACGACCTGTTGCCCACACGCAACATCGACCACGTTTTCCACATCAAGAATGGTAAGTCGTTTTCCCACATGAAACTGGAAATGGTCACACCAGCCGCTGCACATTGGACCATTACCGAACTGAAGTTGCTGAAAGACGGAAAGCGTGCCAAGGGTATCCTGCCGGCAGAGCATTTCGTGAGCGCGTGGCGCAGCTTGGGCAACAGGGATGAATGGGTGACAGTCGATCTGGGAGCTATCAGTACAGTTCATCAAATCAACCTATACTGGGTTAATAACCCGTCAAGCGGTAATATCCAGATCAGCGATGACAACAAGAACTGGAAAACTATCTCTAATCTTGCCAAGAAACTTCCCAAAAATAATACCGAAGTTATTAATGTTGATAGCAAAGGGCGATTTGTTCGCATTAACATGATTGAGCCCAACAAAAACGGTCAACAATTTTGCTTAAGAGACATTCACATCGGCGGCAATAGCCCTAGCGGATTAGTCGTCAAGGCACACGCCGAGGGCGGCTGGCAAGACGACAAGTGGCTGCTCAACGGCGGTGACTGGCGACTGACACGAGCCTCACATCCCGATGTTGAGCCTCTTGTAGCTACAGTGCCCGCCACGGTATTATCCAGTTACGTCAATGCTGGAGCATTGCCCGACATGAACCACGACGATAACCTGATGATGTCGTCGGAGTCATTCTTTGACGGGGATTTCATCTACAAACGCTCATTTGACTTGCCTCGAGAGATGCAAGGCAAGCGCGTATTCCTCAACTTTGACGGTATCAACTGGAAAGCGGTTGTCACGCTCAACGGCACTGAGGTGGGCCGCATCAATGGTGCCTTCAAGCGTGGTGTATTTGATGTCACGCCCTATGTCAAGCCTTCTGGCAACGAGTTGCAAGTGCTCATCATTGCCAATGCCAATCCTGGCGGCGTGAAGGTAAAGACCGAAAAGAATACCGATTTCAACGGCGGCATCCTCGGCGCCGATAATCCCACGTTCCATGCCACCATCGGTTGGGACTGGATTTCAACCATCCGCGGTCGAGACATCGGCATCTGGGACGACGTCTATCTCACCGCCTCGGGCGACGTGACCGTGAGCGACCCTGTGGTCACCACCGTCCTTGGCGAGAGCGATACACTTGCCACGATGACGCCGGCAGTAATGCTGACCAACAACAGTGACCGACCTGTGTCGGGCACGCTACATGGTCATATCGGCGACATCTGCTTTGAAAAACAAGTGACACTGGCAGCCGGAAAGACTATCGAAGAATCATTTAATCCAAGCGAGTTCCCGCAACTCAAGAACCAGCGCATGCGTCTGTGGTGGCCCAACGGCTACGGTGAGCCCTTCCTGTATGACGCCAGCTTCTCGTTCACCATTGATGGCGTACAGAGCGATGCCGTGAACTTCAAAGCAGGCATCCGCGAGATGAAGACCGTGGACAAAGACACAAAGCTGAAGATTTACATCAACCACCGCCGTCTGATTCCCAAGGGCGGCAACTGGGCCTTCAGCGAGAACAACCTGAATTACCGCGGCAGGGAATTTGATGCCGCCGTGCGTCACCACCGCGAGATGAACTACAACATGATCCGCAACTGGGTGGGCATGACCGGTGACAAGGAGTTCTATGAGGCCTGTGACCGCTACGGCATTATGGTATGGCAGGACTTCTGGCTGGCCAACCCCGCCGACGGTCCCGATCCCGATGACGAGACGATGTTTATGGACAATGCCCGCGATATGGTGTTGAAAATCCGCAACCACCCCAGCATCGGCATCTACTGCGGACGCAACGAGGGCTATCCTCCCAAGACGCTCGACGATGGTCTGCGTGCAGCTGTCGCCGCATTACATCCAGGACTGGATTACATCTCCAGCTCTGCCGACGATGGCGTGAGTGGACACGGTCCCTATTGGGCGATAAGCGCCAAGGAGTATTTTGAGAAACAAACTGGCAAACTGCACACCGAGCGTGGCATGCCTAACGTGATGACCTTTGAAGGCTTGAGCCGCACGCTCGACGCCGATCACCTGTGGCCGCAGAACCTCTACTGGGGTCGCCATGACTATACTATGGAGGGAGCGCAGCGAGGTGCCTCGTTCAACCAACTGATTGCCGATGACTTCGGCGAGCCTAATTCTGCCGAGGAATTTTGCGAGTGGGCACAATGGATCAACTACGAGGGTTATCGTGCCATGTATGAGAGCGGCAACAAGGACGCCATGGGCCTGCTCATCTGGATGAGTCATCCCTGCTGGCCGTCGATGGTATGGCAGACCTATGACTACTACCTGGAGCCGACAGCAGCCTACTTCGGCGTGAAGCATGCCTGCGAGCCGTTGCACGTTCAGTGGAACCCGACGACCAACCAGATTGAGGTGATTAACCATTCCGCTGGCCATCAGGCTGGCTCGGTTACCGCTACCGTCTATGGACTGGATGGAAAACTGATGTGGAACAAGAGCATGGATTATGACCTGCAAGAAGATGGCCACTTCGATGCCATGACCGTTGAACTGCCACAGCAATTTGAAGGCGTGTATTTCTTGAGATTGACCCTGACCGATAAGCAAGGCAAACAAGTGTCTCAGAATGACTATGTGCAATGTACCGAAGGCTGTGACCGTACCGTTCTCCATGACCTGCGTCGCGCCCAGGTGAGTGCCACAACTGAGACCTCAGGAACCCAAGCAAGCATCACATTAACCAACAACAGCCAAGTGCCCGCCGTGATGCTGCGTCTCAACCTCAAGGGCAGTGACGGCGAGCAGATTCTGCCTGTCATCTATAGCGACAACTACCTGCACCTGATGCCCGGCGAGCGTCGCGTCATCAATATCGAATGGAAAGCCGAGGACGCTCGTGGCACCACTCCTATCATCGAAATAACAGGCACCAACTTGTCTAAAAACACCATACAATTATGATCAAGCACTCTGTCATCACACTCATATCCCTGTTGTTACTTGGCCTGAGTTCCCAAGCGGCACCCAAGTATCCCTACCGTGACGCCAGTCTGCCAATTGATCAACGCGTCAATGACCTGCTGTCGCGCATGACCGTTGAGGAAAAGGCTGGCCAACTCGTTTGCCTGATGGGATGGGACTCCTATCAGATCACAGGGAAGAAAGTGAATGTCAGCAAGAAGTTCATCAAAGAGCAGAACGACCTGCATGTCGGCATGTATTGGGCCGTATTCCGTGCCGACCCGTGGACACAGAAAACGTTGACCAACGGGCTCAATCCCGCATTGGCAGCCGAAGCCGCCAATGCCATGCAGCGTTATGTTATTGAGCATTCAAGATTGGGTATACCTATCTTCATTGCCGAGGAAGCCCCCCACGGCCACATGGCCATAGGGTCCACCGTATTCCCGACGGGTCTAGGCATGGCAGCGACTTGGTCAAGAGACATCATGCAACAGGCTGGTGAGGTGATCGGCAAGGAAATCAGACTGCAAGGCGGTCACATCAGCTATGGTCCCGTGCTGGACCTGAGCCGTGAGCCCCGCTGGTCACGTGTCGAGGAGACATTGGGCGAAGACCCATACCTGGGTAGCGTGTTAGGTGCTGCAATGGTCAAGGGTCTGGGAGCCGGCAACTTGAGCCTACCCTACTCGACTATCGCCACACTGAAGCATTTCATTGCCTATGGCACGACCGAGGGCGGCCAGAATGGCGCACGCACCGTCCTGGGACCAAGAGAACTGAAACAAGTCTTCCTGCCCCCGTTCAAGCGCGTCCTGGAAGCAGGAGCCTTGTCGGTCATGACATCCTATAATTCGCTGGACGGTGTGCCCTGCACTGCCAACCGCCAGCTGCTGACTGACGTCCTGCGTGACGAGTGGGGCTTCAATCGAGGCTTTGTCGTGAGTGACCTATTCAGCATTGACGGCATCAGGGGAACGCATCACACCGCTTCGACATCACAAGAAGCCGCCATCCAGTCGCTGCTGGCAGGAGTTGACGTCGACCTGGGCGGCAACTGTTTTGCACAACTCGTTGATGCTGTCAACAACGGCACAGTCAGCGAAGAAGCCCTCAACACAGCGGTGAAGCGAGTGCTACGCCTGAAGTTTGAAATGGGATTATTTGAAAATCCCTATGTTGATGCCAAGCAAGCAGCACGCGTTGTCAACGACAACCATGCCATTGCCACAGCCTGGCGCTCGGCACAAGAATCCATCACCCTGCTCAAGAACGACGGTATCCTGCCGTTGAACAAGGACAAAACTGTCGCAGTCATCGGTCCCAATGCCGACAACATCTACAATATGCTGGGTGACTATACCGCCCCGCAACCCGACGTCAAAATCGTGACGGCCTATCGCGGAATCCAATACAAGGTGGGTCCGCAGCGTTGCTTGTATGCCAAGGGCTGCGCCATCCGCGACACAATGGATAGCGACATTGACGCGGCGGTAGCTGTCGCCCGTCAGGCCGACGTGGTTATTGCTGTGGTTGGCGGCTCATCGGCGAGGGATTTCAGGACATCCTATGAGAAGACCGGTGCGGCGAGTGCCGAGCAAGGATTCATCAGCGACATGGAGAGCGGCGAAGGATTTGATCGAGCCACACTGGATTTAATGGGCCGCCAGACCGAACTGCTCATGGCATTGAAAAAGACCGGAAAGCCATTGGTTGTTGTCTATATCGAGGGACGTCCGCTGATCAAGAATTGGGCAGATGAGAACGCTAACGCCCTGCTTACCGCCTACTACCCCGGCGAACAGGGAGGCACTGCCATTGCCGATGTGATCTTCGGCGACTATAACCCTGCCGGACGCTTGCCCGTGAGCGTGCCCCGCCATGTGGGACAATTACCCGTCTATTACAACAAGCCCTTACCGACAGCCCACGACTATGTTGAAATGACGGCACGTCCCCTGTACCCATTCGGCTACGGGTTAAGTTACACAACATTTGAGTATTCAGGACTGACGATCACACCTGATCGTGACGGCGGTTATGACATAGCATTTGATGTGACCAATACAGGCTCACGCGCTGGTGAAGAAGTGGTGCAGCTGTACCTGCGCGACCGCTTAGCGACTGTCGTACAGCCCGAACGCACGCTCAAGGCCTTTGACCGCATTCCGCTTAATGCAGGTGAAACCCGCACCGTGACATTGCACCTGAATCGCGAGGATTTTGCCATCGTGGATGCGAATATGCAATGGACCGTAGAGCCCGGTACATTTGACATCATGGTAGGCGCGTCGAGTGAGGACATCCGACTCAAAGGGGAATTAGAAGTTAGGAATTAGAAGTTAGGAGTTAGAAGTTAGGTCTAGTGACTAGCGACTAGTGACTTATGACTAGCGACTACTTCCACTTCTTGGGGGAGATGCCGACGGCTTCCTTGAAGTATTTGCCAAAGAATGACTGATTAGGGAAATTAAGTTCTGCCGCTACCTGCTGGACGGTATAGCGGCCGCTGCGCAGCATAGTCTTGGCATCAAGAATGACATAATCCTTGATCCATTGCGAGGGATGCCGTCCCGTCTGCTCATAGATGATGTGTGACATATACTTGAGCGAGAGGCACAACTGGTCGGCATAGAAACTCAACTCGCGATGGCTACGGTAGTTGTCGGCGACACACTGCAGGAAACGTGCAACGATTTCATCTCGGCGTGATGTCTTAGTCGTCAATTCTGGTTGATCTTCTGAAGCCTGCATGATGATATTGGCAATCAGCGCCAGACAGCTGAATGCCGTCGCTTCCCGATTGATGGCAAACGCCGGGTCGCACAAGATGGAACGCAGCATCTGATAAACCGTGTGCATCATGTCGAGGTGCTGAGGCAATAAACGCACCAACACCACCTGCAACGCATACAGTTTGTGGAGATTCTGCTGACTGGTGGCATTAGGTCCTGACAGTCCTGATTGAGAGAAAGACAAGAAGATGACACGAGCGTCAGGGTCATAAACCACATTCTCGACTATGGTGCCCTCGGTAATGATCAGGCAGGTGTTCTCGGTTGCCACATAATCACGGAGGTTGACACTGAAACGCACTTTGCCCTTGAACACGATAACCATACACGCCGCGGTGAGCTTCAAGGGGAATCGCTTGACAATACTGATTGCTCGTTCATTGATGTCATTATCAGAGTGAGCATCCATATTATCGGTGACCAAGAGCATATTGCCCAAAGTCAATGTCCTGCCATCATTTTCCACCATGGACAAGTCAATCGTCTGTAGAGGAGAATCTTTCATCATCAAGTATTTTATTGCCATGCAAATATAGGCATTTTGGGACAAAAAATTGTAATAACTCACCTTAAAAATTGCAAAACAATGGCATAATTGACCAAAAAACAAGTCAAACACGCTACAGAGGGAATGGTTAAGGATACAAACTATTCTGCATTAAGGTGTGATGAGGTAACGATTAAATGAGTACTTTTGCGGCGCAAAAAAGAAAACCGTTCAAAAAAGATATGCTACACCTGCAACAATTCTACACTATCGGGCTACTGATTATAGCCAATATCTTCATGACCTTCGCCTGGTACGGTCACTTAAAGCTGCAACAGATCAACGTCATCACGAGCAATACCCCATTGTATATTATCATCGGGTTGTCGTGGCTACTGGCGCTTCCCGAGTATTGCTGTCAGATTCCGGCAAACCGCATCGGCTTTGACGGTAATGGCGGCCCCTTCAGTATCATGCAGCTGAAAGTCATCCAGGAGGTCATCTCGTTGTCGGTGTTCACGATCTTCGTCACGATGTATTTCAACGGTGAGACACTACACTGGAACCATCTGGCGGCATTTGTCTGCCTTGTGATGGCAGTATTCTTTGTTTTCTACAAGTGATGGGCGCTCGCTAAGCTCGCAGTTTTAAGTTTAGAGTTTAGGGGTTAGAGTTTAGAGGGATATTGGCGCTCAATTAAGTCTGAGGTTGGAAGAGGGCTGTGACGAGAGTGAGATGCTTGGGGAGGGAGCCGTCGCTGCTCCACTCGAGGTCAATGTCCAGCAGATCGCGTGTCATGGCGACGATATCAAAGCCGACCGATTCCAACGAGTGACGCATCATGTCGGGATGACGGCACGGCTTGCCCTCGGGTCGTGTGCAACCCTCGGGACACAATGAGCAACGGAATGTGAAGCAACGGCTGCCGGGCAGCTGGCGTTCCATCTCCAATAGTCGTGGCAATAAAGTCTTCCACATCTCTTCCATCGCTTGCCTACCGGCAGCTGCAGCCTGTTCGGACGTCTTGCAGGCATCACGCGTCGGCTCGTCAAACTCGATGGTCGTAGCCATCAATTTGACCGTGTCAAAGCCGTCGCTCACAATGCAAGAGTCGAAATCAAACGGCGGACAAGACCAAGTCTTGCCATAGCCCGGGCACTGCAAGCAAAATTCCCTGATACGCTCTACATCGCGATATCGGCGAACAAACTCGTCAGCATCGACGATTACCTCTTTACTAGTCACTGTGTAGTTCATATTGCAAAGGTACAAAAAAACACGAAACAGGAAGGCCTATTTGGTCTTCCTGTTTCTATCAGGTGATTATTTCAATCAGATTAGTTCTTTTTCTCCTCGGCAGCCGGAGCGGCAGCTACAGGAGCAGCAGCGGCTTTGGCTGCATTGATGCTGTCCTGCTGGGCCTTATAGGTCTTAGCAGCCTCGCTGTCGGGCTTCAACCACGTGTCGAGCCACTTGAAGAACTCACGCTGCCACAGGATGCTGTTCTGGGGCTTGAGAATCCAGTGATTCTCGTCGGGGAAGAGCAGCAAGCGTGCGGGCAGACCCTTGATCTTGGCAGCATTGAATGCCTGGCATGCCTGGGTGAAGACGATGCGGTAATCCAGTTCGCCGGCAGTACACATGATGGGGGTATCCCAGTTCTGAACGTAGTTCTTGGGGTTAGCCTGAGTGTAGGAGCGCTGTGCGACAGCGTTGCTCTTATCCCAGTACGGACCACCCAGGTCCCACTGTACGAACCACATCTCCTCGGTCTCGAGGTACTGAGCCTCCAGATTGAAGATACCGGCGTGGGCCAGGAAGCAAGCGAAGCGCTTGTTGTGGTTACCTGCCAGGAAGTAAACCGAGTAGCCACCATAGCTGGCACCCACAGCACCGATGTGTTCACCATCGATGTAAGGCTCCTTCTTCATGTAATCGACTGCAGCGAGGTAGTCACGCATATTCTGGCCACCGTAATCGCCACTGATCTGAGCATTCCACTCGGTGCCGAAGCCCGGCAGGCCACGACGGTTGGGCAGAATCACGATATAACCGTTGCTGGCCATGATGCGCATGTTCCAGCGATAGCTCCAGAACTGGCTAACAGGCGACTGGGGACCACCCTCACAGAAGAGGATAGCGGGATACTTCTTGTTGGGATCAAAGTTGGGCGGGTAGCATACCCAAGTTGTCATCAGCTTGCCATCGGTGGTGGGCACCATGCGCTTCTCGATGCCGATGGGATCAACCTGAGCGAGCATTTCGTCATTGACATGGGTGAGCTGAACGGGCTCCTTGCCCATCTGGATGCTGACGATCTCGTTGGGCGTCTGGTAGCTCTGGCGGCAAGCGATAACGGTCTCGTTGTCGGGGAAAGCCATGCTGTTGAAGTCACACACGCCCATGGCGATGGTGTCCACCTTCTGGGTAGCGACATCCATGCGGAAGATAGGCTGCGTGCCCTGGAACGGGCAGATGAAGTAGATGGCCTTCTCGTCGGGTGACCAAGCGATATCGTCCACGCTGTAGTCCCAATTCTCGGTCAGGTCCTTCTTGTTGCCGGCGGCATCCATAAAGAAGATGCGGTTCTTGTCGGCCTCATAGCCGTCATGCTCCATCGAGAGCCAGGCCATCTCACCCTTGCTGTTGATGATGGGATAGGTGTCGTAGCCCATCATACCCTGGGTGAGGTTCTCGGTCTTGCCGGTCTCGAGGTTATACTTGTACAGGTCGCTGTTGGTCGAGAAGGCATAGTCCTTGCCTGTCTTCTTGCGGCAAACATACACGAGGCTCTTGCTGTCGGGGGTCCAAGCCAGCGACTCGATACCGCCCCACGGCTTCATGGGCGACTCGTAGGGCTCACCCTCAAGAACGTCCTTGACATTGCCTGCCTTGCTGCCGTCAAAGTCGGCGACAAAGGGATGAGGAATCGTGGTAACCCACTCGTCCCAGTGCTTGTACATCATGTCATCATAGATTTTGCCAGTCGTCTTTTCCAGGTCAGGATAGATGTCCTGGGCGGTCTGGCCGTACTTGACCTGTGAAATCATGACCACGCGCTTCTCGTCGGGCGAGAAGATGAAACCCTCGATGCCATCGGCAACGTCGCTCACGCAGTTGCGGCCGCCACCGTCGGCATTCATCGTCCAGAGCTGCGGAGTCTTGTCCTCACCCTCGTCGGTATAGATGAAAGCAATCTTCTTGCCGCCATCAATCCAGACGTAGTTGCTCTCGCTCTTAGGCGTGTTGGTAATCTGATGTGCATTCTGTCCATCAATGTCCATTACCCACAGGTCGCAGTTGCCCTTGTTAGTGGCAATGTCATAGTAGGTCACGCCATAGAGGATCTTCTTGCCATCGGGTGATACTTGCGGTCCGCCGACGCGTCCCAGCTGGTTGAGGAATTCGGGAGTGAACTCTTTCTTTTCCATTTTACCGGAAGTTTTCTCGGTAGCGGGGGCTTGACCGGGAGCTGCTGTCTCCTGCTTGGAGCAGGTTGAAGAACTCAACAGGGCCAATGCCGCAACCGACATAGCTGTTAACTTTAATAATTTCATAATGTTGTACTGTTAATGTATTAAATTATTAGTAGTTTTTAGTCGTCAAGGGGGCCGAGACATAGTCTCGGCACAGATGGACCTTGCATAAGGCAGATGACCATCTTACAACCTGCAAAAATAATCATAAATTGTCAATATCTGACGATTATCTACTCAAAAACGAACGATGAGACTGTTTTTTTATCAATAACATCATTGCTATACTCGAAAGCAATCAAAAATGATTGTTTTACAAAAAACAACCTAAAATGGTTGCTTTCTCGGATTTCTCGCCAAAAAAAACAATCAAAATCGGTTGTTTTTGACAAAAACAATCAAAAATGGTTGTTTATCTCATTTCTATTTCTTATTTTTGCAGCAGAAAACAATCAACCACTATAATAAGATGAGAGGAGTTATCACAGGTGACATCGTCGGGTCGTCACAGATCAAGACAGAATATCGAGAGCGTCTGCTGAACTGCTTGAACACGATGGAAAAAGAACTGCAATGCGTATCGCCATTCAGGATGGAACTGTTTCGCGGAGACAGTTTTCAATTGCTTGTCGACGATCCGGCTGCTGCAGCCAAAGTTGCCATCTTGTTACGAGCCGGACTTATTAATCACACTCCTAACCAAGGCAAGGGAATATGGGACGCCAAGATCTCGCTGGGCATCGGCAACGTGGAATTCCTGTCGGACAATATCGTGACATCCGACGGTGAGGCATTCCAGTACTCCGGACGCCAGTTGGACCTGATGGGCAAGCATCGCCTGACCATCAAGACGCCATGGCAAGACGTGAACGATGAGCTCGAGGTTTCCACGGCCTTTGTTGATGATATTATCACAGGATGGTCGAGCAAACAGGCAGGCATGATTTACCTGTCACTCAAGCAAGACGCCCCCAAGAAGGAGGTGGCGGAACACATCGGCACCTCGGTCCAGAACGTGCGCAACGTGCTCTCCTCAGCACGTGAATCACTAGTGAAAAAGTACCTCACGCGCTATAGCGATATCATTACCGCCCACCAAACCGATCATCAGCCATGAGCGTCATCATTCTATTGAAACTCTTATCGGCCCATGTGCTTGCCGACTTCTTCCTGCAGTTTGACAAACTGTGTCAATCCAAGCACGAGAAAAGCTGGCGCGGCATTACCGCCCAAGCCATCCATGCCCTCATCCATGCCGTGTGTGCCTACCTGTTGCTTGCCGACTGGGGAGGATGGGTGATTCCGCTGGTGATATTTGTCACACATTTCATTATTGACATCCTCAAGATCAAGTGGCACGGCAGCACTACGTTAGGCTTTCTTGCCGACCAGGCTGCCCACATCGGCGTCATCCTCGTCTTGTGGTGGAGCATCTATGCCGACCATAGTCAGGTACAGGACTGGTTGACGACGGCCATCAATTCCAAGCGCCTGTGGGCTGTGCTCCTGAGCTACATGCTCGTCATGAAGCCCGCATCAATCCTCATCGGCGTATTCATTAAACGGTGGATTCCGTCCAACAATATGCAGTCCCAAGGTATGCCCTTTGCCGGAGCATGGATCGGATATATCGAGCGGGTACTGATATTGACCTTTGTGATCACAGGCAACATCGAGGGCGTAGGCTTCCTGCTGGCAGCCAAGTCCATCTTCCGCTTTGGCGACCTGAACAAGGCACGCGAGATCAAGATCACCGAGTATGTCCTGCTAGGCACTCTGGCTAGTTTCACGATTGCCCTGATTGTGGCATTCACACTTAAATATTACTTGATATAGTTGATATAAACCAAATATAATTATGATGATGAAGAGAACTCTAATGACAGCATTGGCAGCCATTGCAACCGTCGGCTGCATAGCTATCACCCTCAGCAACGACAATTTGACACAATGGGTGAATCCGCGCATCGGTACCGGTGGACACGGCCATGTATTTTACGGAGCCAACGTGCCCTTCGGCTACGTGCAGTTAGGTCCGACCGAACCCACCCAGGGATGGGACTGGTGCTCGGGCTACCATGACAGCGACAGTGTGCTCATCGGCTTCGGCCACCAGCACCTGAGCGGTACTGGCATCGGCGATCTGGGAGATATCGCATTACTTCCCGTTACCCGCAGTGACCAGCGTAAGGTGATTTTCAGTCACAAAGACGAACAGGCCAAGCCCGGCTACTACAGTATCACCCTGCGTGACCAGGGCAAACCCTACGTCAAGGTGGAGCTTACCGCGACACAGCGCGCGGGTATGCACCGTTACACCTTCACACCCGATCAGCAGACGATGCAGCTGCTTCTCGACCTGCGCCAAGGCATCGGCTGGGACAGCCCCAAGGAAATGAAGATGCAGCAAGTATCGCCGCGTGTCATCATGGGCACCCGCAATTCCAAGGGCTGGGCAAATTGGCAAATTGACCACTTTGCTATGGTCTTCTCACAGGATGTGAAACTCGAGAAACTGGCGCTTGACTCACTGGGGCTCATCACGACAGCCAACACTGGACGCCCGTTGCTGGTTAAGGTGGGACTGTCGGCAGTGAGCAGCCAGAATGCAGTGATGAACATGATGGCCGAGATGCCCGAATGGGATTTTGATGCGGTTGCCCGAGCCGCCGACCAAGCGTGGAATCAGGAACTGAGTAAAGTCAACATCGCGACGGCAAACGATGAAGACCGCACAGTATTCTATACAGCATTGTATCACACGATGGTGGCTCCGTCGGTCTTCAGTGACGTGAACGGTGAATACCGCGGCTCGGACGGCAAGGTGCATGAGGGTGATTTCACCAACTACACTACCCTGTCGCTGTGGGACACCTACCGTGCTGCTCATCCGTTACAGACGCTTATCCACCGCGAGAAGCAGCGTGACATGGCACAGACCTTCCTGCACATCTTTGAGCAGCAGGGCAAACTGCCCGTGTGGCACCTGATGGGCAATGAGACCGACTGCATGGTGGGCAACCCTGGCGTGCCAGTGCTTGCCGACCTGGTCCTGAAAGGTTTTGACGTGGACACCGCAGCAGCGCTCAAGGCCATGGTAAAGAGTGCCATGCTTGACGAGCGTTCCATGAAGTGGTTGAAACAGTATGGTTACATCCCCTATGACATGGAATCCGAGAAAGAGACAGTAGCCAGGGGACTGGAGTATGCCCTCGCCGACTGGTGCATCGCCCGCATCGCATTGCTGGCGGGAGACCAGGAGAATTACAACTACTTTGACAAGCGCGGAAAGTCCTACCGCCACTACTTTGATAAAAAGAGCCGCTTCATGCGCGGTAAGGATTCCAAGGGCAACTTCCGTGACCTCAAGGACTTTGACCCGCTCTCGACCAAGCACCGCAACGACGACTACTGCGAGGGCAATGCCTGGCAATACACCTGGCTGGTGCCCCATGACGTGCATGGCCTGGTTGACCTGTTCGGCAGTGAGAAGGCATTTGTCAGCAAGCTCGACTCGCTATTCATCGTCGAGGGAGACATGGGCGCCGAGGCATCGCCCGACGTATCGGGTCTCATCGGCCAGTATGCCCACGGCAACGAACCCAGCCACCACATCATCTATATGTACAACTATGTGGGACAACCCTACAAGGCAGCCCGTCTCATTCGCCAAGTCCTGCGCGAGCAATACCGCAATGACGTTGACGGCCTGAGCGGCAACGAGGACGTGGGCCAGATGTCGGCGTGGTATGTTCTGTCGTCGATCGGCCTGTATCAGGAAGAGCCCGCTGGAGGCAAGTACATCATCGGCTCACCATTGTTTGACAAGGCTGACATCAACGTGGGTGACGGTAAAACGTTCACAGTCAGAGCTATCAACAACAGCGATGACAACATTTACATCCAGAGTGTCAAGCTCAACGGCAAGCGTTATGACAAGAGTTACATCGACTACCGCGACATCATTGCCGGCGGTGTGCTAGAACTCACGATGGGACCCAAACCCAGCAAATGGGGAACAGGCAAGAAAAACCGTCCGTAGGTCCCTATTTTTCAAGCATTCTAACAGGAATCATCAATGTGGCTATCATCAATCATGATAGTCACATTTTTTAGCCATTCTAATACATTATATAAAAGATATTTTTTGTAATTTTGTGCGATATTTTGAAATTTCACTTAATTTACTTAAATAAACATCTAATAAACAGAAAGTTATGAACATTTCGCACATCGAACACGTGGGAATCGCCGTTACCTCGCTCGAGGAGGCCATTCCTTTCTACGAGAACATGCTGGGCTTCAAGTGCTTTGCTATTGAAGAAGTTGCTGATCAGAAGGTAAGGACCGCTTTCTTCCAGGTGGGCCAGACCAAGATTGAGTTGCTCGAGGCTACTGCCCCCGAGAGCGCTATCGCCAAGTTCATTGAGAAGAACGGTGGCCGTGGCGGCATCCAGCACATCGCATTTGCAGTACAGGATGGCGTGCAGAACGCATTGGACGAGGTACAGGAGAAGGGCGGCCGCGTCGTTGACGCTCATCCCCGCAAGGGTGCTGAGGGCCTGAACATTGCCTTCCTGCATCCCAAGACTACCTGTGGTGCTTTGTTAGAGCTTTGCGAGAAGCCTGCTGAGTAAGAAAATCAATAGTCGTCGGCTTTCAGTTGCCTGTCTGCGTCGGCAACCGCCAGCGTTCCCAAGTCAACTGAAGACCGAAAACTGAAAACTTAATAAAACAAAATGGGAAAACAACTTGATAAGATTCAAGAGCTGATCGAGCGTCGCGAGAAAGCACGCCTGGGCGGTGGCGAGAAGGCTATTGCCAAGCAGCACGAGAAGGGCAAATTCACTGCCCGTGAGCGCATCAATATGCTCCTTGACGAGGGTAGCTTTGAGGAACTGGACATGTTCGTTCAGCACCGCTGCACCAACTTCGGCATGGAGAAGAAGACCTATGACGGCGACGGCGTGGTAACCGGTTTCGGTACCGTCGATGGTCGCCTGGTTTATGTCTTCGCTCAGGATGCAACCGTCATCGGCGGTTCGCTGGGTGAGACCATGGCATTGAAGATGTGTAAGGTGATGGACCTCGCTATGAAGCAGGGCGCACCTGTTGTCGGCCTGAATGACTCGGGCGGTGCCCGTATCCAGGAGAGCGTTAACGCTCTGGCCGGCTATGCCGAAATCTTCCAGCGCAACATCAACGCTTCGGGTGTTATCCCCCAGATCAGTGCCATCCTCGGTCCCTGTGCCGGTGGTGCCGTTTACTCCCCTGCCCTGACCGACTTCATCATCATGGCCAAGGGTATCTCCTTCATGTTTCTGACCGGTCCCAAGGTGGTAAAGACCGTGACCGGCGAGAATGTGACCCAGGAGCAGCTGGGTGGTGCAGGTGTTCACGCCAGCAAGAGTGGCGTGGCACACTTTGCCGCCGAAACCGAGGAGGAGGCTATCGCCATCATCCGTCAGCTGTTGAGCTACATGCCCAGCAATAACATGGAAGAGACTCCCCGCGTGGAGTGCACCGATCCCATCGACCGCGTGGAGGATGCCTTGAACAACATCATCCCCGAGAGCGCCAATGACCCCTACGACATGTATCAGGTCATCAGTGCTATCGTCGATAACGGTGAGTTCCTCGAGGTTCACAAGGACTTTGCCAAGAACATTATCGTGGGCTTCGCCCGCTTCAATGGCCAGGCTGTCGGCGTTGTTGCCAACCAGCCCAACTGCATGGCAGGTGTGCTCGACGTGAACGCCTCGAAGAAGGGCGGCCGCTTCGTCCGCTTCTGCGACGCCTTCAACATTCCTCTGGTAACCCTCGTTGACGTGCCCGGCTTCCTGCCCGGTACCGGCCAAGAGTACAACGCTGTCATCATGAACGGTGCCAAGTTGCTCTACGCCTATGGCGAGGCTACCGTGCCCAAGGTGACCGTTACCCTGCGCAAGAGCTACGGTGGTTCTCACATCGTGATGAGCTGCAAGCAGCTGCGCGGTGACTTGAACTACGCATGGCCCAGTGCTGAGATCGCCGTTATGGGTGCTGCTGGTGCTGCCGAGATTCTCTATGCCAAGGACAGCAAGAACTTCAAGACCCAGGCCGAGGAGGCCAAGGCTGCTGGCGACGAAGCCAAGGCCAAGGAACTGCTCGAGGCTGGCAAGAAGTTCATCCAGGACAAGGAGGACGAGTACAACAACCTCTTCTGCACGCCTTACAATGCAGCCCGCTATGGCTACATCGATGACGTGATTGAGCCGAGGAACACCCGCTTCCGCGTGATCCGCGCCCTCGAGGTGCTGCGCACCAAGAAGTTAAATAACCCTGCCAAGAAGCACGGCAATATTCCACTGTAAGTTTAGAGGTTAAAGGTTAATGGTTAAAGGTTAAAATTGACCGGCAACTGAAAACTGTAAAGAGATATGAGTAAAAGAGTATTGACACTCATGCTGCTGTGTGCCATCCTCGCACTGCCCACGCAGGCCCAGGGCCGTAAGAACGTGCGCATCAACGAGGTGATGGTGCAGCAGGATAGCACGGGCGGCACTGGCTGGATCGAGTTCTACAACTCGTCCTATAGCACCAATGCCGTCGAGAAGATGTTTATCACCACGATGAGCCGTGATGAGGTGAAGAACCACATCAAGGCCGTGACAGACACTTCTAAGATTAAGCCCAACAAGGTGCTGATCGAGTGGTGCAAGGAACGTCCCATGGACATCTATGAGATTCCCCGTGGCGACGAGCGCAACACCAAGATTGCACCGCGCACCCACTTTGTCATGGAAGCCGATGGTGACACCAAGGCAGGAACATTCCACCTGCCGTTTACCTTGAAGCCCGGCCAGGACAACTATGTGGCCCTCTACGACGTGAATGGAGACTTGGTGGACGATGTGACGATTCCCGCATCGCTCAAACCAGGTGAGACCTATGCTATCGAGAAAGAAGGTCGCCTGCCCAGCGTGCTGGATGACGGCAAGACCCGCTGGACCGTGAAAGACGGTCAGACCAACCAGACCGCCATCACCAAGGGCAATTACAATGCCCGCGAGGTGAACGAGAACATCGAGAAATTCCGTGAGGAAGATCCCCACGGCTACTGGATTGCCTTGGTGGCCATGTCGGTGGTATTCATCGCTCTGGCACTGCTCTACATCTGCTTCAAGCTGTTCGGCAAGTTTGCCAGCCGCAACCTGCAGACCGAGGATAAGAGCCAGGCATCGGCTCCCGCTGCTGCTCCTGCTGCTGCAATGCCTGCTGCAGGTGGCGACCTCGATGGAGAAAAGATGGCAGCTATCTGCTTTGCCCTCTATCAGCACCTGAACGCCCACGACCAGGAGAGCGGCGTGTTGACGCTGACTCCGCGTGACGGCACAGCTTGGTCTTCCAAGCCGGGTCTGATGCGAGAATTACCCGTTATCAAGAAATAATCACCAATAATAATCATTCACTCAAATGAAGGAATACAAGTATAAAATCAATAGCAACGAATACACAGTTGCTATCGATAACATTGAGGGCAATATCGCCCACATCCAGTTGAACGGCGTGGCCTATGACGTTGAGTTGCCCGAGCAGCCCAAGGCCGCTCCCGCCGTTAAGCGCGTAGCCGTGAGCGAGGCTCCCGCTGCCGCTCCCAAGCCTGCCGCACGCAAGGCCGCTCCCGCTGCCGGTGGTCACGTGATCGAATCACCGCTTCCCGGCGTGATCAAGGACATCTTTGTCAAGGTAGGCCAGCAGGTTAAGGCCGACGACGTAGTGTGCATCCTCGAGGCCATGAAAATGGGTAACGAGATCCACGCTGGCGTTGACGGTACCGTCAAGAGCATCGAGGTATCGAAGGAGGATTCGGTACTCGAGGGTAACACAATCATGGTAATCGGATAAAATAGCCTTTAGCGATTAGCTATTAGCCATTAGCGACCAAAAGCTATCAGTTGACAGCTAAAAGCTAGAAGCTTAACACTAATGATTATGGTACTGCTTGACAATTTCCTGTTTACCAAGTTGTTGGATTTCTGGCATTTTACCGGATTCTACAACTTTGACTGGACTAACCTGGTCATGATTTTGGTGGGTTTGTTCTTCATCTACCTCGCCATCAAGCATGACTTTGAGCCCATGCTGCTCGTGCCCATCGGCTTTGGTATCCTGATTGGTAACATACCTTTCCAGCCGGGTAACGAGATCGGCATCTATGAGGACGGTTCGGTGCTCAACATCCTATATCAAGGTGTTCGCAACGGATGGTACCCACCACTCATCTTCCTAGGCATCGGCGCGATGACCGACTTCAGCGCCCTGCTAGCCAATCCCAAGCTGATGCTTGTTGGTGCAGCGGCACAGTTCGGTATCTTCGGCGCCTACATGATTGCCCTGGCTCTGGGCTTCATGCCTGACCAAGCTGGCGCTATCGCCATCATCGGCGGTGCCGACGGTCCCACCGCTATCTTCCTGTCGTCTAAACTGGCACCGAACTTGATGGGTGCTATCGCCGTGAGTGCCTACAGCTACATGGCACTCGTGCCGGTGATCCAACCTCCCATCATGCGCCTGCTGACGACCGAAAAGGAGCGCAAGATGCGCATGAAACCGGCTCGCAAGGTGAGCCAGTTGGAGAAGATCATCTTCCCCATCTTCGGTCTGATTCTCACCTGCTTTGTTGTGCCTTCGGCAATTCCTCTGTTGGGTATGCTGTTCTTCGGCAACTTGCTGCGTGAGAGTGGCGTGACCAAGCGTCTTGCCCACACTGCCAGCAATGCGATGACCGACATCGTGACCATCCTGCTGGGTATGACCGTGGGTGCTTCGACCCAGGCTTCGCAGTTCCTGACCAAGGAGACCATCTTCATCTTCTTCCTCGGTTTCTGCGCCTTCATCATTGCCACCTGCTCGGGTGTGCTGTTCGTGAAGATCTTCAACCTCATCTTGCCGAAGAGCAAGAAGTTGAACCCGCTGATCGGTAATGCCGGTGTATCGGCCGTTCCTATGGCTGCTCGCATCAGCAACGATCAGGGTCTGAAGGCCGATCCCAGCAACTACCTGCTCATGCACGCCATGGGTCCCAACGTGGCCGGTGTGATCGGTTCGGCAGTTGCCGCAGGTGTCCTCCTGGGATTCTTGGGATAATAGACATTAGACGTCAGACGTTAGACTTTAGACTTTAGACGTCAGACTTTAGACTTTAGATTCTAGACGTTAGATAGTCTGATAAGAATTTGAGAATAGTTAATAGTTGTGGCTCAGCGCCCGCTATTAACTATTCTCTTTATTGTGAAATAAGCATCGGTTCTTGGTGGCAAGATGTAAAAAAATTAGACACTATTTGGCAAAATTCCCGATTATCGATAATTATATGGTAATATAACTTGTATCACTTGTTGATAAGCCCTATCTTTGTTGCAAACGAAAACTTGAGATACTATGATGAAGAAGATATATTTGTTCATGGCTATTGTGTTGCCACTCGTCCTCATTTCATGCGGTGACGATAAGGATGAGCCGGCAGCTCCCGATGGTCACCAGTATGTTGATCTGGGCCTGCCCAGTGGAACGCTATGGGCAACATGCAACATCGGTGCCAATAGACCCGAGGAATACGGTGACTACTTTGCCTGGGGCGAGACTGTTCCCAAAGCTGCCTATGAGTGGAGTACCTACAAGTGGTGCGAAGGCAATTACGATTCAATGACCAAGTACTGCAACAACTACCATTTCGGTACGGTTGACAACAAGACCGTACTGGATTTAGAGGACGATGCAGCCTATGTGAACTGGGGTGCCTCGTGGAGAGTGCCAACCAATGAACAACTGGAAGAACTGAGGCTGAATTGTACTTGGCTATGGACGACGAAGAATGGCGTGAATGGTTGTAAGGTAATAGGTCCCAATGGAGCATCGTTGTTCTTGCCTGCTGCAGGTAGGCACACTGGCAGTTCGCTAGAGTATGCAGATCAAGATGGCTTCTACTGGTCGCGCTCACTCACACTCTTATATAACGATGGCTACGGACCCGTCCCCACCTCAGCCTTCATCCTTGGTTTCGATCAGTGGACTCTGGAATGTAACATCATTTCCCGCTCCGTCGGGATTACTGTCCGTGCTGTGTATGTGCCGCAGAATTAGTGTGATCTCGTCTTGTAAGAAGATTTATAAAACTCTGGAGTAGCGCCAGCGACTCACAACAATGAATTTTCCCAAAAAGAAGGAAAGATAGAGAAAGTTTGTTTACCTTTGTTTTTTGTTAACCTGAAAATGCTGATGATATGAGAAGAACTATCTTTTTTGCAATGATGCTAGTCACATCGCTCGTGACTGTAGCTCAAGACACAACTGATGCCGCCAATGTATCAACTGGCGAGCCGTTCATGGCATTTCTCGCGGACGAAGGCCAAGGCACCAACATTCTCAACAAAGCCCGCGGTGCGACAGTCATGACGCTATCGTCAGATTTTGATTATATCTTCAATCTCACTACTCCACAAGACGGATGGTGGAAGGTTCTTGAAATCTGGAGAGTCGGTGATGATGATTCCGAAGTGGTCCTAGAGGGCTCAGATACGGGCGAATACTGGATTCATCATTCAGCCCTGGGCTTGGCAACCCGCAACTACGGACAAGAGGAACTTTGCTTGCGTGAAGCCCCCGATGAGGATGCCAACGTCATCTACACTTTTAACAAAGAGCTGTTACTCATGCCACTGGATGTCCAGGGCGACTGGGTGAAAGTCAAGGTGGACGGTTATGACATCATCGGCTGGATAGAAAACGAGTGGCTGTGCAACAACCCATTGACCAACTGCTGCTAGATGAATCTGCCTTAAACCAGATTATCTTATAGCATCAATACTTATTCAGATACATGTAGCGAAAGAGATGTAATTTGGATACTTATATGTAATAAAACTAGATTCTATTCGTTATTTCATTGTAAAACTTGAATGTCTAGGAGAAAGATCATATATTTATTATTTCACAAACTATAAACTGGATATTATTATGAAGAACATTCTTTTATTAATGGCAATTGCCTTGTCTTTCGTCTTCGTTTCATGCAATGACGATAAGGATGAACCGTTGGCTCCCGATAGCCACGAATGTGTTGACCTGGGCCTGCCCAGTGGCACGCTGTGGGCGACTTGTAACATCGGTGCCGACAGCCCCGAGCAATACGGCGACTACTTTGCCTGGGGCGAGACTGCTCCCAAGGATGTCTATGAGTGGCGTAACTATCAGTGGGCGCATTGGGAATATGACACCATCAGCGAAAATTTTTATCGACTTGTGGAAGAGACGTGGTACAAGTATTATTTCGATTATTGGACTGAAGATGCTGTTGTCAAGGGTGACAATAAAGCGGAGCTCGAGCCCGAAGATGATGCCGCATACGTGAACTGGGGTTCCAAGTGGCGCACGCCAACGTTGGAACAGCTGAATGAGCTGGTGAACAAATGCGATTGGCAATGGACCACACGGAATGGCGTGAAAGGTTATCTGGTAACGGGCCTCAATGGAAACTCTATCTTCTTGCCGGCTTCGGGCGGCCGAAATGACCATCTCTTTAATGATGGCAAATTTGCCTACTACTGGTCGCGCACACTCTGTTCCCCCAAGAAGCTTAAACTAGAAGAAGCGGACCATCACTTTGCCTATATCATGTTCTTCAATTCGTTTGGAGACCATGAGATATGGTACGATATCCGATACGACGGCATCCCTGTTCGTGCCGTGCGTGCCTCCCGCTAATTAGAGGGGACAGCGTGTTTTCAAAGCATGCTCGGCTGACAGACCGATTATAACTCCCAAAGCGAATATCGACACAGCCGGAATAGTCCACTCACTGAGTAAAAGAAAAATTATCCAGCGCCTCAGGTTGTTAATGACCAGAGGCGCTGGATAGCTTTGTCTTTACTATACTTATTGTCTCCCTTTTTGGAAATATCCTGTGATTAGTGCTTGAACATGCGGTCGATGCTGCGCTTGTCCTCGCGCTCCTTGATGGACTGACGCTTGTCGTACTGGCGCTTGCCTCGCGCAAGAGAGATGACCAGCTTGGCCAGGCCACGCTCGTTGATGAACAGGCGCAACGGCACGATTGCGATACCGGGCTGCTGGGTATCACGGGCGATACGACGGATTTCCTTACGGTTGAGGAGCAACTTGCGGTCGCGATGGGTCGTGTGATTATTGTATGAGCCGTAGCTGTACTCGGCAATGTACATGTTCTTGACCCAGACCTCGCCATTGATGACCATGCAATAGGTATCGGTCAAGCCACACTTGCCTTGACGGATGGATTTAATCTCGGTTCCCGTGAGCACAATGCCGGCGGTGAAGGTCTCGATGATCTCGTAGTCGAACGTTGCCTTACGGTTCTTGATATTGATCGTATTTTGGTTATTACCTTTAGCCATAGTCACATCTTAAATAATAAAAAAGCCCATAATAAATTCCAGCAACAGCGGCAAACCCAGCAGCAGTACCGAGGAGATAATAGTGAAGCGATTCACCTTGTCCTTGTTCACAAACAGGTTGCCCGTGCCCTTATAGGCCATCCATGGCAGATAGAGCATCAGGAAAAGTACCGGGGTAAAGTCGCTGGGCAAGAGGTTGCGCAAGATGAGCAACATCATGAGGAAAATGAGGTTGTAAAGGATATAGTCCTTCAAGCGCGCCGACGCAGCCTTGGTCCTGACCATCTCGGGATAGGAACATCCCAGCAGATAGATGATGATGAAATAGCTGATGAAATAGGTCGAGACCATCACGATACCCGTCATCAGAGATTTGGCGAAAGGTATCGTCTTGTCATAGATCATGGGGACAAAACAAGACAGGCCCAGCACACACAACAGGGGTACATAGGCGGTGCGCATCACCTTACCCTCGGGGATGTTGGACTCGTTGATGACTTCCCAACCATACTTGGGGGAAGTGATCACACAGAATATATTTTGCCAAATGCTCATAATTCAAAACCAAGAATATTTTTGGGGCGACAAAGATACAAAATTATTTACAAATACAAACTCTTTGTACCGATTATAATTTACATTAGCAAAAACTGTGCCTAATTGATGGGCATTATTAGAAAAAAACACTATCTTTGCCACAGCAAATCAACAAAAATCACAAAAAACTATGGACAATCCCACAAATCATCCTACTGGTTCATTGGGAAGATTTACTCCCGAAATGATACGTTCGCTTGAGCCCAACGAGGTGTTTGTCTTCGGCAGCAACCTGGGCGGTTTTCATGGTGGCGGCGCAGCCCGAGCCGCGCTCAACCTGTTCGGCGCCGTGTGGGGGCAAGGTGTCGGCCTGCAAGGTCAGAGTTACGCCATCCCTACCATGCAAGGCGGTGTCGAGACCATCAAGCCCTATGTTGACCAATTCATCGAGTTTACCAAGACCCGCCCCGACCTGTACTTCTATGTCACGCGCATCGGGTGTGGCATCGCCGGATTCAGGGATGAGGATATTGCGCCACTGTTTGCTGACGCACTGACACTCGACAATGTGTCATTACCCAAGACATTTCATGACATTTTGACTAAATAATCTTTTTATTCACCCTTATTAATTCAATTACAAGATGAAAAAATCTATTTTAGCTATCGCTACTGCCCTGTTGATGCTGGGTTCATGCTCGGCACCCCAAGACGGCAACGACCAGCAGGCTGCTACTGCCGATAACGGTCAGGCCGCCATCGAGAACATCATGACTCGCACGAGCATCCGTAAGTACAAGGACCAGCCTGTTGAGCAGGAGAAAATCGACATCATGCTCAAGGCTGCCATGGCAGCTCCCACAGCCGTGAACATGCAGCCCTGGCACTTCATCGTCATCGACGACAAGAAGACCATCGATCTGCTGTCAGGCCAGCAACCCACCAATGCACCGTTGCTGATTGCCGTGTGTGGTGATACCAACAAGACCACCATGCCCGACGGCAAAGGCAAACTGCCCGACTTCTGGATTCAAGATGTATCGGCAGCTACCGAAAATCTGTTGCTGGCAGCCCATGCCCTCGGCCTGGGTGCCGTCTGGACCGGCGTATATCCCGTCATGGAACGTACTGCCGAAATAGCCAATGTGCTGAACTGCCCGAACAACATCGTACCGGTTGTCGTGGTGCGCATCGGCTATCCTGATGAGTCCCCCCAACCCAAGAACAAATTCAATGAGGAGAACATCAGCTACAACAAGTTCGGCGGCAAGAAGCAGTAAAGCGATTTGCTCATTATCAACAGAAAACTCGCCTTACATGGGGCGAGTTTTTTGTTATATCATCCTGTCCTGAGGGGGTCAGAAGAGGAAGGTGTGGTAGAGTTCGGGGGCATAGATACTGCCTCCGTGGAAGTAGGCCTTGGCCAACTCGTAATAGACATAATAGAAGTTAAAGAATGCTGCTGCGGCAAAGGGGATCCAACGGCGATGAGTCCACAGATGGTGCAACAGGAAGCATGTCATCACCAGAAAGCAGCTACGCATCAGTTCGCCTGGACGGGTAAGATACTGGGTCGTGTTGGCCAAGAGGTTGATGTAGCACATATAGACCAGCGAGAAACGGAACAGTGCTGGCAGATATTTATCTGAAGCAAACTGCTGACGTATTGCCGGATAGTACCAAATGATGAGCAGGCAGGTCAGCAGGGGGCACAGGCGAGCCGGTCCCATCACATTCCTGAAGGCATACTCCAAGTTGTTGTTGATGAACAGGCGATAATAGTGTCCGTAACCCAGCACTTGGGCAATAGAGCCGATGCGGTCAAATGTCCACTGTATCCATTGAGGGAAAGAACCGGCAACAAAACATACTGCAAGCAGCGCGAAGGCCATCCAGCGCTTGGGCTTGCTCACACGGATGAGCGGAATAAAGTAGAGCGGGATGAAAAGGACACACATCTTGTGAATGGTGATGGACAGGACAGAGAGCAAGAGATAATACCAGAACTTGCGCCTCACAATCAATTCCACCATCAGCACAAACAGCGCCTCGACCACAGACTGGCGTACAAATCCCATCCAGAAGATATAGTAAGGTCCCAAGAAGATGCACAATACCAACCATGGCAACAGCACCTTGCGTTGCCGCAATGCATAATATAGCAATGAAATCTGGATGACGGCCCACAAGGCGAAGTAGATGGCAAAATGGATGCCCGCCCTCGCCATGGCAGTTGTAATCAGCGCAAAGCCAGGCTCAAAATTCTCACGTGAATAATGCCCCAACGACTGCATGCTGACGTAGTAGCTATAATACATGTTGTAGTCCCAAGAGGTTTGCCACCTCAACGAAGAGACCACAACATAGATGAAAATAGCCGTCAGAATTTCCCAGGAACAGAAGGGCAACTGCCCTCCCCCACTCGCCAACAGGCGCTGCTCTCGTCGTGCGACATGATTCCCCAGCCATGCCAGGATGGCACCTGTCCCCGTATAGACAATAAGGCTGAGAATCATATCGATAGACATTTACTTGACAAGAGACATTGTGATCTGCAGACCATAATTGGAGCTGGTCGTCGGATAGGACGTGGTCGAGACAAGCGGCATGTTGGCGTTGTATTCAAAGAAGGCTCCCATCGAGATGCGCTTGCTGATCACATAATTGCCATTGAAGGTGGCTGACCATGTGCGGGTTCCGGTAGTCGGTTGTGCAGTGTTGGTCTCAAACTTGCGGATGAGCGAAGTGTTGCTCGACATCTTGACGTTGAGGGTCAACGTGAGGTCATTGTTCACATTCTGCTGCTTGGTCTTGATTTTAAGCACCTGGTTGAAGTTGGCAATCTTGTAGCTGCCGGTAACGGTGAAGCCCGAACTGTTCGCTTCTACCAACTGTCCTGCCGATGAGTTCAACGTGAGTTTGCGCTGCCTGTCATACTGCAATTTGATCGTTAGATCATTCATGAAGGTGGCATCGAAACCAATCACTGGTGCAAACTTCTCGGTCAATACTACCGATGCGATATTGTAGGGCGACGAAGGAGTCGGAGCATTGGTAATCACATCCCTGATGAAACCGATATCTTCACCGATGCCGATCCAATCGCTATAGGAATTATAGTTGCCCACTTCATAGGTACACTCATAGCCATGGGTCAAGCTGAATGACTTGAAGATCCTCTTGAACAGCGGGATGCGCATCAGTCCGTCGTAGGTCACACGCCAGTTGGGCAAGATGGACTTGAAGTCCGGGAAGGGATTCAGGTCAATCTTGGAAGCATTTTTCCCTGAGTAAGCCGCCATGAATGCCGGAATCAGGACATCACTGCTATTAGGATTGACGGCACCGTTCTCGATGCTATAGGTCTTGCCTCCGTACTTGCCCCTCATGAAGCCCCTGTCAGGATAGGTCGTTCCCATGTATCGCTGTTGCAGACGATCGGTAATGATGGGAATATTCTCCAAGAACTTGTCAAACACATCGCTGCGATAGTTATCATCGGACTTGAAGCCCTTGAATGCAGTAGCAAGTGCTATATGAGTTTTGATATATTTACCACCATAGAGGTAGGTCGGGTCGGCAAACATGAACTGAATGCTGGTCGAGCGCTGGTCAGTGCGATTTGCTTTCAGGTTAATCTTGAGTCCTGCAATGGGCTCAATCACCATCTCGCCGGTAAATTCATTGGCCTTACCATAGATAGCCGGTGACGTCTGGGTCGTGTCACCCATGAGCCATCCACGGTTGAGCGCACGCTCAATATAGTTCTGTCCAGCAAAGCCAAACGCAAAGTCCAGACCAGGCGACATGACGTCATAGTGTGTTGTCTGTCCGAAGATATCACCAATCTCAGGAACGAATTGCGGCACATTGAGCGATGTAGTGTTCTTCAAGACAAATCTCAAAGAGCGCACGCTCATGAGCAGACGAGTACCATATTCTGCTGCTTCGGTAAAGAAGTTATGTCTCTCTGCCTTCTTGACCTCGTTGATCGAGAACTTGAGGTTCTCGGTTCCGAGAGTGGTAATCTCCACATTGTCCTTGTCCTTGACATTATATTCAATCTTGAATGGTGTTCCATCAGTCTTAGTCGCCGATACCTTGACATTCTTGGTACCCAGTTTATGGTTGATGACGATTGCCGAGTCGGGGCTCAGCTTTATCGTGCGATTGAATTTCTTCAGTTTCTCCTTGGCGGCTGGCTTCTTGCGATTGGTATTCTTGCTGGAGAACCGTTCTTCTACCTTCTTGAGATAAGGAATCTTGGAATAGAACTGTTCAAGAGTGAAGCGACCATCAATCGAACGTGTAGTCTGGTTAGAAATGGTGTTACCCGAGGATATTCCTTGGATCACCGTTCCTCGATCCCAACGATAGGTAGAATTATAGGCAGCAGTGAGGTTAATCCAGCCCAAGATAGGAATCTGACTGAATGGAGCCTTATAGGAGACATTGAATGTCTGGTTATAGGCCCATGGCGTACCCAGTCCCTTGATGGAGTTCATTACCGAATCTCGCCAATCACGATAATCATCGGGATGGAGTTTGCGGCTCACCTGACCGACAGGCTCCATAATGTGGGCCGTCGTGTTGCTATTGAATCTCATCTCAAGCGACTTGGTGAAGTTCCACGAAAGGGCAAACTGGCGATCCCAGAGGAAGTTCTTGCTGACTGAGGGTTCTATCTTAATATTCATGCCCGTCTCGTTGCGTGTCTGCTGCTCATAATAGTACCTTGATATGTTGGTGCTAAATGAAATGTTGGTAGGCAGCCAGCGCAGCTCCCACTCGTTAAAGAACTTCATGTTCTTGTTCTTATCGTCAATGAAGTAGGAGAAGGGTTTGAACGGCTTAATATAAGGAGTCCAGCTATACTGTAACGATCCACGGTAATCATTGGTGTTCTCATAGACATTTTCAGGATCGTTGAGGTGCTGCTTGCTGAAGGAGTAGCTAAACGAGAAGTTAGCCGGATCCCAGGGCATGGGATCCTTCATCGTCTTCACGTCAAACTTGAGTCCCGAAATGGAGAAGTTCTGTGCCGTGCGCTGAGTGACAGCATATTCCATAATGCTATCCTTCTGTTGCTTAGTCTCACAGATATCGACGGCCTCCTTCAAGCGCACATCCTGATCAAGAGGATTGTACTTGGGCGTAGTCTTCTCATTGTTGTAGGAATAATAGATGGGCGCATGCAACTTGACCTTCTCGGGAATAAAACGACCCAGATCGGTCTGCACAGCGATATTGTACTGGTCATAGTTGTCCATCCTCCTGTTCGTGAGGCCCTGGTCCACCGAACCGAAGCCCTCGGTCTCCTTGTGGAACCCCATGTTGAGCGTAGCAATATCACTCATGTTGAGCGTCATCGAGGCCTTGGCAGCCCAACCACCCTCGGAGTCAAAATCGGTAACGCGCAGCTCATCGACCCAAACGACACAACTCTTGGTCGTCGGTGAATTGTTGCGCACACCGATGAGCATCACGCGCACCTTGCTCAACGACGGGTTGCCGACAACATAGACCTTGTTGTTAGGGTGCTCATCGTCAACATCCTGGTAGCGTTCGGCATAGCCCACGCCACTAATTCCCGCCATCTTGGCGGCATTGCGGTTCTTCTTGGCATTGATGAGGACATCTAGATTGATATCAAGCATGTTCTCACTAGGCCATACCGTAAGACGGTCAGTGGTACTGTTGGTCGAATATTTTCCCGGAGGTGTGAGCGTCAAGGGGATTTCATACTCATAGTAGTTGTTCTTTACGTCCGAACCCAGGCGGAAGAACAGCGAGACGTCACCATTGCGCAGGTTGTTGATATTGTCGATGGGTGCCTCACCGTGGACGAACATCTGCAAGCGCTTATAGGTGCGCAAGTCCAAGTCGGTGTTGCGATAAACACCACGCGCGTCACCAGCATCAAGATTGTCGACAGTCAGCTGCATGGACTGCTCGTTCTTCTGCTGGATCTGAGACTGGCCACTGTTAATGATTCGGGATACGCCAGGCGGGAGAACATAGTTGACAGGCTCGCGTGAAGCATTCTCCTCGATATTCACAGTGTTGATGCTGATCGAACCTTTGGCGGGATGGTCGCCACGCATATTGAGGTTGAACTTGTAGTTGCGCCACTCACCGCGAACAAACTGCAGCGAAGCGAACCTCAAGTGGGTAGTCGCACGGAATCCCGTCATGAACATTCGCATGAAGCGAATGGTCGTGAAGTCCTGAATGCTTCCCACCTTCTTGCTATAGTTGGAAATGGGAATCGTGAACTGGTACCAAGTAGCAAGTTGGGTCTGCCCATTTCTAGTGTGTACATTGGCGACCTGCTTGTCGGTGATATAGTTCATGCCGACACGCAACGAGTCGGGATGGATGGCTACCCTATACTGGAAATAGCGTTCATACTCGTTCAGAGTATTATCCTGGTTGACGTCCTCGACGTCAGGAGTTGAACGCGATGTCTGGTACTGGCCATCAGAAGCGTCAGTCTGTGACAAGGAGTTACCTTCGGTGCCGTTATAGTGTTTGTAGCGTTCATTGATCGTCGCCCTGACATTGTCATAGTAGTTGTGACGGTAGAAGGCATAGTTGTCACTTGCAGGGTCATTGAAGGGCGAGAAGGGATCCTCGTCGAGTTCCGCTCTTGTTGACGGAAGAAGAATACCATTCAACTCTTCAAGGAATTGTTTGTAAGCCGGGTATTGCTTCTCTTCTTCGGTAGAGAGACCGTCAAGGCCGACATCCTGGAGGATGCGGGCGCCATTGGTATTGTCAAAGGCATAGGTCAACGACGTCTGTGACGACACCTTACCCCAGGTGGTATAGGAAACGAAGGTAGTGTCGGAATTGATGGGAAGACCGTTCTCATAACTCTTGAGACCATCCTTCAAGATATCCTCGCTCACCTCACCCAAGTTGAAGTAGAGCGAACCGCCATCTTCATTGCCCAGGTCTTGATCCATGAACGGGTCAAGCAGCCAGAACTGGATATATTCAATATTGGTTTGCTCGAAGTTGGTGTTATCGATCTTGCGCATAATACCGCCCCAACGCTTCTCGGGGAAGAGCAATTTACCAGTCGCAGGATCTACACGTTTGGCATCAAGGTTATAAGGTCCACGCTCATCGGGATAGAACGACAGGTTGAGCGTCTGAATGATCGATGACTCACCATAGTTAAGATCACGTCCCGGGAACACCTCACTGAATAACACCTCGCGGGCATAGGGATAGGACAAAGCATCCAGGTCACTCTTGATGTAGCCAGGAGCATAGGATGAATTGCGCTGTGTGAACAGCCTGTCCACACTATACCATGACAAGAGGGCACGGTTCATGCCATAGGTCACATCATTGTTGGACGCGGCCTCGGGGAACAGCGCAGATTCTGATGGATCATAGGGAACAGAGGACAGGAACCATGAATAAGGAGTACGGATGTCAACAGGTGTCTGGGTGGACTCAAAGTCGTCGATATACGAACTACCCGTGATGGAGCCCGTCTTTGCCTGATGGGGCACGAGTTGGGCAAACTCGCCCAAGAAGGTCAGACTTGACGGGGCGACGGCATTGACAGTGGGAATCTTGTTGAGCAGGTTGGTCAGCCACATGAATTGAGTGTTGTAGGACATATTCATGCCCCATATCGTGTTGTTGACCAGCTCACTACCAATTGCCACATTGTCACCTAGGGCCTTCATGCCATAGTGCATGACGGTACCACCGAGATGGAAATTCTTGTTGAAGGCATAGTCCAGATCCAATCCTAGCAGGGTCTTACGCTGCAAGTTGAATGTGGACTGGTTCTCGAGCGATACATTGATGTTGGTTCCCGCATCTATAATACTCTGGTTGGTGATAGTGACTGTACCCATGGTGTAGTCCACAGTATAGTCGCTGTTCTCAGTAAGTGTCTGGCCAGCTGCCGTCACGACAACCGACCCTCGCGCCACGTTGGTTGCATTGAGCTTAATAATATTACCCGAACTTGACTGGTATTCACCGGCAAGGATGAACTTGTTCTTGTCACTGAACTGCTGTGCCACGGTCAAGGTCGAATCATACAGCTCGGTATAGATGTAGTTCTTGGCAATCTCGTCATCTCCGAACTTGCGGCGCAGATGCTCACCGAAGGGTTCCACAACCGGGAAAATGACCTTACCGGAGCGTGGATGGATTGTATAGTTCTCGATAAAGTCAAACTTACCATCGATATTGGGCTCCTGGTTAGCATCCAGACGGTCGAGGTTCATGACCTGCAACAGCGTGGAGTCTTTGATCGCACCTGCGGGGATGTAGGTCAGTTCGTTACCTGTCGTGTCGCTCAAGTACTTGATGTTGAGTTTGAAGTTGTTCTTCTGAATATCATAGGCGCCCAAGTAATACACATTCTTCATCGCCAGGTCCCACATGGGGAAATCGGGAGATGCAGTGGTTCCCTTCAACAACTTGACATACAGGGACTGATCGGTTGACTTAGTGTCACCCGAGAACTCACCCACCTGATAGTTCTCATTACCACAAGTATACTTAAAGGCCACCGCCAGAATCTCATCACTAGCAAGCGCCGTCTTGAGCATGATATAGCCCATGTTGGCGTTGAGATAGTAATCATCATTCTGTTTCAGCAGACGTGCACTCTCGATCTTCTCATAGTCCTTACCGCCTTGAAAATCATATTGTGACAGGGGCATGAGAGCCACCGAAGCCTTGCTTATGACGCGGGCATCGGGGTAGTCATTCTTGATCTCCTCATACAGCGTGTTGGCTTCGTTGTCGGGCTTACTGCCGCTTCGCCCTATCCAGTGCTCGTTGCTGATGTTGATCTCATCGCCCTCACCCATATCCATGAACGCCAAGATGTTGCGCGACTCGTTATAATTGTTGCGCTTGTTGGTGACCCACACCTCGATACGGTTGATGTGAATACCCGTGGAAACCAGAGGCAGCGTGGAGCACCATCTGTCATAATTGTCACGGAAGTAATGGGAGAGAAAGAAGTTGCGGTTTTGGTCATACTTGTCGGCAGAAATCGAGAACTCGGTTGTCTGTGAGCCGCCCTTGGTGCTCACGCTCTGGCTCTCACTGTTCTGCTGAGACACGAGCGCGGTAGCAGTCAACTTACCGAACTGCAATTTGGTCTTGATACCGAAGAGTGCAGCGCTACCATGAATAAGCGACGAACCTGTCGTCATACTCACGTTACCAGCCTCGATGTTCTTGATGATTTCATCCTCCTTGCCCTCGTAGGCAAGTTTGAGGTTCTTGCTGTCAAAGTCAAAGGTCGCTCCCGTGTTATAAGACATATTGAAGCGCATCTTGTCACCGACAGTTGCTGTGATGTTAGCCTGAATCTTCTGGGTGAAATCAAAGTAAGTCTTCTTGCGCTGCGACACCGACAGTGAGGGGTTATCGGTAGAGTTGCTCTTGACACCCATCCTGATGACTACCGAACCAGTGGTCTTTAATTGCACACCACCGGGACCAAACACCGATTCGAGGGGACCCATACCGAACTGCATGTCCAAGAAGTTGAACGGGTCTTTTTCATTATCCTGAGCGCTCTCGGCATTCTTCTGTCGGTAATACTCCATCATGGAGCGCCTGAAGTCGGTATTGCTGTACTCGTCGGACGACATGATGTAGGGGGTGACAATATCATTGTCTCCCAAGCGGGTGTGAATCACATAGCATCCTGTCTCAGGGTCATACTCTACCTCGGATGTGATGTTAGAAGGATCCTTGAGGTCGGCAGCATACTCGCCAAGCCCCTGAACATCCTGATAAGAGCGTGGTGTAGTGGGCCTGACATTGAATAGAAGGTCAAGTGAAGGAGTCTGCTGTTGCTGAGCCGAGGGCCTGGTATCGGGAGGAGGTGGAGGAGGTGGTAAAGTGCTGGTCACATATTGTGCCAACACACTGTCATTACCCGCCCATAACCCGATGAGCGCGCCTACAATAATTGCAATTATTATTTTAGTTCGGTTCAGCATGAACAATTACTCTTCAATGGGCAGCCACCGATCACATCATCTTGAGCGCTTGCTTGATGGCCACCTCAACAGTCAGTGAAGGATTGGCAGCAAAAAGCGACTTAAGTGCCTTATTTGAAGCCTGTTGTGTAAATCCGAGCATGACGAGTGCTGCAAGAGCCTCGTCAAAGACTTCACTATGGGGTTGCCCCTTTACTACTAATAACGTATCACCTGTGGGTTTTATTTTATCTTTGAGGTCAACTATTATTCTTTGTGCCGTTTTTCCCCCGACGCCCTTGACCGATTTGAACATGGCGACATTGTTGGAGGCAATGGCCTGGGAGAACTCATCGACGCTCATCGACGACAAAACCATGCGTGCCGTGTTGGGTCCCACACCCGAGACCGAGATGAGCAACAAGAAGGCATCACGTTCCTGCTTAGAGGCAAAGCCATAGAGTGTGTGGGCGTCTTCCCTGATCACTTCATAGGCATAAAGCAATGCCTCCTCGCCCGCCTTGGTCAAGACGTCATAGGTGGACAGCGTTATATTCATCATGTAACCCACGCCATGATTGTCGATCACGGCAAATGCAGGATTCAACTCGGCAATTTTCCCTCTAATGTAATCTATCATAAATCAATGGTTTAATATCAAGTCAATAACATTGTTGACGTCGGCAAGCAGTATCTCGGAGTCACGGTTGACATCGGCGCGGATCAGTGTTGCGGCATCATACTGCGAGGTGCCACCGATAATGATGTCGATGATTGCCATGACATCGGCTATGGTGACTTCACGGTCGTTGTTCACATCGCCAGGCTTCATCGAGGTTCTCACCACATCCTCAATAGCCGCGGCAGCATCCAGCTTGCCGAATCCCCATCGTGCAGGATCCCCATTGGTGACATAGGAGTCGATGCAAGCACTGCGATGCAACACCTCACGGACAGCCATGGGTCCCAATTCGCCGTTGAGCTGCAACATCAGGGCGACAGTGCCCGCCACGATAGGGGCCGACATCGACGTTCCCTGATTGGAATAGTAGGGATACTCCACCCCATCAAGTATCACCGATGAGGGCCAATGCTCACGATTGGCAACGGAATCATAACGACTTGCCGAGGACAACAACGTCATGCCAGGAGCACAAATGTCGGGACGTGCATATCCACGCTCGTCGGGACCATAGGATGAGAAATAGGCAATGTCACCGAGGTGACTATTGGATAATGGAATGATGGTTCCAGTCTTATCAAAATAGCTGGTGCGAGAACAGTAGGCGCCCACCGAGATGACACTGTCGGTTGTCGCCATGTCACTGATGGAGTATGCATATTCACCACCGGTCACACCATCGATGCCGAAGGTGTAGAAATAACAGTTCTTGTCGGTCCATCCACTCAGCAGGACCGGCTCGTCGGCCACATACTGCATCCCTAAAAGATGGCCCGATTGAACGGATGTCGCATCCAACTGCCAGAAAGAATGATACCGACTCGCGTCAACCAGATGTCCCTCGCCATCATAACTCGGTTCCAGAGCCGAACCGAACAGGACCTCGCCATCATAGAAACGCGCAAAGTCGGGATCCTCGTCACTCGATATGGAGTAGACGCTGTCCTCAGGGAGATATCCGAGGAACGGTGAAGCATATTCCAATTCCCTTGATGCCCGATTGATAATGATAAGCCGGGAACGGTGTTGCTGGGCGCCATCGCTCCAAGCGCTCACGAAGCCCTGGCGCTGTAATCCGCCCCATGCATTGCGCAACAATGTCGTCAGGGTATCCCCCTCGCCATGTATCGTGGCATGCATGCTGACTGGAGCGTTACCATCGTTTCCTGCCGAGACAACGCATACACGGCCAGGTCCTGACAGAGCCTCGAAGGTGCGGCACAAGAACGAAGAGCCGTCATTAGGACCGCCGTTGCTGGAAATACTCAGATTGATGACACAAGGCTTGCCTGCCCTGTCGGCATAATCAAAGATATAGATGAGCGCGTTGGCGATAGTGGCATCGGTGAGTTCTGTCGAGGGGATGCCACACACGACGATATCTGCCTCGGGGGCAACGCCATGCCATCCGTTACCGACAAACGAGCCTGCTGCGGTGCCCGTGGTGTGGGTGCCATGGGAGGATCCGGCATAGTCGGTCGTCAGGCGCGCAATCTGCTCGGCGGTTTCATAGCAACTGCCGGGCAATGTGTCGCCATGGACTATCGGAGCAGTGCCCGTGCTGTCCATCGGCATATACACCGCACGCACCCTTGAGCGTCCATCGGCATCGCACAAGTTGATGTGGTTGAAATCGATGCCTGTATCTACCATTCCCACGATAACGCCCTTGCCGGTAAGGTGGACAACCCAGGACTGTGATGTGTGCAGCCCGTCAACATTGGCATAGTAGCGAGCCGAGTCATTGCACAACTGCATGGGGCGAGCCAGCGAAATATGGCTCACTCCAGACAGTGACGAAATGGTTGACAGAGCATCCATTGGGATAGTAGCCACCACAAACCCATCCATCACGGCATTCACCTTGACACCCTGTCGTTTCAATTGCTCGACAGTGATGTCATCATCAACACTGATAAAAGCCTGAAAACACTCGTTAGCCATCGGAACACGACGGCCAGCGCGGTGAGCATGACGCGCAAGTGAGACCTTGGAGGCTGCACTCAGCGAGTTTACAGCGTCCATGTCGGTGGCTAGAGCCAGTAATACAAGGCACGACAGGGCTATCAGTGCGTAATGCTTCACAGGTAATTACCGCAAAATGATATCAATAATTATGTTGATGTCACTCACGTTGATTTCACCGTCATTGTTGACATCGGCACGGCTCCTGGTCTCACTGTCGGCATTGCCTCCCAGGATGATGTCGATCACGGCATTGATATCACTCAGGTTGATCTCTTGGTCACAGTTCACATCACCATTCTTGTCCTCGATATGAAGCACATAACGCATGCCGGCATTGATATCCAGCTTGCCGTTGCCCCATCGCTCGGGATTACCAGTATTTACCTGGCGGTCCTTGTAGCTGCTATGCTTGAGGATATCACGCACATCAGCAACGCTCAGGTTGGGATTGGCCTGCATCCACAGGGCGATAGCACCAGTCACTACCGGCGCCGACATCGAGGTACCCAAGTCGGGACAATAGGGATATTCCACACCATTGACAAAAGCCGAGGGCTGCCAATACTGGAGGTTAGGCGGATTGGTATCATAACGGTTGCCCGACGAGATGACAACACTGCCGGGGGCACACACATCGGGACGTGAGATTCCGCGCTCATCGGGACCATAGGAGCTGTAATAAGACATCTCTCGGGGTTCGCTATCGGAACGGAAATACAGGGTACCATTGCGCAGGGGCACATACTGTTTACTGTTATAGGAACCTACCGAAATGACACTGTCGGAGGCTGCCAACTCGTTGATGGAGCCCACCGAAGTGCCAGACGACACCCAAGAGAAGCCATAGGTGTTGAAGTAGGCATATTGTGATGTCCAGATGGTCAAATCGGTTGCCAACGGGCTATAGTACTGGACACCGATGGCATGGTAGCCTGTCTTGTCCTTCATGTCCAGCGTAATGAGTGATGAGCCGTTACCGTTGGCCTCGATTGTACCGGAGAAGTCCACCGATCCGGTGTAATATTGAGCCAGTTGCTCGTCGGTTTCGGTATCAAAATGTGCCGTCACACCCGTTGTGGTGGTACCTAGTGAACGAGACTTGTAGACGATATTGCCATTACGGGTATCAACGACCACGATCCTAGAGTTGAAGGGCTTGGCTCCCCTACTCCACGCATTGACACAACCCGAACGCTTCAGACCACCAGTTTTGGCATAGCCGCTCATCAGCGCCGTAATGGTATCGGTTTTGGCCGTCAGTGACTCATGGATGCACACCGGTTGGTCACCATCATTACCTGCCGAAACTACAAACACTTTTCCAGGACCAGCAAACTGCTGGATGATGGTCGAGAGAAACGAGGATCCATCATGGGCTCCGACGTTGTTACCCATGCTGATGTTGACCACATAGGGCTTGCCCACGCGCCTGGCATAGTCATCGATATAGCTGATGCAATGGGCTAGTTTCACGTCGCTCAGCTCGGTCTCGGGCATACCACATGCCACAATATCGGCACCCGTGGCAATACCGTACCAGCCGTTGCCGGTATAACTGCCGGCAGCGATGCCTGCGGTCTGGGTGCCATGGGTGGTCTTGGGGTCATCGGTGGTCAGCGCCTTGATTTTTTCCAGGGTCTCAAAACAGGTACCGGGCAAGGGAATCCTGTTCACCATGACGGTCTTTCCCGTGTTGTCATAGGGGAGATACACCGCCTTGACCCTCGTGTTGCCATTTTCATCACACAGGTTGATGTGATTGAAGTCAAAACCACAGTCGATCACACCCACGATCACACCACTACCGTCATAGGGCTTATCAAACCTCTCGCCACGATGAACGGGATCAACGCGAGAGAAGTATCGCACGCTGTCGCAATAGGTCAATATGGGGATAGCCCTGGAGGCATTCAGCACACCGCTGAAGCTCTTGAGTGAGCTGGGCTGCATATCATTAGGCACCTCGGCAGTGATAATACCGTCATAGCGCGCTGTGATCACAAGTCCAGCATTACGCAGCTGCGTGAGATCAACATTCTCGTTAACCGAAAGGAAGACGTCATAGTAGCCACTGCTAGCACCCTGCACCACAAAGGGCATACCAAGGACCAACAATGCCACAAACGCCATTGCAAGCAATATATTTTTCATATTCACAGAGAAGAATAATAAACCATTGAACACACATTAATGCGCAAAATTACGATTATTTTTATAAATCACATTATTAAAAAGGAAAAATCTTAAAAAACAAGACAATGATATAGCAGATGACGCAGCCCCTGCAGGGCTTAATGCTAATTTCGCCAATTAGACCTATTTCACGAATATAGTTGAAGATTTTGCAAAAAATCGCAATAAACAAGTGTCAAGGAAGGCAGTTCTATCCATGCCAAAATAATAGGCTGCTCCAGTGACACTCAAGACTAAGGTAAAGTGCCGACACGCCATACAGAAAAGAAGTGCGGGCGACCGAATCACTTTCAGTCGCCCGCAGTTATTTAATTTGTGTTGTCGTCAGCCGATTACTTCAGGCTGTTAACGTAGTTGCGCAATGCCTCATTTTCGGGATCATACTCCAGCCACTTCTGGTAGTAGGTCTTGGCAGTAGCCTTGTCACCCTTGGTGAAGTAGTAAGTAGCCATGTAGTTGTAGGCATACTTGAAGTAGCGTGCATAGTCAGCCTTGTTCTCCTTCTTGTCGAGGATGCTGAGCAGCTCCTGATATGCGGACAGCGCAGCGCCATTGTTGGTATCACCCTCGCGGAACTTAGCGATCTTAGCCTTCTGGTTAACAATCTGTACGTTTTCGGGAACCAGCTTGTCCACCTCGTCGATATACTTCTGTGCCTTGGCAAGGGCGTTGGACTTGGTCATGTCGTCCAGCTCCTTGGTGTCGGCAATACCCAGATAGTAGTTTGACAGCGTAAAGAGGTCATTGGACTTGTGGTTGCCGTCGTCAACAAGACGCTGGTAGTACTCAGCAGCCTTGACATAGTTCTCAGCAGCAGCGTAGCTGTCACCCAGGTTGCGAATCAGGTCGGTGTTCTTGGGATTCAGGTCAATGGCCTTGTTGTAAGCGTCAATGGCCTCCTCGGGGTAACCTGCGGTCTGCAGAGCCTGACCGTAGTCGGTATAGTCGCGAACCTCATAGTTGGAACCCTGGGGAACGACGTTAGCAAAGAACGCGCGTCCTGCTTCAACGGCCTCGGCCCACTTCTGGAGCTGAACCAGGTTGTACAGCTGCATACGCTTCATGTAGAACACCTTGCTGTCGGCAGGATTCAACTTGTTCACCAGGCTGGTGGCGAGGTCGAGAGACTCCTGATACTTCTCACCGAAGAATAGCAGCTGAACGTAGCGCACCTCATCCTGAGCGAAGTGGTTGGGGTTCTTAATGTACTTGCCATACTGCTCGGCTGCCTTGGCACCCAGGTTGTCGGCATAGTACATCTCGGCGAGCTCACGCTGAACCAGAGCTGAGTTGGGCACCTTGGCCTGTAACTCCTCAAGGCGCTCGATGGCCATTGCGGGGTTCACGTTGAAGTAAGTGTTGGCATACTTCACATAGGCCTCGATGTTGTTGGGATCCTTGTCAAAGGCCAGCTCGTAGATACCGGCTGCATTACCCCAGTCCTTCTTGTCAGCCTTGGTGTCGGCCTCAAAGATGTAGCTGTCGGGATCATCGGCATTCCACTTACGGGCATTCTTGATGCACTTCTCAATGTCCTTAGCAAAGGTGGTGGGATTGGCATCATAGAAAGCACGTGCGATTTCCATCTCCAGCTTGGGATCCTTCTTGACGAGCTTGCGAGCCTTCTCGAGCAGAGTCTTGGCATCGCCGCCATTCTTCAGAGCCAGCGCAGCTTGACCTACATAGTTGTAGGGGTTCATGGCGTCTGCCGCAATACCTTTCTCGAAGTTGGCGGCAGCCTCGGCAACCTTACCCTGGTGCAGTGCGATCTGACCCAGATAGTAGAACGCCTCTGCCTTGTTGGTACTGGCTGAGTTCAGGTTGCGCTCGAGCAGCTCCTTAGCGTTGTCAAGTTTGTCAACCTTGTAGTACTCAATACCGTCCTTGTAACCCTGTGCGTTAGCTACGAGGGATGCACCCATCAAAATGAGTGATGCAATAAAGAATTTCCTTTTCATTGTAGTAAGAGTTTAATGTTGATATTTATAAATTAGATTTGTTTGATTATTCATGTAGCAATTTCCGTGCCAACTTTTCAGATTACTGTACTTCCACATATCTGACTGGCTCTGCAGCGGGCAGGACACCGGTCTGGAGAATAATCTTCTGGCCGATTACGCCGGTAAGGAAGGCAAAGAAACCGTGATCGAGCGTTCCATTATAGGAAGCATCGATGGCCCATACTGAGCGCACCAGAGGATACTCACCGCTGTAGATATAAGCCTGATAGGGCTTCACGGCCTTAATCTGGTCATCTTTCCGCATGGGCACGACCTTGATGCGGTCGGTGAAGTCGATAACACTCACTTCATTATTGTTCTTGAGCTCTTCATACTTCTCGGCAATGGGCTTCTCGATAGACTTCATGTCGCTGGTGATCCAGCTGACACCGATAAATCCAATCACATTTTTATACTTCTCGACAGCGTCAAAGACTTCGGTACTTGAACCCCTCGCATAGACTTGAGGACCAAACTTGGCGCCATTGAGGAATTTCTCCTTCATATAATTGACTACACCCGTTCCTGAACCGTCGAACATCACCTTGATGGTATCGTTCTTGAGCTTGGTGGGATAAATCTCGCTCCATCGTTTCACCTTGCCCGAGAAGATGTCACGCAGCTCGTCCATCGACAAGTCGGGAATTTCGTTCTGCTTGTTCACGATCACTGCAATGGCATCCACGGCAATCATCCTGGAGCGGTAACCGCGTCCCAATTTCTTGAGGCTCTTCTTCTGGTCGGCAGTCAGGTCATGAGAGATGATAATCAGATCCACCTTGTTGCGCATCAGCGAGTCGAGGGCGTCATGCTCATTGATGTAATCGGGCATGATGCTTGCCTCGGGATACTGGAACTCAAACACGGCAATCTCTTGTTCCAGCACGCTCTGGAACGACTCGTCACACATGATGCGAGCTATGCCGCGAGTGCTTGTGCTCTTGGGGCGCTGGTCGCCACAGGCACACAAGATGAGACCCATGAGCAGAGCCGTAAAAAACAATATGATTTGGTTATTTTTCATTCTTGGATTCTCCTTCCTTATTTTTAAGACTGTCGGCATAGGTCGTGTACTGATTCTCTTCCTCGGCATCATCATAGGTTCTCATACCATAGGAGTGCTCTCCCTTGACCTCACGGTACCCGCGATAGAGTCCATACGCACCGAAGATGATGGCAGCACCCCACCTGATGGCATTCCATCTGGGGGTCTCGGTCCACTGTACGAGATTCAATGCCAGTGCAACGGCTGCACCGAGGTAAACGAGTACCATGAAGATGCCGAAAAACATCTTCATACCCGGAACGATGCCTGTTTGTCTCTTGTTCATATTCATCAATTTAATTAAAATCAGCCATTAGACTAAGTTTAACAAAAATGGTTTACAACAATCAAACGACAAAATTAACAATTAATCCTGATTTATGGTGTTAAATTAATAAAAATTTCATGATGCTTTTTTCTTGTCCCTTGTTTCTTATTTCATGTTAACACATTTTCATGAAAAAAGTTGCACAATTTGAAAAAGTCTCGTATCTTTGCAAAACCTTAAATCAAACTTTTATTCATACTATTTTTTCCTAGGGCACCTTCGTTGTGAAACGAAGTGCTTTTTTGTCAAGCGCAACTGCCACGCCAAGGCGGCGCCCCGCATCCCCTAGCTTTTACATCATTATTTATTGGGCAGATACTCATCATAGAAAGATGGAGGTCTTCCTTGTCACTTGGTTTTTAATGCGAATTTCACAAATTCAACAAATTGCACTAATTATTTTTTTAGTCAATTCGTGGAATTAACCTAATTAGCGAAATCAGCATTCGCCCCGCAGGGTTAGGTCATCTGCTATATCATTAAAAAAGATTACGGGAATCTTATGACTCCCGTAATCCAACATACAAATTCATCTTTTTCTATTGAAAAATCGTGATTTTTCCTCACATTAATAATTGCGGGCGAAAATCACGCGACGCTTGCTGGGCTTGCCCGTGTAGATGCACTTGCCCTCTTCCTCAGGAGCATCCAGGGGGATGCAGCGGATGGTCGCCTTGGTTTCTTCCTTGATCTTGTCCTCGGTCTCGCTGGTACCGTCCCAATGGGCGAGAATGAAGCCGCCCTTCTCGATCTGCTCCTTGAACTCGTCCCAAGTGTCCACCTTGTAGGTCATGCGCTCACGCTGGTTCAGGGCCTTGGTGTAGATGTTCTGCTGGATTTCCTCGAGCAGTTCCTTGACACGGTTCTCGATGCCAGCGAGTTGCTCGCTGCTCTTCTCGAGGGTATCGCGGCGCATCACCTCGACGGTGCCTGCCTCGATGTCGCGTGCACCGAGCACGAGACGCACGGGAACGCCCTTGAGCTCATAGTCGGCAAACTTGAAGCCCGGACGCTTGTTGTCGGCGTTGTCATACTTCACCGAGATGCCCATGCCACGCAGGTTGGCGACGATGGGTTCTACGACCTTGTTGATCTGGTCGAGCTGGTCGTCGGTCTTGTAAACGGGAACGATGACCACCTGGATGGGAGCCAGATGCGGAGGCAGCACGAGACCGTTGTCGTCGCTGTGGGTCATGATGAGGGCACCCATCAGACGGGTGGATACGCCCCACGAGGTGGCCCATACGTCCTGCAGCTTGTTCTCCTTGTCAATGAACTTCACGTCAAATGCCTTGGCGAAGTTCTGACCCAGGAAGTGGCTGGTACCCGACTGCAGCGCCTTGCCGTCCTGCATCATCGCCTCGATGGTGTAGGTCTCGAGAGCGCCGGCGAAGCGCTCATTGGCGGTCTTGATACCCTTGATGACGGGCAGTGCCATGTATTTCTCGGCAAAGTCGGCATAGACGTTCAGCATCTCGATGGCCTTGGCCTCGGCCTCTTCCTTGGTGGCGTGGGCGGTATGACCCTCCTGCCACAGGAACTCGGCGGTGCGCAAGAACATGCGGGTGCGCATCTCCCAACGGAAGACGTTGGCCCACTGGTTGATGAGCAGAGGCAGGTCACGGTAGCTGTTGATCCAGTTGCGATAGGTATTCCAGATGATGGTCTCGCTGGTGGGACGGATCACCAATTCCTCCTCCAGGCGGGCAGCGGGGTCAACCACGACACCCTTGCCGTTCGGGTCATTCATCAGGCGGTAGTGTGTAACCACGGCGCACTCCTTGGCAAAGCCTTCCACATGGTCGGCTTCACGGCTGAGGAATGACTTGGGGATAAGCAAGGGGAAATAGGCGTTCTGTACACCTGTGGCCTTGAACATATCGTCCAGCTGACGCTGCATCTTTTCCCAGATGGCGTAGCCATAGGGTTTGATGACCATGCATCCGCGCACTGCCGATTGCTCGGCGAGGTCGGCCTTTACTACCAGTTCGTTATACCATTGAGAGTAATTATCGGCTCTCTTCGTTAAATCCTTTAATTCTTTTGCCATTGTTATTATAATGTGTATTTGTATTATTTCTCTTTAGCGATGCGAGTCATGTTGATGACTCCCTTCTTGGCCTGCTGGATCATCGTCTTCTCGGGGACCAGATAAATCTCGAGGCGGCGGTTGCGCTTGCGGTTCTCGACAGAGTTGTTATCCACGATCGGGTCGGTGTCGCCCAAAGCATACGGGACGACATAATCCACACTGCCGTACTCTTCAATCCAGTCAAAGACAGCATTGACTCGCTGGCGGGTGAGGTTGAGCGTGTACATCTCGCTTCCCGTGTTGTCGCTGTGCATGACCAGGAGCATCTTGTAGAACCCTGGATTCTTGAGCATCCTGAGAAAGGGTTTGAGGCGCTCCTTGCCGACATCGTTCAGTACGGTATCGTTAGGGTCAAACAGTTGACTGGCTGGAATGGTGATGACAATCACCTCGTCGTCACGCATGATCTCGACATCATAGTTGGATTTCTTGAACGCTACCGCCATGTCGAGCTGAAAATCCTGGATCTTATCGGCCTGCTTATCATTCTTGATTTCGGGCAGTTCCAGGTTCTCGTCAAGCGAGAGTTCATAGATGTCGTAATCGTCCTTGGCATTAATCGGTTGTTGGCCAGCCAGCAGGACAACGAGTATCGTGAGGATGATATGTTGTGTTACACGTCGCATCGGTTCAGTTATTATTTAGTCGTTCAAGTCGATGAGACCTTGTGGCAGGTCCATGACCATCACTCGCTTGTCAATATCAAATTCCACTATCAGGTCATCGTTGGCGGGCACCATGAGTTCGTCGCCGTCACGGTCGATAATGAAGATGGCATTCTCGGTCTGCTCATCGACTGCGATGATTACCCCTACTCTCTTCTCATCACTGTCCTGCAGTTCAAAGCCGATAAAGTAGTCCAGAGGATAGCCATCGGCATCAGCCTCGTCGCTGGCAGCACTATAATCGCGCTTGAGGGCAAAGATGTCATGATTGACGAGCCGCGCCGCCTCTTGTTCACTGGCGATGCCATCAATCGTGAGCAAGACGGTATCGGCGGTCTTGGGTCGGCATGCGTTGACAAAGAAGGGGACGTAGATCCCGTCAATCTCGCTGACCAGGCACGTGAGGGACTGCAACACGTCATAGTCCACATCGACGGTTGCCGATATCTCGCCGACAACGCCGTGTGGCTTGTTGTAGTGACCGATTGCTATAAGTTCCTCGCGTAGTATCATATTTTAGTTTCTAGTCTCTAGTTTCTAGTTGTTAGCCGTAAAACTCTAAACTGCGAGCTCAGCTCGCTTAAACTATTTCTTTTTCTTTTTCTTGCCGGTTGGTTGGGCTGGCTTTACTACCTGATACTCGTGCAGGTGATGAGTCTCCGGATCCAGGCGAATCACGCCGTGGCTGTAGTAGGCCAGGTCCTTAAAGATCTTGGCATCCTCGACATCTTCGTTATTGATTTGGAAGATGAGTTTCTTCATGTGATTGGCAAGAAGCATCACCAGGGCGTCACGCTCTTCCCCTTCGGGATACTCGGCAGCGCGGGCAATCATTCGCTCAATGTTCTTGCCATAGTGGCGAAACTTGATGGGTTGCAGCTCATACTGTATGGGCTCAGGCTTGGTCTCCAGGTTCTCCTCCTTGATAATATCATCAAAGGGGAAGTCCACATCAAGCTGGAAACCGCTCATGATCATCAAGTGGTCCCACAGTTTGTGCTGATAGTCGGTCTCGGCACGTAGCTGGGGAAACATATTGGCCATGTTCTGCACGATGGTGTAGGCGCAACGGGTGCGCTCGTCACGGTCCTCAATCTCGAGGCAGTGGTCCACCATCTGCTGAATGTTGCGGCCGTATTCGGGCAGCACCAGGGTCTTGAGTTGTGAGTTATATGTCAGCATAGTTTTTAGTCGCTAGTCACTAGCCGCTAATCGCTAGTCTATTGTTTTTTCTTTGTTTTTAGTTACTAGTCCCTAGTCATAGGTTCAGGACGGGATTCTTGGGCTTGGTGGCCTGGAACTCCTTGAGATAGAACGGTGTGCTGTAGGCAACATCAATGAAGTCTCCATTGCGATAGGCTCGCTCGGCAAGCGCCATCATATCGACTGCCACGGGCTTGACACCCTCGATGAAGCGAACGCCCTCGTGGTCAAGAACCTGATGGGCCTTATCGCTACCGTTGCCCATGAGCACGAGCGTATAGCCCTGCTCCAGCTGCGCCTCGAACGAGTGCTCGTCAAGGATCATCGCCTGGGGTTCCACGACAGCCTCGAGGGCAGGCGTGTAGGCAGCGGTATAGACCTCCATGCGGCGGGCATCAATCATCGGCACATAGAGCACCTTGTCTTCCTCAATGAAGTGGTTGAACATCGTGCTCACCGTCATCAGCTGCAGTGTATTCACCCCGATGAGGGGCACCTGCAAGCCGAAGGCAAGGCCCTTGGCCTCGCTCAGCCCGATGCGCAGTCCCGTATAAGACCCGGGGCCGATGCTCACGGCGATAGCATCCAGTTTCATCTCACGGGAGCGGGCGTAATCCAGCATCTCCTTGACATACTGGCTCAGCATGGTGGCATGGGTCTGGCCCTCGTAGTTCTCACGATGGTCCAGCACTTGCCCCTCACTGGTCAGCGCCACCGAGCAAACCTCGGTCGATGTCTCTATGTTCAGGATATTCGCCATCTCCTTTTATTAAAAACGCGCAAAGTTACAAAAAATTATTGACATGGTGCTGATGTCAAACAACTTTAACAACCCGTAACAACACCGACGACACCCCAATCATGAAAACCGACGGGACCTCTCACGCCTTTTCACCTGGGTGCTAAACAGCTGGAGACAAGACTTTTTTAAGCATTGATGACTGATGCCAAAAACAAAAATGGCGGGAAAGCCAGTGGGTTGACGCCCCATTCCCGCCATTATTAATCATGGAACCATTGGACCTTTATAGCGCCAAGCGCAGGCCAATGATAGTAGAGGTCTTGTCAGGAGTGCCGCCACCACGTGATGATACGCGGCAACGAGAAGATTCAGTATACCAACTGCCACCACGATACACGCGGTAAGTTCCCGTTGAAGGACCTTGAGGATCGGTCTGTGCAGCCGATGTGTAACCATGCCAATAAGTATCACACCACTCAAAGACATTGCCGCTCATATCGTACAATCCCAATTCGTTGGGCGCCTTCAGGCCGACTTCCATAGTAAAGGACGACACAGCGTTTTCATCATACCATGCCACAGCACCGACATCATCGCTGCCAGCATATTTGTAATCATGGCCCTTGACACCTCCCCTGGCAGCAAATTCCCATTGTGCCTCGGTGGGGAGACGGAATTGCTTACCGGTCAGTGCGTTCAGGTTAGCAATAAACTGCTGGCAGTCATCCCAACTAACACTATAGACGGGTAACGTGACACCTCTTATCGCACACGGGTTACTGCCCATCACAGCCTGCCAGAGCTCCTGAGTCACTTCGGTCTTGCCTATATAGAATGATGAGAGCGTCACTTGATGAACAGGAGACTCGTTTGACGCCGCTTCGCCAGTCTGGCTTGCCGTCGCGCCCATGGAGAAAGTGCCACCTTCAACCATCACCATGTCAAATGAAACACCGTTGACCGTGTATGTCTCGACAACACCAGCTACATCACTTGAGTTCAAGAGCCTACCTATCAGGGCTGTAACATCATTGATGGTCACCTTGCCGTCATGATTGATGTCTCCCGCTTGAGGAGAAGTGCTCGATGTACCGTTCAACAGCATATTAATCAAATCGCTGACATCCGAAATGCTGACTTTACCATCATTATTGACATCGGCACAATCAGGAAAGATGCCGAATACTGCCTTGTGTCCTTGAGTGTAATCGTGGTTAGGAGGAGTGAAGGCCGAGAGCTGAAAAAAACCATTATACTTGCCACTCCAGCCCCAATTCACATGAAAACTGCCATCGGAATAGCCATCAACGATGAACGTGTGTCCACCGCCACTGCCGTTATTGCCGGTATAGGGCAAGGGGCGTCCTTGGGATAACTCATCACAAAGCATCTGGATCCAGGTGTCATCATCATAGTATTCTCTCGAGACAACACGGGAAGGAGCAGTTCTGTCATAGCCGAAATAGCGTGAAAGCACATAAGGTATCAGCTCAAGATATGCCGAACTGGAACTCAATCCATAATCCATACACAAAGCCTGACCGCAATAGCGCATCAAGGTAGCAACTGCAGTCTTGTTGGCAGTCGTGTAAGAAGCGTCATAGGAGTCCAGCATGTTGGACCAGTCAAAGGTCGTTTCGGGCAATGCCGGCACACTCAGCGCGTTGGTTTTTGTGACATAGGACGGGATTGGGAGACATGCACTCGTGGGATATTGATAATAATTCATCACTTGAGCCAGAGCCGTTGCCGTGCATCCCGTATATGGATATTTGTTAGAAATTTTAGGACATTCCGTATTGTAAGGCGACGACTGATCCCATGTTGTAGAGATCAGGGGATCGATATCGGCAATATCTGTCCTTGTGGCGCGTTTGCCATTCTTGGTCTCCAGTGAAGGATGCTGTTGCAGATACTCAATCTGACAACCGTACTCGTCAAGCCAAGCGCGCATATTGCAAGGTATCCCATCCATGTCGATATTTCCAGTCATGTTATACCCCAGAATCTGCTCGGCGCGATCATCGGCAGCCACGATCACCCAGCCACCGTTATTCTCATCATTAAACACATAGAATACGGGCACGGTAGGGCTCACCGAAGAGAAACGGGTATAGGACAGCGAAACATCAGTCTTGGGTGCGTTCATTCTTATTCCCTCGTGTCGTTGCGACAAGAAGTCGGTAGCGATGGCGCGGGCACCATCCATATCAACGACTCCAGCATGAGCTGCAACAGAGCAGCTGGCGACCACAAGAGCCGCAATCATCAATCTCATCCAATTTTTCATAAGTTTATAGTTATTTACTGGTTAAAAAGCCTATTTCGTAACAGGCAGGGCGTCGATGAGGGCATCGACGTCGCCAGGGAGGGTTGCCCAGCTGGTGACAAAGCGGCAGTTCATCATGTCGCCGACGGGGAACCACTGCTCAAACACGAAGTCCTTCTCCAGAAGCTGGATGGTGTCCTTGTCGAGCAGGACGAACTGCTGATTGGTCGGGGAATTGCTGTACATCTTGTAACCCTTGCTGACGAAGGCATCGCGCAGGCGCATCGCCTGCTGCACGGCATGGCGGGCAATCTTGAAGTAGAGGCCGTCTTCCATCAGGGTGTCGAACTGGATGCCGAGCAGGCGCCCCTTGGCCATGAGAGCACCATGCTGCTTGACCGTAGTGAAGAAATGGGCTGGCGCCCGCATACCCGAGAAGACAACAGCCTCGCCGCACAAAGCGCCACACTTGGTGCCGCCCAGATAGAAGACGTCGCACAGGCGAGCCAACTGCGGCAGGGTGACATCGCAACCCTCCGCCATTAGCCCGTAGCCCAAGCGAGCTCCATCGATGAACAGCGGCAACGCATATTGCTTGCAGACGTCATATATCGCCTCGAGCTCGGCGCGGGAGTAGATGGTGCCCATCTCGGTAGCAAAGGTGATATAGACCATGCCGGGGAAAACCATGTGCTCGTAGGCGATATCGCCGTAGAATGCCTCAAGCCACTGGCGCAGCTCGCCGGCATCCATCTTGCCGTCGTGGGAGGGCAAGGACAGCACCTTGTGACCACCGAACTCAATGGCTCCGGATTCATGGACATTGATGTGGCCTGTCTCGACAGAGAGCACGCCCTGATAGCCGCGCAGGATGGCATCGATGACGGTGGCATTGGTCTGAGTGCCGCCCACCAGAAAGAATACATCGGCATCAGGCATCTCACAGGCGGCACGCACCTTGTCGCGGGCACTGTTGCAGAAATCGTCCAGGCCATAGCCCGTAGCACGCTCGTCGTTGGTCTCCATCAGCCGCTTGAGGATTGCCTCGTGACAGCCATTGTTGTAATCACTCTCGAATGAAATCATATTTTTTAGTCTTTAGTCGCTAGTCAGTAGTCGTTCGTATTAGCCTTTAGGTTAGCCTTTAGCCATTAGCAGTTAGTTTTTAGTTAACAGTTGAGAGATGGCGGAATGCGGATGCTTCATTAACCTTTAACCATTAACCTTTAACCTGCGAGCACAGCTCACATTACAGGTTGCAAAAGTAGTTAAATTATTGGAGAGACGCAAGATTTTGCGTTTCTACAAATAATTCCCTAACTTTGCGGCATGAAAGAGAAGAAAAAGATGATCATCTACCAGCTGATGCCTCGCTGGTTCACCAACCTCAATGAGAAATGTGTGCCCAATGGCACTATCAGGCAGAACGGATGCGGCAAGTTCAACGAGATTGACGAGAAATGCCTGAAGTCGATTAAAACACTGGGTGCTACCCACGTGTGGTATACCGGCATTATCGAGCATGCGACAGCCACCAGCTACACGCGCCAGGGCATCACACCCTGCAACCCCCATGTGGTCAAGGGCAAGGCGGGATCGCCCTATGCCATCCGCGACTACTATGACGTGTGCCCCGACCTGGCCGTCAAGGTAAAAAACCGCATGGCAGAGTTTGAGTCACTAGTCGAGCGCACCCACCGTGCAGGGCTGAAGGTCATCATTGACTTTGTGCCTAACCATGTGGCACGCCAGTATGAGAGCGACGCCAGGCCCGCTGGCGTAGAGGACCTGGGCGAGGGCGACAACCCCATGATGTTCTTTGACCCGAGAAACAATTTCTACTATATTACAGGGCAGGAGTTTGCCCCTCATGGTGTAGAGCTCGGAAACGGCGATGACGCCTACCGCGAATTTCCCGCCCGCGCCACGGGCAACGACTGTTATACCGCCTCGCCCAACCGTGACGACTGGTATGAGACCGTCAAGCTCAACTATGGTGTTGACCCGTGGAACGGCAGCACCCACTTCTCCCCCATCCCACCCACGTGGACCAAGATGCTCGACATCCTCAAGTTCTGGGTCGACAAGGGCGTTGACGGATTCCGCTGCGACATGGCTCACATGGTGCCCGTGGCATTCTGGCAATGGGCAATCAAGCAAATCAAGGAAATCAAGCCCGATGTCATCTTCATAGCCGAGATCTATGATGTCACATTATATTATAGTTACATCCATGATGGCGGGTTTGACTACTTGTATGACAAGGTGACCCTTTATGACACGCTGCGCGGCATCCTGTGTGACGGATGGCCAGCCAGCGACCTCACCCGCTGCTGGCAGACGGTGGAAGGCTTGGGCGACCACATGCTCAATTTCCTCGAGAACCACGACGAGCAGCGCATCGCTTCCAAGCAATTCTGCAGCGACCCGTGGAGGGCACTGCCCGCGCTGGTAGTGAGTGCCACCATGACACGCTGCCCGTTCATGCTCTATGCCGGGCAGGAGCTGGGCGAGCCAGCTGACGATGCCGAGGGCTATAGCGGCCGTGACGGCAGGACAACCATCTTTGACTACTGGAGTGTTCCCACCCTGCGCCGCTGGCACCAAGGGCGCCCCACTGCCGACGAACGCAGGCTGCGCACCTTCTACAGTCGCCTGATGCGCATGTGCAACAGTGAGAAGACGCTGGCACGAGGTGACTTCTTTGACCTGATGTATGTCAATCAAGACACGCTCGATGGTTATCGACAGTATGCCTACCTGCGCCACTGCGGCGGAGAAATGACGCTTGTTGTCGTCAACTTCGGTGATAAGGCAATAGATACGAGCGTGCGTATCCCACAGCACGCCCTCGAGTGCGCCGATATGCCACAAGGCCATTACATCTGTCGAGAATTGTTCAGTGGCGAGACCTGTGAGGTGGCACTATCAAGCGACTGCATGCTGGCAATCACCATCAGCGCCAACTCGGCTGTCATGTGGCATTTCAAGAAAACTTGATGTGCTCTGATATTACCAAACTCCATGAGTATCATTATTTTTCTATGTGTTTTTTTGAATAACGAAATAAAATACTTACTTTTGCAGACCATATCTTAATTAGCCGTTTTATACAATATCAACTATAAACTTTATTTTTTACTCAAATGAACATCAAAAACATTATTACAGCTAGTGCTATTGCAGCACTCGCTTTGTTTGGTTTTAATGCCAACGCCGAAAGTATTGATGCTAATGCAGCACGCATGGCAGCCAAGAATTTCATCAACCAGCGTGCAGGCCATGGCACCCTCAAGGCTGCGACCAATTCTGACATCAAGTTGATTCACTCCGAGGCTTCGAGCGTCAAGGGCAATGCCTACTACGTGTTCAACCTCCAGGGCGGCGGTTGGGTTATCGTTGCCGGTGACGACCACGCTAGGCAGATTCTCGCCTATAGCGACAAGGGCAACATTGACTTGAACGAGATGCCCGCCAGCATGAAGGGCCAACTGAACATGTACAAGAAGCAGATTGAAGCCATGCAGAACTACAAGGGAAAACTCGTTCCCAGGAAGGCTCCCAGTCGCAACATATTTATTGAACCGCTGACCGAGTCAACTTGGGGCCAGAACGAGCCTATGGACCGCTTTACACCGATGAAAGGTACACAACATACAGCAGTCGGCTGTGCTCCCCTGGCTATGGCTCAAATCATGTACTATTGGAAATACCCTGAGGGTAGCAACGCAATGTCATCATATTACGTAAACGGAACTGGCTCAATTCCCGCACTTGATGCAACCACGTTTGACTACAGCTTGATGCTTCCTGCATATACCATTTACAACCCCTCAACCGGTGGTGTAAGCCTAGGCACTTATACCACTGAGCAGGCCGAGGCTGTTGCCAAATTATGTCGCTATGCTGGTCATGCTTGCAAAGCACGCTATGGTAATTCAGGCACTTCGACAGGCGCATACTCTTACGACCAAAGAGACGCTTTTTCGTTTTTCGGTTACCGCAGTGATTTCAAGTTGATTGGCTTCGATCCCTCATACTATTGCGACAACGACAATAAATATAGTGAAGAGGAATGGATTGACCGCATCATTACGGAGTTGAGTGCAGGACGTCCTATCCCTTATCACAATGTTGACTTTGTCGATGGCCATGCATGGGTACTTGACGGAATTGATACTGATAACAAGCTCCACATGAACTGGGGTTTCTATGAAAGATTTAATGGTTGGTTTGAGTTTGGTGCTTTCGGCTTCTATCCTTATGGTGACGATGAGTATTGGGACTTCAGCTGCTATGGTAGCTCTGCCAACGAGATGATCATCAATCTGATGCCTTATGAGGGTTATATCATTCCCATCCCCTCGACCCGTGGTGACGTGAACAATAACGGACGCATCAACATCACCGATGTGACCATCTTGATTGAATACCTGCTGTCGAATAATGCCACTGGTGTTGACCTTAGCGCTGCCGATTGCGATCTTGACAACAAGATCGCAATCAATGACGTTACCGTTCTCATCAACTACCTGCTGAGCGGCACTTGGTAAATTCCTGAATAATAGGCAATCTATTATACCCTTGGACGGTTGCAAATTGCTGCGACCGTCCTTTTTTGTTATACTATTCTCAGAACAGAAAATGAAAAAACTGATTGACGACAATTGAAAACTGAAAACTTATTATTACCTTTGCAAGTTATAAATGACTGTAAAGAAGTACATGCAATGACAACGGGAAACTTAATCAGATTTGCCTGCATCCTGCTGCTATGGGTTGGACTGTGCTGGATGTTGCTCTCACGGGCTGCCAAGATTGACTTCATGGTGATTTTTACCATTGTGGCGTCGGGCATCATTGTGTTTGTACCACTTTACAAGAAATATGTGAGAAAAAAAGACTGACGAATGACCACTAAACCATACATACAAGAACACTGCCCGCTGCTGGCACAAATAGACACTCCTGCCGACCTGAGGAAACTCAGTGTTGACCTGCTGCCTGAGGTGTGCCATGAATTGCGCCAATATATGATACACGAGTTGTCGAGCAACCCGGGCCACTTTGCATCCAGCATGGGTGCAGTGGAAATCGTGGTAGCGTTACACTATGTGTTCAACACACCCGACGACCGTCTCGTGTGGGATGTTGGCCACCAAGCCTATGCCCACAAGATCCTTACAGGTCGCCGCGACCAGTTTGATGACAACCGCAAGTTGGACGGCCTGAGCGGTTTCCCCAACCCCGCCGAGAGCGAGTATGACACCTTCACCGCCGGTCATGCATCCAACTCCATTTCAGCAGCCCTGGGCATGGCTATCGCCGCCGAGCTGCAGGATAACCAGGACCGCAAGGTGGTCGCCGTCATCGGCGACGCAAGCATCAGTGGCGGTCTTGCATTTGAGGGCATCAACAATGCCACTACCAATCCCAACAACCTGATTATTGTCCTGAATGACAATGACATGGCGATTGATGCCAACGTGGGTGCCTTGAGCCACTACATGAGCGACCTGCACACTTCACGCCGCTACAACAAACTGCGCTACAAGACCTACCAGTTCCTGCGCCGTCACAAGGTCATCAACGATAGCCGCAAGGGATTGATCATGCGATTCAGCAACGCCTTGAAGTCGTTGTTCTCCGGTCAGCAGAATATCTTTGAAGGCTTGAATATCCGCTACTTCGGACTCTATGACGGTCATGATGTGAAACGACTGGTGAAGGTTTTCCGTGAGATTAAGGATATGACAGGCCCCAAGCTGGTGCATGTGCGCACCGTCAAGGGCAAAGGCTTTGCCGCTGCCGAGGCCGATCCTGCCACCTGGCATGCACCAGGCAAATTTGACGAGGAAACCGGTGAGCGCATCAAGGGCGGTAAGGGTGGTCCCATCAAGTATCAGGATGTCTTCGGCAAGACACTTGTGGAACTTGCTGAGAAAAATGATAAGATCGTGGGCATTACCGCCGCCATGCCCAGCGGCACGTCCATGTCGATGATGCTCGAGGTCATGCCTCGTCGCGCCTTTGACGTGGGTATCAGCGAGGGTCATGCGGTGACCTTTGCAGGCGGCCTTGCCAAGGATGGCATGCACCCCTACTGCGCCATCTATAGCACCTTCCTGCAGCGCGGCTATGACTCAATCATCCATGACGTTGCCATTCAGGGATTACCGGTCACCTTCTGCATCGACCGCGGTGGCATCGTCGGCGAGGACGGCGTGACCCATCACGGCTTGTTTGATCTCGCCTACCTGCGCTGTATCCCCGGTATGGTCGTGGCATCGCCCATCAACGAGCACGACCTGCGCAACCTCATGTTCACCGCCCAACAGGACGGCATGGGACCGTTCGCCATCCGCTATCCGCGCGGCAAGGGCGTCATCGCCGACTGGCACAACGAGATGCAGGTGCTGCCAGTTGGCCGTGGCCGACGCATGCACGAGGGCGAGAAAGTGGCTGTGCTGAGTATCGGCCATATCGGTAATGAGGTCATTGATGTCGTCAACCGCCTTGCCGAGCGTGGCATCAAGGTGGGGCACTATGACATGATCTACCTCAAGCCCATCGACGAGGAGATTCTCGAGGAGGTGACGGCTCATTACGATAGCCTGATCACCATCGAGGACGGCACCGTGGTGGGCGGCCTGGGTTCGGCAGTCGCCGAGTGGCTGACCCGTCACGACAAGACCAATCGACTTAGGATGCTGGGTGTACAGGACGAGTTTGTGCATCAAGGCACTGTTGCCGAACTGTATGAACGCTGTGGCATGGATGCCCAATCGCTAGAGAAGGTAATCCTTGAGCTATTAGCAGTCAACAACTGAAATTCAACTACTAGTAACTAGAGACTAGAAAGGCGGTGCAAGCCGAATGCAATGAAAGTTTGCTTTCAATTGCTAAGGCGCAGCCCACCTTGCACGAGCAAAGCGAGTGAAACTAGAAATTAAATGATAAGACAATGAGAATCGTTATTGCCGGCGCAGGAGAAGTCGGAACCCATCTGGCCAAGATGCTCAGCAACGAGGAGCAGGACATCATCGTCATGGATGTCGAGAACAGGAAGCTCGAGCCGCTCGAGAACTATAACCTGCTCACCCATCAGGGCAGCGCCATCTCCTTCAACGACCTGAATGCCATCAAGACAGGTTCATGCGACTTGTTTATCGCCGTGACCAAGAGCGAGGCACGCAACATCCTGGCAAGTTCGATGGCCAAGAAATTGGGTGCCAAGAAAACCGTAGCACGCGTTGACAATGACGAATTCTTCAGTCCCAAGTGGCGCGACCATATCACCAAGCTGGGTATTGACCACCTGATTTATCCCGAGATGCTGGCAGCGAAGGAAATCAGCAGTGCATTAAAGCGTACCTGGGCCCGCAACTGGTTTGAACTGTTTGACGGAGAGCTGATTGTCGTGGGCGTCAAGATCCGTTCCAATGCCAGCATCGTCAACCAGATGCTCAAGGACGTGTCCAACATCAGCCACTTCTTGCATGTATCTGCCATCAAGCGCAACCGCGAGATCATCATCCCGCGCGGTGATGACCGCGTGCTGGAGAATGACATCATCTATATTGCCACGACACGCGACCACATCGATGAGGTGCGCGAGGCATGCGGTAAAGTACAGACTCCCGTTGGCAATGTGCTGATAGTGGGTGGCAATGACATTGCCGAGCAGCTCATCAAGCGCCTGGGCAAGACTGTGGACATCAAAATCATCGAACAGGATATGAACCGCTGTGACGAACTGGCACAACGCTACCCCAACTGCAAGCTGGTGCAGGGCGACTTCAGCGACACCGAATTGAGCGAGGAAGAGAGCGTGAGCAACTATGACGCCTTCATCGCCCTGGGTGACAACAGCGCCGTCAACATGATGGCGTGCATGATCGCCAAGACCAACGGCGTGCCCAAGACCATCGCCCAGGTCGAGGATATCCAGTTCATCAACGAGGCCGAAGCACTTAACATCGGCACCATCGTGAACAAGAAGCTATTGGCTTCGAGCCGCATCTATCAAATCATGATCGATGCCGACGAGGACAATGCCCGTTGTCTCGCCCTTGCCGATGCCGAAGTTGCCGAAGTCATTGTCCAAGAAGGAGACCGCGTCACCCGCGCCCCGGTAAAAGACTTGAAGCTGAGCCGCGACTTTACCATAGCCGGTCTCGTCCGTGACGGCAAGGGACAACTCGTTGACGGCAATACACGCATCCAGGCGGGCGACCACGTCGTGGTCTTCTGTCTGCAAGGCGCCATCCACAAACTTGACAAATATTTCTCGTAATCATGCCCAAACGCGCCAACGAACATATCAATTTCGCCATTGTGCTGCGCATGCAGGGCTGGCTGTTGCTCATCGAAGCTGCCTTCATGCTGCTACCACTAGCCATCTCATGGTGGTTTGATGAGCCCTCATCGCTGAAGGCATTCATCTACAGCACTGCCATCACTGCATTAGCCGGTGTGATTATGGCCTTCGGCATCAAGCCTCACAGCAAGTCGATGCACAAACGTGAGGGCCTGATGCTCACTGCCACGGTGTGGGTGTTCTTCTCGGTGTTCGGCATGCTGCCCTACCTGTTCTCTGAGACATTCAATAATGTGACCGACGCCTTCTTTGAGACCATGGCGGGCTTTACCACTACTGGGTCGAGCGTTATCCGCTATGTCGAGGAGATACCACGCGGCGTGTTGTTCTGGCGCGCCATGACCCAGTGGATCGGCGGCATGGGAATCATCCTGTTCACCCTTGCCGTCATCCCCATGCTGAATCAGAAAGGTGGTATCGCCCTATTCAATTCAGAGGTGACGGGCATCACCCACGAACGCCTGCGCCCGCGAGTAAGCCAGACCGCCAAGGACCTGTGGCTGATTTACATCGGACTGACGGCTTTGCTCTCCATCCTGCTCTTTGTTGGACCGATGGACTGGTTTGACGCGGTATGCCACGCGATGACGACGACCTCGACAGGCGGATATTCCACCAAGAACATCGGCCTGGACTACTGGCATTCGAGCTATGTGTTCATTGTGGTCATCATCTTCATGTTCATCGGCGGTATCAGTTTCTCGATCATCGCTGCGACCCTACGCGGCAACTTCAAGTTCATCAGGAAGAACAACACCTTCAGATGGTACTGGATGACGACGCTGGTTACCACTGTGGGCATCTTCCTGTATATGATTTACATGGGTTTCCTCGACAACAACGGTGACCGATTGATTTACGGCGCATTCGATACGTTGTCGGCGATCACGTCAACGGGTTTCTCGACCTTTGACTACGAGAACAGTGGCGAGTTTGTCACTGTCATTCTGATGGTGATGATGTTCTTCGGTGGTATGGCAGGTTCTACGTCGGGCGGTGCCAAGATGGACCGTTTGATCGTGCTGCTCAAGCACACTGCCAACGAATTCTACCGCGTGCTGCACACCAACTCGGTGCGCGCTGTCCACATCGACGGCAAGCCCATCCCCAACCATGTGGTGAGCAAGGTGAACACTTTCTTCACGGTGTATATACTGATTATCATGGTGGTTGCCCTCTACCTTACGTTCTACGGCATTCCCGTATTTGATGCGATGTACACGTCGATGTCAGCCATCAGCAACGTGGGCATCGGTTATGGCGTGACCGGCGCCAACGGTTCTTGGGTAGCCCTGCATCCTGGTGCCAAGTGGATGCTCGCCTTCGAGATGATGGTGGGACGTCTGGAACTGTTCACCGTCCTTGTCATCTTCACCCGCTCGTTCTGGAAGAAAGATTAAATCTCTTGTATCTGCCCCACTCTTCTTGAACGCCAGCATCATGCTGCCCGATAAAGAAATCGGCTTGATGGTCGTCCTTGAAAGGTTTCCAGTTGCCACAGACAATGCCGTCGTGGACGATAATGGGCTGAAAGATGCCGCTGTTATTGTGCGCCTTGTGTCTAAAGTCAGGTGAGAGAACAATGTCGCGGCTCTTGTAGCTGATGAGGTATTCGTCATAAGGTGGAACCAGGAGGTAACGGCCCTTACGGAAACCGCGTGTGCGACATCCATCCGTCATGTAAAATGACCATCCACGCCATTTTTCTTCATGTATCGTGTTTCCCATGAGTTCAATGCCATGGCGGCAGTCGCCAATGTTCAGTCCCGACCACCACACGAAGTCCTCAAGCGTTGCGGGCTGGCGGCTCTGGAAATACTTGCGAGTCAGTATCAATAGAGCCTCGTCACGGTCAACAACCGGCATGCTGGGGTTCACTTTCTCGGCGGCTAGCGCATAGGTAGCCTTCATGGGCAAGAGATCGCCGCTGCACAAGATGCCCGACAGTTCTGCCATACGGATGTGATAAGACAGCCGGTGGTCATCCATCGTTATATTTCTCGTAATCAAGGCCTGGACGAAGTCCTCCTTGGTGGCGCTCCCCAGGTCGCCGGCGGTCCTGATAAGGATGTCGCGGATGCGTGACACCTCCTCATCGGAGATGCTGATGTGGTTGCTATGCATCCAACCCTGGGTCACTGCCAGGGCTTTGGGGGCACACAGGGCGAGCAAGAGCCAATAGTCCTGGGGCGACACCAACTGCCATGTGCCGCGCATCAGGTGCAGACGGATGATCTGCCCGCTGTCATAAACTCGCTTGAAGGCACTGGCCGAGGGCTTGCGGGTGCGCATAGCGACTGCCCAACGCATCATGCGGTATTCCTGAGCCTGAATGGCGCCCATGTGGTTCACCACCTCGGCAGGGTCGTTGAACTGGGGGCAGATCAGCTGCTGATTGAGAAGTCTAATAGCGATCGGATTCATCATGCGTGCAAAGGTAGTGCAATTCCGCAAATTACTAGAAGCATTATGAGATAATCTAAAGATTAATGTAAGAAGTGATTCTTTTATTGTGATTAGTTGTAATTTTGCAGTTGTAATGTCTGTTGCGTTGTCAACGCAACAAACGGAACGACAACAAACGGAACGGAGAAAGACAGAGAAGAGGCAACCACTCAAAGTGCATAGCGATGAAGAAAGAGACTTATGAAGCACAGAAGGCCTTTGCCGGTGAAAAAAAGCCGTCCATGCTTCGGCGCTGTGTGGGGCACGACTACACGGGTCGCCAGATATACATGATCACAATGGTGACCGAGGGTCGTCGTCCACTCTTTGGAAAAGTCGTGGGCAGGGGCGATGCACCTGAGGGTTCTCCCGATTTTCCCCATATTGAGATCTCGCTGTTGGGATAACGTGTTGCAGATGAATGGTGGGCAACTACACAGCACCATCCTGAAGTGGATGTTATCGCCCTCCAGATGATGCCAGACCACCTGCATGGGATCCTCTTTGTCAAGGAAAAGATGGAAAAGCCGTTGGGCATAGCACTTCGAGGCTTCAAGCAAAGCTGCAACCGCCATTACCGAGAGCTGGTGCTCGGCCAGACACCAGTCCAGTCTGTTGCGTTGACAACGCAACAAACGGAACTACAGCAGAGTGCACTAACCAAAAAAGACCGCCGAGGCGAGGACAGAACACGTGGCCTGCTTTTTGCCCGCGGCTACAATGACAAGCTGTTGATGCGCTCGGGACAACTTGAGACATGGCTGCGCTATCTGAAAGACAATCCGCGTCGCCTATTGATGAAGCGCGAACATCCCGACCTGTTCCGTGTACAACGCGACATGATTGCAGCCGGAACGACCTTCACGGCTATTGGCAACCGATTCTTGCTCGACCGGCCTGTCAAACTCCAAGTGCAGTGTTCCCGTCGCTTAAACGATGCCGATATCTATTCTACAGTATCTCGTTTCCTGACCGCAGCACGCCAAGGTGCGGTACTCGTATCGCCAGCCATTTCGCCAGGCGAAAAAGCAGTCATGCGTGCTGCCTTTGATGAGGGATTGCCCTTGATTTACTTGCAGGAAAACGGATTTACCGATCTGGCAAAGCCCGGCGGTGCACGCATGGAGGCCTGTGCGCGCGGCCAGTTGCTCATCCTTGCCCCATGGGAACACCACAACGAGGCATTGGTCATTAAACGTAACCAATGCCTTCAACTCAATGACCTTGCCCGTCTCATCTGCGAGCAGGAATAATCATTATTCTATCACAAAACTGCGAGGGTAATAGTCGCTGTAGAAACGACCATCGGTTGCGGTGAACTTCAACACGCAATAGTTGGGGTCGGTGACGCCGCCGGGGTAGTATTCGGTGTCACCATCACGCCAAATCATCTCTTTGCTTGCTGCATCGGTCAACACCTCCATCGTGCCGCGCAGCATCATGCCCTTGAACCCTTCGGCATCACAGAAATAGATAGATGCCTTAGGGTTAGCTTTGTAATGCGCCACACGCAGGGAGAAGGTGTTAGTGGTAAAGTAGAATACCTTGATACCTTCACGCACACGTGGTGACAACATGGCCTTGGTGCAGGGGAAGCCTTCCTCATCTACTGAGGAGATAAAGGTGACGGGCAATGTGTCGGCCATTTTGGTAATCAGGTCTTTAACTCCCGCCAAAGCAGGGTTTTCAGGCATGGCCTCATTGATGGTCATCTCCTTGCGCCAGCGTTTCAAGTGAGGGAAGTACATCTTCATCTGACCGATGTATTCCTCCCGGGTGATAGGCTGCGGCAGGCCCTTGTTGACCTCATCGACAAACTGGGCACAATGCTCGATCATCTCGTCCATCGTGCAGTCCTGCAAGAACTTGCCGTCCTTGTAGCAATAGATGCAGTAGTCCTCGTTCTTGGTGCCGTCGGCATTGGTGCCGAGCAATTCCTCGGTGAGCGGCATTCCGCAGCTCTGACAAAATTTCTGTTCCATCGTTATACTGTTATTAACTGATTTAATTCATTTTAATCCATTGATAGCCTTCTGCAGCTCTTCCAGGAAACGCGCGGCGTGGCCACCGTCCATCTGTACATGATGGAACTGGAAGGAAATGGAAAGGGAGACTTTTAGCCACTTCTTGCGGTATCGGCCCCACATCACCATCGGGTTGCAGAACTGGTCGGTATATTGATTGACTATGCAGTCAAGTTCAGTCGCCGTCATGGCCGATGTTCCTATCACCATGGCATCATCTACAAAGGTGCTCTGACACGAACTGCTTGCCGACTGAGTCAACGCCGTATAGTCCCTGTTGAATTTCTCCAAGTCATCACAATAGGGGACATCGCAAGAATTAATGCCCCCATTGCAGTTATTCACTATCACATTGATGGCTAAGCGGTCATACTTGTATAGTTTCCCGTTCTGGGGCAACATGTAAAACTCCTCAATCTGTGATGCTGCCTTGCCGATGCACCAGCACAGGAGCATGTTAAACTTCAGCCCACGCCGCCGACTTACCTTATACAGCCGAGTCACGTCGAAGGTCTTGGTGAGCGTCACCATCGGCATGGGTGATTTCATCCACAACTCGAATGCCACCGCCCGATTCGTATCCTTTGGATTGATTTCCTGTTTCATTTCCTCAATGACTATACCAGTTGCCCTGGCAGGTGAAGTTTTACCTTCGTGGGAAAAGTCGCCTCATAGGCCTCAAAGGCCTCGGGGTTCTCGTCGGCGACAAAGTAGCCCTTGGGAGGACCGTAGGTCGCCTCGGTGACACCCTTGCTTTCCAGCCAGCCAGGGATGAGCTCCTGGGCGAGGAAATAGGGCACCTCGGCATCGCGCGGCTCGGCATGGTAATGAATGCCCAGTTTGCTGGCCAGGTCGAAGCCCGCATGGCGGTAGAAGTCGATATTGCCCTCCATACAGATGAAGCCGATGCCCATTTCGCGGGCTTTCTTCAAGGCATAGTTCAGCAGTTTCAAGCCATATCCCTTGCGCTTGTAGTCGGGATGGATGCTGATGGGGCCGAAGGTCCATGACGGCACCCTCGTGCCGTCATCGAGGACGAGTTCGGCCCTAGAGAACATCACATGGCCTATGATCTTGCCATCCTCCTCCATCACGAGGTCAAGTTCAGGGACGAAGTCGGGATTACTCCTGTACTGATTGAGCACGTAATGCTCGGTGCAGCCGGGACGATAGACGTTCCAGAAAGCCTCACGGGTGAGATTCTCCACCTCACGGTAATCACCGGGTCGCTCTAATCTGATAGTCATTTTTACTCTATTTAATTGACGTTAGTGTCCTTAAGGTCTTTAAAGACACTAACGTCACTAACTGCAAAATATTACATTCTCGCCTTCTGCTTCTCGCCGGCGCCGGTACCGCGGTATTTGCTGCCTGCACTGTTGAACTTCCAGGTGAGGTCAAGGGAGAAGGTGCGTCGGGCAGGATTGCTGGTGGTCAACTCTCGCGGTCCGAAGATGGTAGCCCCAGCCTTGCTGGTGTTGAAAATGTCCATGCAGCGTGCGTCGACGGTCAGTGAGCCAAGGTGCTGCAGGCTGATGTCCTTCTGCACTCCGATGCCGCTATAGAACCTGCTCTTGGTGATGCGGAAGTTGTCGTAGTCACCGCGCGATGTCACTTGTAACATAGCGTTCAGGCGCCAGTCGTGCGGCAGCTCGATGTCGTTATTCCACGTCAAGCCCAGATACGGGTGGTTCAGCGTGAGGATGGAACCGTCGGCAGTCGGCGTCTTGTAGTTCTGGAAGATGGCAATCGCCGTCCATGT